>OLFU01002523.1_pt1 | contig 14234 bp, 7 predicted proteins | sample 1605161 | NCBI WGS metagenome assembly OLFU01 (sample SAMEA3888914, study PRJEB22519) | human gut metagenome | biome: human gut; feature: human-associated habitat; material: faeces | place: Denmark | collected 2011
TGGCCTCCAGCGCCTCGCCGCGCTCAAGGGCCGGCTGCAGGTCGGCAAACTGCAGCTCACGTTCGCGGACCAGGTAGCGAATGCCGTACAGCGCCACGCGGCGGTAATCGCCGATGATCCGTCCGCGGCCATAGCCGTCCGGTAGCCCGGTCAGCACCCCGGATTTGCGGCAGCGCAGCATATCCGGGGAATAGACGTCAAAAACGCCCTGATTGTGGGTCTTACGCAGCGCCGTAAACTGATACTCAAAGTCAGGATCCATTTCGCGACCATAGGCCTCGAAGGCGCTTTTGATCATCTTGATGCCGCCAAAAGGATGCAGGGCGCGCTTCAGCGGCTGGTCCGTTTGCAGGCCGACGATCTTTTCCAGCGGCTGGTTGATATAGCCCGCCGCGTGGGCGGTGATGGAGGTGGCGACATTGGTGTCGAAATCCACCGGCGCATGGGTGGCGTTCTCGACGCGGATCCCGGCCATCACCTGCTCCCAGAGGGCGGTGGTCGCTGGCGTCGCGTCGGCGAGGAAAGACTCATCGCCCTCGTAAGGGGTGTAGTTATGCTGAATAAAGTCGCGAACGTCGATCTGCGTTTGCCACGCCGTACCGCGAAAGCCCAGCCAGGCGTCAGCGTATCGTACATCCTGGGTATCGATATCTACTTTCATGAACATCGTCTCTCTACAGAATAAAAAGTCAGGCCAGCGCCGCCGCGGTGTGGATCCGGCCTAAGCGGATCGCATCGAGGGCAATCATGCGCTCTTCATTGGTAGGAATAACCGCGCAGCGCACCCGGCTGCCGTCGGCGGAGATCAGGCGCTCGCCGGCCGAATTGGGCTGCTGATTGCGGGCGGCGTCCATCGCAAGGCCAAAGACCGTCAGCCGCTCGCTCACCAGCCGACGGATCAGCACCGAGTTCTCGCCAATCCCGCCGGTGAAAATAATGCCGTCGAGACGCTGCAGCGCCGCGGCGTGGCCGGCAATATGGCGGGCGATACGATGGACAAAGGTTTTAATCGCCAGGCGGGCGCGGGCATGGCCCTCATGCCACGCCTGCTCCAGCACCCGCAGGTCGGAGGAAAGACCGGAGATCCCCAGCAGGCCGGAGGCGGTGTTGGCTACCCGCTCCAGGTCGCTGAGGGTCTGCCGGGTTTCCCCGGCAATCCACGCCATGGCGCCGAAGTCGACATCACCGCTGCGGGTGCCCATCATCAGCCCCTCCAGCGGCGTCATCCCCATCGAGGTGTCCACGCTGCGGCCGTTACGCACCGCGCAGATCGAGGCGCCATTGCCCAGGTGGGCGATCACCAGGCCGCTCTCCTGCTCCGGCAACCCGAGCAGCGCCAGGGCGCGCTGGGACACATAGCGGTGCGAGGTGCCGTGGAAACCGTAGCGGCGTACCCCGAGATTCTGGTAATACTCCCACGGCAGACCATAGAGAAAAGCTTCCGGGGCCAGGGTCTGGTGAAAGCTGGTATCAAAGACCGCCACCTGCATCACCTCCGGGAACAGCCGCTGCGCCGAGGCGATGCCGCTGAGACTGGCGTAGTTATGCAGCGGGGCCAGGGACGATACCTGGCGAATGTTATTGATAACCTCCTCGCTAATAATGACCGACTCGGTGAACAGGTCGCCGCCGTGGGCGACGCGGTGGCCAATCAGGGCCACGCTGTCGATGAGGTCGCGTTGGGCTAATGCCCCGGCAATCGCCTGCAGGGCGCCTTCGTAGCCGCGCTGCGCCAGCGCCACCGGCTCGCCGCCGTTGAGCGAGAGAGATGCCCATTCCGCGTTGATGCCCTCGGCCACGCCGTTGAGCAGGCAGTCGCAGCTTGCGGCGTCCAGGACGGAAAATTTGATTGACGACGAGCCGCAGTTAATCACCAGTACTACCGGAAATTCAGTCATGTTGTACTCCGCGTGGCCTGAGCCGGATTAGAACAGTTTGTAAGCAATGTTGAGGATGGTCAGCAGACCGATAGCGGTCACAAAGAGGTTGTCGAGACGGCCACGGTATTTGGCCAGCGAAGGCGCTTTACGAATGGCGTACATCGGCAGCAGGCACAGCAGCGAGGCGATAATCGGCGCGCCCATCGCCTCAATCAGGTCGAGGATATTGGGGTTGGCATACGCCACCACCCAGGTCGAGCCCATGATGAACACCATGCTCAGGGTATTGAGCTTGCCGCTGGAGACCCGGGTTTTATCCCCTTTATAGCCAAAGCGCAGGATCAGACCGTTCAGCCCTTCGAGCGTGCCGAGATAGTGGCCGAAAAACGATTTGAAGATGGCCACCAGGGCGATGATCGACGCGCCATACTCCAGCAGGGTGGCAAAGGTGGATTTGGTGCCCGACATCGAGGCAAAGTGGTTCGCCAGATAGGAGAGCACCGGGATATTCTGGGCCTTGGCGTCCGCCATGTTCTGCGGTGAGAGGGTAAACAGGCAGCTGAAGGCGAAGAACATCACCACCGCCACCATCAGCATGCTGGCCCGGGAGATGATCTGTGAGCATTTGCGTTCGGTATACTCGCGGCCAAACTGCGCTTCATACTCTTCGCGTTTGGAGACCACAAACGAGGAGACGATCGGCGAGAAGTTGAAGGAGAACACCATGATGGAGATGCCCAGCCATACCGTCACCAGAATGCCGTCGTGACCGGTTAAGGCGATATCGCTGAGGTTGACCTGGTCAATCACTGCGCTATTCCAGTAGGGGATCAGGGACAGGGAGATCACCACCAGGCTGGCGATAAACGGCCACACCAGATAGCTCATCACCTTGACCATCAGGTCTTTACCAAACCAGATGACAAACGCCATCAGCAGCAGCAGGAGCAGCGCCACCACCCCGCGGTTGAGAGCCGGCATCTGCAGCTGGTTCTCCCAGAAAGTCATAAAGGTATTGGTGATCGTGACGCCATAAATCCACAGCAGTGGGCAGATGGCGAAGAAGTACAGAAAGGTGATCACCACCCCGCCGGTTTTGCCAAAATGCTCTTCCACCGTTTCGGTGATATTGCCGGAGGGATTAGCCCCCGACAGGCATAGCCGGGCCAGGGCCCGATGGCAATAAAAGGCGATGGGATAGGCCAGCACCAGCATCACCAGGATCGGGATCAGCCCCCCGAAGCCGGCGCGGATCGGGAAAAACAGCACCCCGGCGCCGATAGCGGTGCCAAACAGGCCCAGGGTCCAGGTGGTGTCAGATTTACGCCAGGACGAAAGGCTTGTCTGGCTGGATGCAATGCTCTCAGTCGTACTCATATCCTGTCCTCACTTATGTATTGAATTAAGCGTCAACAAAACCGGTAATTTGCGATACCCGGGAGAGATCGATATTGCCCCCGGAAATCAGGCTGACCGTTTTGCGGTTCTGGATATAGCTGTCGAGTTTGCCGCTTAATAACGCGGCGCAGGCTAACGCCCCGGCCCCTTCGGTGATCACTTTATTGCGCTGAATTAAGGCGACCATGCTCTGGCGAATGTCGTCCTCACTCACCAGGACGATGTCATCCACCAGCTGGCGGGCGATTTCATAGGTCAGTTTCCCCGGGCGGGCGACGTCGCAACCATCGGCTAAGGTGCCGGCGTGGCGATGGCTGGTGATTTCCCCGGCATACCAGGAGGCGGCCATGCCGTGAACATTCTCCGACTGCACGCCGATAATGCGGATTGTCGGGTTAATGGATTTAATCGCAATCGCGATACCGGCAATTAAGCCGCCGCCGCCAATGGGCACGATGACATTATCCACGTCATACAGATCTTCTAATATTTCGAGTCCAATCGTCCCCTGCCCGGCGATAACCTGCGGGTCGTCATAGGGGGGAATAAAAATGCGGCCCTCAAGTTCAACAATATCGCTGGCTTTGGCGAGGGTATCGTTAAAGTTATCGCCATGTAGCACCACTTCCGCCGAATAATCACAGGTGGCGGCAACTTTCGATTTCGGCGCCCCTTTCGGCATCACTACTTTCCCGTCAATGCCTAGCATGGCGCAGGAGAGCGAGACACCCTGGGCGTGGTTGCCCGCTGAGCAGGCCACCACCCCTTTGCGTTTTTCCGCCGCGGTTAAACCGCACAGTTTATTAAAGGCGCCGCGAATTTTAAATGAACCCGTGCGCTGCATATTTTCGAATTTAAGAAATATTTCGCCCTGGCAGCGCTCGCTAAAATAATTCGAACGGGGCATGCCTGTTTTATATATTTTTCCCGCGAGGCGTTGTTTCGCTTCGAGAATATCGTCAATAGATACCGGAAGATCGTAGGTAATATGCATTATGGCCTCTGTATCTTAATATAAAGTCAATGACCGGGCGTCATCCTGCTGATAACAGCGAGGACGTGTGTTGGATTATTTAACGACTTTCAGTTACGCAATAATTTGTAATGGCTGCCAGTGGCGGTTGCCCTGCCCCGAGGAATAGTGTTTCGCCATCTCCACCAGCGACGCCGCGGCGGTTTTTAACCGGTAATTTTTCGACCATACCGCCGCATAGCGCGCCACCGGCAAGGCCTCTTTAATGGGGATGGTGACAAACTGGCTCGAGCCAAACGGCGTGGTCATGTCGCAGGGGATCACCGTCAGAAAATCGGCATTGAGCACCAGGTTATAGATCGTCACCACCGAATCGGTATTAACGATATTTTCACGGCGGATACCGCTGCGCTGCAGGGTGGTCAGCAGTTCGCTGTAGTAGCCCATATTGGTCTCCGGCAGCACCCACTGCTCGTGCTGGAGCGAGGCCAGGCGGACGGTGCCGTTGCCGATCCGCGCCCGGTTCGCCACCAGCACAAACTCAGACTCAAACAGCGGCTCGACGTGCAGGTCCTGCAGTTTCATCTCATCGCTCAGCGTCCCGATGGCGAAGTCGAGGCGCCCGTCGCGGATTGCCGGCAAAAAGGCGGAGAGCTGCGCCTCATACATCGAGACCCGCGCCTTGGGGAAAGTCATTTTAAACTGATGCACCATCTCCGACATAAAGGTAAACCCGACCAGCGAAGGGAAACCAAAGGAGACATCCACCACCGCGCTGTTGGTCAGAGCATTCATTTCATTGACCATATTTTTCATTTCACGGGTGATCGCTTCTGACCAGTTGAGAAATACCTGCCCGGCCTCGGTGAGCGAGACGCCGGTATTTCGCCGGACGATTAATTCGCTGCCAAAATAACTCTCCATGTCGCCAATAATTTTACTGACCGCCGGCTGAGTGAGTCCTAACGCTTTTGCTCCGGCCCCGATTGACCCGCTGCGGATCACTTCCTGGAAAACTACCAGATGCTGTGTTTTAGGCAGAGAAAAAGTATTCATCGCGTCTCACTTTCATTCCTTTGTTGACGGCGGAAAGTGTAACAAATCGCAATTGCCGGGTTATGTGAGAGCTCTCACAAAGGCTCCGCCGCGGCGGATAAGCAGGATCCACGAGCCAGAATAAGCAAATTAAAATCAATACATTACAAGCATCATGACCGCTATTTGCGCGCCTTTTGCCGTGGCCGAATGCGGGGATAAAAATAATTGATGGCGATAACATCGACGGCGAAATGGCGATAAAAAATACGTCTTTTGTACGTTATTCGACCCGCGCTATCAGGGTGAGAAGAAAGCCGAAAATTAAATTAATGCTGTAAAGAATAAAAAGCAGACGTAATAAACGCCATTATTTAACGACAAGCCGGTCGGGCATCACATTTTATCCCCGGCGGTTGGGGAAAATGCACGGTCATTATTTACACCAAAGAAACATTAAATTCACAATTTTTCTTTTGGGTCGCGATAGGCAGCGATCTTTTTTCCGCCATAGCGCAGTTGGTCATACTTTGATTAAAATCAACCCTGGTAATTTATCTTTTACGACGGCCATTGGAGAGTCATTTGTGTTGCCGATCACAAATCCATAAAACAACGACCCGGCCTATCGTGAAGAGATGATCCCGCGGCTGCGCCAGCAGCTTAACGAGCAGCTGATGAGCGACCAGCTGGCTGTCGACCTGCTCTCTTCCTATCTGCGAATGGATCTCAGCGCCCAGCCGTGGGACCAGCCGCTATAGCCCGCCCCGGCGCAGATCGCTGGCCCGGGCATTTCGCCTATAGCTGGCTGACCCCCAGCGCCGCGGCCTCATCCCGCCACGCCAGCAGCGGCGCATAGGCCTCCCGCGACATATCGCTATAGCCGCAGATCAGCAAGGCGTCGCACAGGGAACGATAGCGATCATCGCTTACCAGCTGCTGGAGCGCCTCGCGCAGGCTATTCAGCGTTGCCGCCGGGGTGGCGCCGGCGGTGATCAGCGGCAGCCCTGGCGCGGCCGGGCTCCAGCCGATCGCCACCAGGCCAGCCAGAGCCTGCGGCTGATGGCGCTGCAGCAGAGCGTAGGTCACGCAGTCGATGGCGGCGATATCGGCGTTTTCCTGCTGCAGTTCGCGCAGCGATTGCCGATGGCTGCCGCTGAACATCACCGCTGAAAAAAAACGCCCCTCCCGGGAGAGCGGCGCGACCATTTTACGCAGTACGTTGTAGCCGGACTGCGAGTGCTCGGCATTGCACACCGCCCGACGGCCAAAAAAGTCCCCCAGCATCCGGTGACTATCCGCTTCGCGGACCACCAGCAGGCTGCGATAGCGGCGCCCTTCGCAACCGGGCGCAGCGTAGTGGAAGCAGCCCACCGTCTGCACCTCCGGCAATTGGGTCACCAGCGGGTAGCCACAGGTCTGGCTCAGCAACAGCGTCGGCTGGCGCCAGTGAGCCAGCAGATCCCCGGGGTCAGCCGCCGGAGGGTCCCCCGCCACCATCACGCCGCGTTCGTCCAGCAGCGACTGCACCGCCTGCCACAGGGCCTGGGTCTGTTGGCGGTGGATGGCATACATCGGAAAAGTCATGCGTTCAGCCATGTTCTCCTCCCGCCTGCTCGCCAAAGCCCGGATGGGCGTTCACCGCCACCGCCCGGCGGCTAAAATGGCGTCGCCACTCGCCGTACCCGCGCACCAGGAACCCCTGATTACGCTGCAGATACGCCGCCTGGCGATGCAGATACAGTTGACGTAAAGCGTACCAGGGGACCCCTGGCAGATCATGATGCACCGCATGGTAGTTGAGATTGAGGAACAGCGCCCGCCAGGGGAGCCCGGCCTCGTTGATCACCGAGCGGGCCAGCGGGTCATCCGCGGCGCGGTGTTCGAGAAAAGAGCGTACTTTGGTCAGGGCCAGCGCCGGGTAGCTCACCGCCAGCACAAACCACAGCGGAGAAAAACCCTGCGCCGCCATCCAGGTCAGCAGGCCCGTCAGCAGCAACAGATGCAGACTCCACATGGCGATAGCGCGGCGGTCGCCCTCGTGGAAAGCCCGCAGCGCGCTGTTCAGGGTGTGAATAATATCCATCATCGGCGCCAGCAGCAGACGCCCCCAGAAGGTGTTGCGCAGGTGGATAAGGCGGCGCTGCCAGGCTGAGAAGCGCTGCCAGCTTTCCGCCGTTACGTAGTACGATTCGGGGTCATCCTCAGGGTGCGTCAGCAGATGGTTGCGATGGTGCGCCAGGTGGCTGTCGCGGTAGACGCCATAGGGATACCAGACCGCCAGCGGCAGCGTCCCCAACAGCTGGTTAAACCATGCCAGCCGGGTGGGATGCCCATGGATCAGCTCATGCTGTAAGGACATATACCAGGCGGTAAACCAGATCAACAGCAGCGTGGCCGGAAACAGTCCCAGCGTCCGCCAGCCCGCCACGCAGGCAAACCAGCCGCCGTAAACCGTCACAATCAGCAGCCAGGTCGGCAGCTCGCTGCGCCACAGCCAGCTGCGCGCCAGCTGGCGGATCAGGATGCGCTGTTGGTCATCCACATAGACAGCCGTCTTCTTTTCCGTCACTTCCGATACCTTGCCGTGTTGCCTCATTCCCACCGAAGATGTGAGATAACACGTTAAATAACAAAGTATTTAATTGACTTAGCTTTGCCAAAAAGCGCGTTTGTGTTCAACAGGGCAAAGAGAATACCGTCCATGGCGCAACAGGTTGGCGGTGTTTAAACTGGTCCATCATCCGGCGGCGCTGCGCTTGCCGGGCCTATGGGATAACCCCTCCCCGGGCCATCCAGGCCGGTGCAGGCGCAGCGCCGCCGGACAAGGACAGCGGCGCCGCTTTTGTGCCGGGCGGCGGCGACGCCTTGCCCGGCCTACGATGCGTGCGGCCTGTCGTTAATTTATTTACCGCTGTTGCTGAAATTTTACCGCCAGGTCGAGGATACTTAAGGACACCAGCGCCTTACCCGCCTTCGCGCCGACGATACCGGCGGAGCGTCACAGAGGCTACTCCTCTTCCCGCTCCGCTGGCGTCCAGGTCGGCAGAGTCTGGAAGGTGTGCAACAGCCCTTCGGACCACGCCTTGCGAATGCGGTTGAAGTAGGGATCGCTGTCGGTGATGCGATGCTGCCCGGCACTGCTGAAGCTGCCGCTGCGGTAGAGCAGCGTATCCAGCGGCAGGCCGACGGACAGATTACTGCGCAGCGTCGAGTCAATGGAGATCAACGCGCAGCACATCGCCTGCTCCAGCGGCGTGTCGATGGTCAGCACCCGATCGATGATCGGTTTGCCGTATTTGCTTTCGCCAATCTGGAAATAAGGCGTGTCGCGGGTGGCTTCAATAAAGTTGCCCTCCGGATAAATATGGAACAGACGATGGGTTTCGCCGGCGATCTGGCCGCCAAGCAGCAGGTTGCAGTTGAAGTTGGTGTTACTGCAGGTCTGCTGGTTGCTGCTGTCGCGCTGGATCACCTCCAGCAGCGTTTTACCGATCAGCATCGCGGCGTCGTAGAGGGAAGTGACCTGCATCAGATTCGGCTCCTGCTGGGTACGGATGCGCGCGCTGAGCAGGCTTATCACGCTCTGGGTGGTGGCCAGATTGCCGGCGGATTGCAGCACCAGCACCCGTTCCCCCTCCTGATGGAAAACGTGCAGCTTTTTAAAAGTGGCAATATGGTCGACGCCCGCGTTGGTGCGGGAGTCGGAAGCAAACACCAGTCCATCCGCCAGGCACATGGCCACACAGTAGGTCATTGCGGTTATTCCCGTATTATTGCTGCTGCGCCTGCTGGCTGTGTTCGCGCACTTCAGCGTTAGTTAACATAATCTCCCCGCCGCCGCCCAGCCGGGTGCCCCGTACCGGGCAGGCGTCGAGATAATCCAGCCCGGTCGCCAGCCGTAAATGCTGATTCAGGCGACGGGTATTATTGGTGATATCAAACGACAGCCAGCGGCCGTCGAGCCAGACTTCCGCCCAGGCATGCATCGCCACATGCTGGGCGTTATCGCTGTAGACATAGCCGCTGACGTAGCGCGCCGGGATCTCCAGCGCGCGGCAGCAGGCGAGAAAAACATGGGTATGATCCTGGCACACCCCCTTCGCGCGGGCGAAGGCGTCGGCGGCGGAGTCCTGCACCTGGGTCGCGCCGGGGGAGTATGGCATTCTTAACAGCAGATCCGCCATCAGTTGATTCAGACTCTCTTCCGCCGCATCGGGACGATAGAGGCGCTGGGCAAACTCACGGATCGCCGTATCGGCGCGGGTTAGCGGCGTACAGCGCAGAAAAACCAGCGGCGACAGCAGCTCGGCCTCTTCATCACGCGTCTCCTCCCCTTCGTCGGCGATATCGACAATCCCGCTGGCGCGGATGGTGATCTCCTTGTGCGGGTTATCCAGCGTCAGCACATGCAGCACATTGCCCCAGCCGTCGGTAGTGGTCACCGCCGCGCCGTCCGGCAGGGTCAGCGTCCAGGCGGTGATCGTCTGCCGGGCGGTACTGCGCGGCGTCAGGCGCAGATACTGGGTGGAAAACTTCACTTCTTCATCGTAGCCATAGCGGGTGAGATGATCGATGACCAGTTTCATAAGGCCTCCAGATAGGTTTGTCTGATGCTGTCGGACAGCGCGTTAATTCTCGCCAGCAGCCCGTTAAGGGTGGTCTGCAGGTCCGCCTGCGCCAGGTCGTCACGGGTGCTGAAGCGCAGATCAACGTTGAGCTGATGGGCGAGGCGCAGCGGTTGATAGGAGCGGTCGTTAGCGATCTTCTCCAGCTCGCCCACCAGATCGGCAATGCTGGCGCGCAGCGAACGCGGAATATCGTTCCGCAGGATCAGCAGCTCCATCACCGTTTCGCGACTGACCGGCTGGCGGTAGAGGCTGTTGTAGGCTTCGCGGGCGCTGACCGCATTGAGCAGGGTATCCAGCCGGTAGTATTCCCGCACCGGATCCGGGTCGTTGGTCAGCTGTTGATCCTTAATCAGCAGCAGCTGGGTGGTGGCGAAGGCGCGCTCAATCAGGGTGCCGATACCGATAAAACTCAGGGCGTCGTTGCGCAGCAGCGTGCCGATCACTGCCCCGCGAAACAGATGCACCCGCTCTTTCACCCACTCAAAAAAGCCGTCGCTCCCCAGCTCGCCCAGCCCCTGCTGGCGGAGGGTCCGCAGTTCAATGCGGGTGGCATTGATGCTCTCCCACACTTCGGCCGACAGACTGCCGCGCACCGCGTGCGCGTTGTTCCACGCCATCTCCACGCAGCTGTAAATACTGCAGGGGTTGTTGCCATCAAGGGCAAAAAAGTTGAGCAGATTGCTCATGGTAAAGCGGGCATGGCGCGCCTGAAACAGCTCGTGGGTCATCGACAAATTCAGCGGCAGCGCCAGATCCCGCGACTGCTGGCTGTGGCGGGGTATCATTGATAATTTCCAGGTCACGTCCAGCACCCGGGCGTAGCTCTCCGCCCGCTCGAGATAGCGGGCCATCCAGAACAGTTCACTCGCCGTACGACTTAGCATGATGCGTCATCCTCCATCACCCAGGTATCCTTGGTTCCGCCGCCCTGCGACGAGTTGACCACCAGCGACCCTTCGGTGAGGGCCACGCGGGTCAGGCCGCCGGGCACCAGCCGCATCTCCTGCCCGGACAGCACGTAGGGGCGTAAATCGATATGCCGCGGCGACAGCCCTTCATCAACGAAGGTGGGGCAGGTCGACAGCGCGAGGGTGTCCTGGGCGATATAGTTGGCCGGATTGGCCAGCAGGCGCTGGCGGAAGGCCTCCCGCTCCTCTTTGGTGGAACGCGGGCCGACCAGCATGCCGTAGCCCCCGGCGCCATGGACCTCCTTGACCACCATCAGCTCGAGATTGCTCAGCACGTAGCGCAGGTCCTCCGCTTTCCGACACTGCCAGGTGGGGATATTGCTGAGGATCGGCTGTTCGCCGAGGTAAAAGCGGATCATCTCCGGGACGTACGGATAGATCGATTTGTCGTCAGCCACCCCGGTGCCGATGGCGTTGGCCAGCACTACGCCGCCGGCGCGATAGACGGACAGCAGCCCCGGGACGCCGAGCATCGAATCGGCGCGGAAGGCCAGCGGGTCGAGCCAGGCGTCGTCGATGCGGCGATAAATCACATCCACCCGCCGCGGCCCCTCGGTGGTGCGCATATACACCGCGCCGTTTTTAATAAACAGATCGGCGCTCTCCACCAGCTCGACCCCCATCTGCTGCGCCAGGAAGCTGTGCTCGAAGTAGGCGCTGTTGAAGCGACCCGGGGTCATCACCACGACGCAGGGATCATCCACCAGCGAGCTTTCGCGCAGGGTCTGCAGGAGGTAGCTCGGGTAGCGCTCCACCGGCGCAATGTGATGCTGCTCGAACATCTCCGGATAGAGGCGCATCATCATCTTACGGTTTTCGAGCATGTAGGAGACGCCGGACGGCGTGCGCAGATTATCCTCCAGCACGTAGTACTGACCGTCGTTATTGCGCACCATATCGACGCCGGTGATATGGGCATAGGTGTTGTTTGGCAGGTTGATGCCCTGCATGCACGGCTGATACTGCTCGTTGGCCAGCACCTGCTCGGCCGGGATCAGCCCCGCGCGCAGGATATTCTGCTCATGATAGATGTCATAGAGGAAGGCGTTCAGCGCTTTCACCCGCTGGCGTATGCCGCGGTCAATGCGCTGCCACTCCCCGGCAGGTATGATCCGCGGCACGCTATCAAACGGGATCAGCCGCTCGGTCCCCTCATCCTCGCCGTAAACGTTAAAGGTGATGCCGATACGGTGAAAAAGCAGTTCCGCTTGCGCTTTTTTCTGCCGGATAGAGAATTGATCGGTGTTGCGAAACCATTGCCACCAGGCATTATAGTGCGGCCGCTGTTCACCCTGCGCGGTCAGCATCTCGTCATAATAATGCCCGTCAGGTAGCGTAATTTTAATCATGGCTATCCCCTCCGGTTGTACTCACTTTGTGGTAATCCCGCTAAGAGATAAGCATTAATTATGCCAGGTCCTCTGCCGCCGCGGCGTTGTGCAAATCGGTTCAGCCCCGCCGTCTGGTTGTGCAAAAAATCGCCAAAACAGCCGCCCGCGCCCGGCGGCGGCTGCACCGTCGTGAGGCAGGGCGACGTTTTTTGCGCCATCGTGGACGCCAGCGCCCTCAGCCAGGCGGCCCAGCCCGCGGCGGTCTCAGGAGACCTGGCAGGTAAATCCTCTGTTTTCGCGCAAAATGTTACCCCTGACACGCGCAGCGGCAGATATTCGTCTAAGGTTTTTGGATGGCCAAACGTCGTGGCCCGCAGTCGATAATGATAAGGAGAACTCCCCATGACGAGTACTGATGCACGTCGTCCCGCTGCTTTGCCCTGTTCCCTGCGCCTGGCGATCGGCGGCGCTCTGATCGCCCTGATGAGCCTGAACGCTCAGGCGGAAGACGGCAAAACCGCGCCGCCCCCCTCGCCGGATATTCTGCTGGGCCCGCTGTTCAATGATGTCCAGAGCGCGAAGCTGTTTGCCGATCAGAAAACCTTCGCCGACGCTATCCCCAACAGCGATCCGCTGATGATCCTTGCCGATTACCGGATGCAAAAAAACCAGGCCAGCTTCGACCTGCGCCACTTCGTCGAACTGAACTTCACGCTGCCGAAAGAGAACGACACCTATGTGCCGCCCAAAGGGCAAACTCTGCGTCAACATATCGATGGCCTGTGGCCGGTCCTGACCCGCAGCACCGTCGAGGTGGAAAAATGGGACTCGCTGCTGCCGCTGCCTAAGCCCTACGTGGTGCCCGGAGGACGTTTCCGCGAAGTCTATTACTGGGACAGCTATTTCACCATGCTGGGTCTTGCCGAAAGCGGTCACTGGGATAAAGTCGAGGATATGGTCGCCAACTTCGCCGCGGAAATTGACGCCTGGGGCCATATCCCCAACGGCAACCGCACCTATTATCTCAGCCGTTCGCAGCCCCCCTTCTTCTCCTTTATGGTGAGCCTGCTGGCGACGCACGATGGCGACCAGGTGCTGAAAACCTACCAGCCGCAGCTGGAGAAAGAGTATCGCTACTGGATGGCCGGAGCGGACGCGCTGGCTCCCGGCAGCGCCGACAAACGGGCGGTGCGGATGGCGGACGGCGCGCTGCTCAACCGCTACTGGGACGATAACGACACCCCGCGTCCCGAGTCCTGGCTTGACGACGTCAAAACCGCCAAAAGCAACCCGAATCGTCCGGCAACCGAGATCTATCGCGACCTGCGCTCCGCCGCCGCCTCCGGCTGGGATTTCAGCTCCCGCTGGATGGACAATCCGCAGCAGCTCGCCACCATTCGCACCACCTCGATTGTCCCGGTCGATCTCAATGCCCTGATGTTCCATCTGGAGAAAACCCTCGCCCGCGCCAGCAAGGCATCCGGGGACAGCGCTGGCGCTACGCAGTACGATGCGCTGGCTAACGCCCGCCAGCAGGCCATCGAGAAATACCTGTGGAATGATAAAGAGGGATGGTACGCCGACTACGATCTGAAAACCCACAAGGTGCGCAATCAACTGACCGCGGCGGCGCTGTTCCCGCTGTACGTCAATGCCGCGTCACGCGAGCGGGCGACGAAAGTGGCCGCCGCCGCCGAGTCGCGCCTGCTTAAACCCGGCGGGCTGACCACCACCACCGTCAACAGCGGCCAGCAGTGGGACGCCCCCAACGGCTGGGCGCCGCTGCAGTGGGTGGCGGTCGAGGGGCTGCAAAACTATGGTCAGCAGAAGATCGCCATGGAGGTCACCTGGCGCTTCCTGACCAACGTGCAGCATACCTATGACAGTAAGCAAAAGCTGGTGGAGAAGTATGACGTGAGCTCGACCGGCACCGGCGGCGGCGGCGGGGAATATCCGCTGCAGGACGGCTTTGGCTGGACCAACGGCGTCACCCTGAAGATGTTGGATCTGATCTGCCC
>OLFU01002532.1_pt1 | contig 14187 bp, 10 predicted proteins | sample 1605161 | NCBI WGS metagenome assembly OLFU01 (sample SAMEA3888914, study PRJEB22519) | human gut metagenome | biome: human gut; feature: human-associated habitat; material: faeces | place: Denmark | collected 2011
CGATTCCGAATCAAACCGTGAATCTCGAAGCAAGCAATCGTTCTACCGCTGTTACCCCTAAAAGTATAATCGGAGGAAACAAAGCTCCCAGCTTCTTACAGGCTCCTGCCGTTCAAGATTTGGACCCGCATTTGAATCCCAATTATAATTTTGAGAACTTCATTGAAGGATACAGCAATAAACTTTCAAGAAGTGTAGCAGAAGCTGTAGCGCAAAAACCGGGAGGGACCGCTTTCAACCCGTTATTTCTTTATGGAGCATCCGGAGTGGGAAAGACACACCTGGCAAACGCAATAGGCACGAAAATCAAAGAGATTTATCCAGAGAAAAGAGTATTGTACGTTTCGGCACATTTGTTCCAGGTACAATATACGGATTCTGTACGCAATAACACGACCAATGACTTTATTAATTTTTATCAGACGATCGATGTATTAATCATTGATGATATTCAGGAGTTTGCCGGAGTCACCAAGACTCAAAACAACTTCTTCCATATCTTCAATCATTTACACCAGAACGGCAAACAGCTCATATTAACTTCAGACCGTGCTCCTGTATTGTTGCAAGGTATTGAAGAACGCCTCTTGACCCGTTTCAAATGGGGAATGGTAGCCGAGCTTGAAAAGCCGACGGTAGAACTTCGCAAAAACATTCTACGCAACAAGATACACCGCGACGGATTACAATTCCCGCCGGAAGTGATCGATTATATTGCCGAAAATGTGAATGAAAGTGTACGCGATCTGGAAGGTATCGTCATTGCTATCATGGCTCGTTCCACTATTTTCAACAAAGAAATAGATTTGGATTTGGCACAACACATTGTACATGGCGTGGTTCATAACGAAACGAAAGCGGTTACCATCGATGATATCCTCAAAGTGGTATGCAAACATTTTGATCTGGAACCGTCTGCCATACATACAAAATCCAGAAAAAGGGAAGTCGTTCAAGCACGACAGATTGCCATGTATCTAGCTAAAAACCACACAGACTTTTCAACTTCTAAGATAGGTAAGTTTATCGGTAACAAAGACCATGCAACGGTACTTCACGCCTGCAAAACCGTAAAAGGACAATTGGAGGTAGACAAAAGCTTTAGTGCAGAAGTACAGGAAATAGAATCGTTACTGAAAAAGAGAAACTGAAATTAAGTATAAAGTATAAAGTATTAAGTATTACCCTGGTGCGAAACCGTATAATAAAGCCTGTCCGCATGGATAATACTTTATACTTAATACTTGAAAAATACTTAATACTTATTTCAAGAATCCTTGCTGACGAAGTACTTTCAATAGATTTTCGGACATAAATTCGTTATCTTTCTTTGTGTAACGCACGTCCGTAAAGACTTGAGCCAATGTTTCTTTTTTATTTTCTTCGATAAACTGCTTGTTTTCCGGCAATGATTCTTTGTAGGCATAGAGTTTATCTATTTCTTCCGGTGTATAGTCGTGATATTTTTCATCGTGCACGGCAGCTTCCAAAGGCAAACGGTCTACTTGTGCGGGAATACCATCCGGATAGCCTACCGTTATTGTGGTGAGAGGGAATACCAGTTCGGGGAGTTGGAGGGTATCAATAATCATTTGAGGATTATAAGTGGTAGTTCCCAAATAACAAATGCCGAGTCCTGCTTCTTCCGCCAGCGTACAAAAAGTCTGTGCAACAAGCAAAGTATCCATAGACGCATTCATAAAAGACATTAAATTATCGTAGCCCGGCACTGCTTTCCGCTGTTCACACCATTTGCTGAAACGACGGAAATCAGCACAAAAAGTCAGTACGACTGGAGCATTTTTTACCATCGGCTGATTGAAATGAGCAGGCGAAAGTTTCTCCTTCATTTCCGCATCGCGAGTCACAATCACACTATAAAGTTGCATCCCACCCATCGTAGAAGCACGGAAAGAGGTTTCAAGCAAATCATTTAACAAACTCGGATTTATATCTTTAGGCAGATATTTCCGGATAGTTCTTCTGTTCTTTACGGTTTCAAACATATCTTTTTTTTGCAAAGATATAAAAAGAAAAAAATAATCCACCACACTAGTGGAATAGAATAGTTTTCTTTTTGGAGAACTTTAACCTTTGAACAAAATCCAATTCTAACTCTTTATCAAATACTTAGCATAAACAAATGGAAAACTTGCAACCTGTTAATAAATTAATTCATTTTTATTTTGATAGATGAAAAAACATTCTTAGCTTTGCGCCTACATTTGTTAACGATAAGTAAACTTCTACATATTACTTATTAAAAACGAGATTTAACACAAATTGAATCGTGGAAAAACAGATTTATTCTTACGACGAAGCCTATGAAGAATCTTTACGATATTTTCAAGGCGACGAGCTTGCTGCAAGGGTTTGGGTAAACAAATACGCAGTAAAGGATTCTTTCGGTAATATCTATGAAAAATCCCCGGAAGACATGCATTGGAGAATTGCAAATGAAGTGGCACGCGTAGAATCGAAGTATCCGAATGCGTTAACAGCAAAAGAACTGTATGATTTACTGGATCACTTCAAGTACATCGTCCCCCAAGGTAGCCCGATGACAGGAATCGGTAACGACTACCAGGTTGCTTCACTATCCAACTGCTTCGTTATCGGAGTGGACGGTGCAGCCGACTCTTATGGCGCTATCATCAAAATCGACGAAGAACAGGTGCAACTAATGAAAAGACGCGGTGGTGTAGGTCATGACTTATCACACATCCGTCCGAAAGGTTCTCCCGTTAAAAACTCGGCGTTGACTTCTACCGGTCTTGTTCCGTTCATGGAACGATATTCGAATTCCACTCGTGAAGTAGCTCAAGACGGACGTCGCGGTGCATTGATGTTGAGCGTGTCTATCAAGCATCCGGATTCGGAAGCATTCATTGATGCCAAGATGACCGAAGGTAAAGTGACCGGAGCAAACGTTTCTGTCAAGTTGGACGACGCTTTCATGCAGGCTGCCGTAGACGAAAAGCCGTATGTACAGCAATATCCTATCGACTCTGCCCAACCTACATTCACCAAGGAAATCGACGCTTCTACCTTGTGGAAGAAAATCGTTCACAATGCATGGAAATCGGCAGAACCGGGCGTTTTGTTCTGGGATACGATTATCCGTGAATCTGTGCCTGATTGTTATGCAGACCTGGGGTATAGAACGGTATCTACCAACCCATGCGGAGAAATTCCTCTATGTCCTTACGATTCTTGCCGCTTATTGGCTATCAATCTATATTCTTATGTGGTAAATCCGTTCAAACCGGATGCTTATTTTGATTTCGACCTGTTCCAAAAACACGTGGCTCTCGCTCAACGGATCATGGACGATATTATCGACCTCGAACTAGAGAAGATCGAACGTATCATGACCAAGATTGACGAAGATCCGGAAAACGAAGAAGTGAAACATGCGGAACGTGCACTTTGGGAGAAAATCTACAAGAAGAGCGGACAAGGTCGTCGTACTGGCGTAGGTATCACTGCAGAAGGTGATATGCTTGCTGCATTAGGATTGCGCTACGGAACGGAAGAAGCAACGGAATTCTCTGAAAAAGTACACAAGACAGTAGCTCTCGGCGCCTATCGTTCTTCAGTGGAAATGGCCAAAGAACGCGGTGCCTTCGAAATATATAATAGCGAACGTGAACAGAACAATCCGTTCATCCAACGCCTGGCAGCAGCTGATCCGAAACTGTATGAGGACATGAAGAAATATGGTCGCCGCAACATTGCCTGCCTGACGATTGCTCCAACCGGAACGACCAGTTTGATGACGCAGACCACTTCGGGTATCGAGCCTGTATTCCTGCCTGTTTACAAACGTAGAAGAAAGGTGAACCCGAACGATACGAATGTGCATGTAGACTTTGTAGACGAAACAGGGGACGCATTTGAAGAATACATCGTATTCCATCATAAATTTGTTACTTGGATGGAAGCTAACGGATACGACCCGGCCAGACGTTACACCCAGGAAGAGATTGACGAACTGGTTGCCAAATCTCCTTATTACAAAGCGACTTCTAACGATGTCGACTGGTTGATGAAGGTGAAGATGCAGGGAAGAATCCAGAAATGGGTAGACCACTCTATCAGCGTAACCATCAATCTGCCGAACGATGTGGACGAGGATTTAGTAAACCGCCTGTATGTAGAGGCATGGAAATCCGGCTGTAAAGGTTGTACCGTATATCGTGACGGTTCACGCTCTGGAGTGCTGATCTCTACGAAATCGGATAAAGACAAGAAAGAAGGACTTCCTCCTTGCAAACCGCCTACAGTTGTAGAGGTACGTCCGAGAATATTGGAAGCAGACGTTGTCCGTTTCCAGAACAACAAGGAAAAATGGGTAGCTTTTGTCGGATTATTGGACGGACACCCTTATGAAATATTCACTGGTTTGCAAGATGACGACGAAGGTATCTTGCTGCCTAAGAGCGTAACTTGCGGACGTATCATCAAAAATGTGGATGAAGACGGTACCAAACGTTACGACTTCCAATTCGAGAACAAACGCGGATATAAGACGACCATTGAAGGATTGTCAGAGAAGTTCAACAAGGAATACTGGAACTATGCAAAATTGATTTCCGGCGTGCTTCGCTACCGGATGCCGATTGAACAGGTTATCAAACTGGTTGGCTCTCTGCAATTGAACAGTGAAAGTATCAACACTTGGAAAAACGGTGTAGAACGTGCATTGAAGAAGTATATTCAGGATGGAACGGAAGCCAAAGGTAAGAAGTGCCCGAACTGTGGCAACGAGACATTGGTTTATCAGGAAGGCTGTCTGATTTGTACTACTTGCGGCGCTTCCAGATGTGGATAATAGTCCTACGTATGTTAATTAATATATAAACAAAAGATTAAAAGGAGTCCGGTGCGGCTCCTTTTATTTTTTATTCAAAAAAATGTCTTATACTTGCAGTGTCTTACATATACAATCAAAATCTAATATATATGATTCTATCATTTAATATTGAATACCGCACCAATTGGGGAGAAGAAGTAAGGATTTCCGGCTTATTTCCGGAATCAATTCCTTTACACACCACCGATGGTATCTATTGGACGGCAGAACTTGAGCTTGAAGTCCCTCAAGAAGGGATGACCATCAATTATAGCTATCAGATAGAGCAAAACGGAATAGTTATCCGCAAGGAATGGGACAGTTTTTCGAGATCTATTTTCTTATCAGGCAGCTCCAGAAAGATATACAGAATCAATGATTGCTGGAAAAATATTCCGGAACAACTGTATCTTTATAGTTCTGCTTTTACAGAAGCCTTACTGGCACATCCTGAAAAAGAGAATATCCCGCAAAGATATAAGAAGGGACTGGTTATCAAGGCCTACGCCCCACGTATCAACAAAGATTATTGTCTGGCAATTTGTGGCAACCAGAAATCATTAGGTCACTGGGACCCGGAGAAAGCGGTGTTGATGAGTGATACCAATTTCCCGGAATGGCAGATAGAACTGGACGCCAGCAAACTAAAATATCCGCTGGAATATAAATTCATCCTCTACAACAAACAGGAAAAGAAAGCAGACTGCTGGGAGAAAAACCCTAACCGCTATCTGGCAGACCCGGAACTGAAAACCAACGAAACGCTCGTGATTTCCGACCGATATGTTTATTTCGACATTCCCGCATGGAAAGGGGCAGGAATCGCTATACCCGTATTTTCTTTAAAATCAGAGAAAAGTTTCGGAGTAGGTGATTTCGGCGACTTGAAACGTATGGTAGACTGGGCAGTAAATACTCGCCAGAAAGTTATTCAGATTTTACCGGTCAACGACACCACCATGACTCATGCATGGACGGACTCTTATCCTTATAACAGCATTTCTATTTATGCTTTCCATCCGATGTATGCGGATATCAGGCAAATGGGAACTCTGAAAGATAAAGAAGCGGCATCGAAATTCAGCAAGAAACAAAAGGAACTGAACAGCCTCCCTGCTATTGACTACGAAGCGGTCAACCAAACTAAATGGGAGTTTTTCAACTTACTGTTCCGACAGGAAGGAGAAAAGGTATTGGCTTCCAAAGGTTTCAAAGATTTCTTTGAAACGAACAAGGAATGGCTGCAACCTTATGCAGTCTTTAGTTATCTGCGCGACGCCTACAAAACGCCCAATTTCCGCAAATGGCCGAGACACTCTGTTTACCAAGCGGAAGATATAGAAAAAATGTGCCAACCGAGAACGGCAGATTATCCTCATATCTCGTTGTATTATTATATCCAGTATCATCTGCATCTACAGTTGTTGTCTGCAACCGAATATGCCCGCCAACACGGTGTCGTATTAAAGGGGGATATTCCGATTGGCATCAGCCGCAACAGCGTGGAAGCCTGGACAGAACCCCATTACTTCAATCTCGACGGACAAGCGGGTGCTCCGCCCGATGATTTCTCGATCAACGGGCAAAACTGGGGATTCCCCACATACAACTGGGATGTCATGGAAAAAGACGGATACCGCTGGTGGATGAAGCGTTTTCAGAAAATGGCGGAATACTTCGATGCTTACCGGATCGATCATATCCTCGGGTTCTTCCGTATTTGGGAAATACCAATGCACGCTGTACACGGATTGTTAGGTCAGTTTGATCCTTCTTTACCGATGAGCCGGGAAGAAATCGAAAGTTATGGTCTAACGTTCCGGGATGAATATCTGCTACCATTCATCCATGAATCTTTCCTCGGACAGTTGTTCGGACCGCATACCCATTTAGTCAAACAGGATTTCCTTGAATCGGTTGATAACTCCGGACTTTATCGGATGAAACCGGGATTCGAAACACAACGGGAGGTAGAGCAATTCTTCGCCGGTAGAAATGATGAAGATAGTGTGTGGATTCGGGAAGGGCTTTATTCATTAATCAGCAACGTCTTATTTGTTGCGGATAAGAAAGAGGAAGGTAAATACCACCCGCGCATCGGTGTGCAACGGGATTTCGTATTCCGGTCGCTGAACGAAGAAGAGAAAAATGCGTTTAACAGACTATACGACCAGTATTATTATCACCGGCACAACGAGTTCTGGTATCAACAGGCTATGAAGAAGTTACCTCAACTGACACAATCAACCCGCATGTTGGTTTGTGGAGAAGATTTGGGGATGATTCCTGCTTGTGTGTCGTCGGTGATGAATGATCTCCGGATTCTTAGTCTGGAAATTCAGCGGATGCCTAAGAATCCGATGCATGAATTCGGGCATTTAAATGAGTATCCGTACCGGTCTGTCTGCACAATCTCCACTCACGATATGTCTACGTTGCGTGGCTGGTGGGAAGAAGATTATCAACAGACCCAACGTTACTATAATGCAACGTTAGGACATTATGGAGTTGCACCGACAACTGCCACCCCGGAGTTGTGCGAGGAAATCGTACGCAACCATCTCAACAGTAATTCCATTCTCTGTATCTTGTCTTTCCAGGATTGGTTATCGATAGACGGGAAATGGAGAAATCCGAATGTGGCGGAAGAGCGAATTAATGTTCCATCCAATCCACGAAACTACTGGAGATACCGGATGCATCTCACTCTGGAACAGTTGATGAAAGCAAAAACACTTAATGATAAGATTAGCGAATTGATTAAATACACAGGAAGAGATCTGAATAAATAGAATAAAAGGTACAAGTAACTTTCAAAAAGGATATTTTCCGGACACTACCGACGCGGATAACACTAGATTAAGAACGCTAAAAATCTATGTGATCCGCGTCATTCGTTTTTCAAGGATATATTGATAACAGAGGTAAAATAAGGAGTTTCAAAACATAGTCAACCATTTTTTTCGCAATAATATCATTACTATATATCATACTTTTTCGCTTTTCGCATCATTCGTTTATTTTTTCAATGTTCCTCTTTTTATTCCGATTTATAAAGTATCTTTGCGCCGAAAAAGAGAAATTAAAAGAGATAATGGAAGGCAACCAGAGCAGACGTATCGATTTTGTGGACTTAACCAAAGGAGTCTGCATTATCCTTGTGGTAATGGCACACGTTGGAGGGACCTTCGAACAACTGGATACGAATTCGATGTTATCCTGTTTCCGCATGCCGCTTTACTTCTTTATCTCGGGAGTGTTTTTCAAATCATACGAAGGCCTGCTCGGATTCATCCTACGAAAAATAAACAAATTGATTATTCCTTTTCTTTTCTTCTATCTAAGTGCATTTCTAATGAAATACATTGTTTGGAAGATTGCTCCGGGGGTATTTCAACTGCCTGTGTCGTGGAATGAACTCTTGGTTGTATTTCATGGACACGACCTTATCAAGTTCAATCCACCGATCTGGTTTCTACTCGCATTATTCAATTGCAACATCCTGTTTTATCTAATTCACTTTCTGCGCGAAAAGCATCTGCCTGTCATGTTCGCTGTGACAATCCTGATTGGTTGCGCAGGATTTTATCTCGGAAAATTACAGATAGAGTTACCCCTGTATATAGATGTTTCCATGACTGCCCTCCCCTTCTATGTGGCCGGTTTCTGGATCCGACGGTATAATTTCTTTCTATATCCCAGCCATCGTTTCGACAAACTGATACCGGTTTTTATTGTATTGGCACTGGTGGTAATGTACTTTACCGCTACCACATTGGGTATGCGTACCAACAATTATGCGGGAAATATTTTTCAAGTATATATCGCTGCGTTTGCAGGAATATTTATGATTATGTTACTTTGCAAAAAAGTGAAAAAGATAAAGGTTGTTTCTTACTTGGGACGATATTCAATCATCACCTTGAGTATTCATGGCCCGATACTTCATTTTTTAGGTCCATTAGTCAGCCGTTATATTCACAATAGTTGGGCACAAGCAAGCGCACTTCTGCTTATAACATTAAGCATCTGCCTTCTGCTCACACCCGTCTTTCTTAAAGTGATTCCACAAATGGTTGCACAGAAAGACCTGTTAAAAGTCAAACAAGATCACACTAAAAAGACAGTATATGAAGATAAACAGTAGCTATATCCTTTTGAAGGAAATTCGTTGTTACGCCTATCATGGAGTCGCACCGCAAGAAAATCTGATTGGAAATGAATATCTCATTGACCTGAAACTGAAAGTGGATATCAGCAAAGCTGCCCGGACAGATGAGGTTGCCGACACTGTCAACTATGCTGAAGTACATCAAGTGATAAAAAATGAAATGGCTATTCCGTCAAAGTTACTGGAGCATGTCAGCGGACGGATTATACAAAAACTCTTTGACCAATTCCCTTGCATTGAGAAAATAGAGCTCCGGCTTTCCAAACGGAATCCGCCAATGGGAGCAGATATAGAATCAGCAGGCATTGAACTGCAATGCAGCAGAGATGAATGATATATTGCTCTATAAATGATATGACGTAAACTAGCAGAATACAGATTAAAATCACTTGCAAGAACTCCCCTTGCCATTATTTCGGAACAATTGGGAATTGTTGTTAGCATACACAATATGCAAACGCAAACTTCCTAATTGAAGTAGAAAAGATAGTGACGGTATATGCTTGTGATAGTGACGCTATCGTTGTCATATACCGTCACTATCCTTACTGGATAGCGTCACTATTTTATAAAGGGAACTCACCAACAACTTTTCTCAATTGATCCATTATTTCCAGTTGAGTATAAACAGGGGATAATTGCCTTATAAACACGCAGATAATACAATTTTAATCTGTATTATCTGCATTATCTTATTAAATAATAGGCAATCCGCTTCTATTATTTACACTCCGAACCGACTTATTTTCTCTTCTTTTTTCTTCGATTTACCGATTCGACAGCCTCCGTCACCACAGGTTTATCCTGGAAACGTTTCGTATAACTGGAATAGTCCGGATGAATACGTTCGTAATCAGGATCCATAAATAACGGACTGGAAATAATATGATCTGCCGTAGAACGGTTACAACAGAAAACTATATTTTCTACACCGGCCAAACGGGTTAATGCTTTCACATCCGTATCATGCGGTTGCAGTGTCATGGGATCCGTGAAGAAAAAGAGATAATCAATCTGCCCATCCACAATACGTGACCCCATCTGTTGGTCACCACCTAACGGACCTGATTTTAAAATCGTAAAATCCCACTCTTCATCAGGATGTTTCTCCTTCAATGCTTCCAATATCAAAGTACCTGTAGTACCCGTACAGTAGAATTTATTACCCATCAACAGTTCCGAGTTCCATAGCACCCATTCGATGAGGTCTTTTTTCATTGCATCGTGTGCTACCAGCCCGATGCCTCTTCTAACCTTTGATTCCATTTGCTATCCTTTTAAAATCCGACAATTGAGAGAACCGTCTGCATCCTCTCGCATAAAACTGCCACAAGATACTACTTTTTGTCCGTTCAGGTATCGGATTCAAAGTTTTTTTTCTCATATTCTCTTCACGGGATAAAGAAAATGACGAACATAGTTGTTTATACTCTTTCCGCGCACGTATCACAGCACGAGCATTGTCCCAGTGCCCTTGCAACAAGAAATTAAACGCTGCCACATAATCGAGACAGGCCCGGATACGCATCACTTTATTTAACTCCTTCTGTGGAAGATTCTTATAGAGCATGACAAGATTATTACGGAAATTAAGAAAAGTCTTACGAGGATTCTCTTTTTTAAGAGTAGCTCCTCCTACATGATAGACAATACTTTGAGGTACACAGACAATCTCACGATTCCGCGAACGAAGTCGCCAGCACAAATCTATTTCTTCCATGTGAGCAAAAAAACGTCCATCCAATCCTCCTACATTCACATAATCAGTGTGCCGGATAAACAACGCTGCCCCCGTTGCCCAAAAAACAGGAATCACCGTATCATATTGGCCTTCATCCTTCTCCACAACTCCCATTATACGCCCCCTGCAGAAAGGATAACCATATTTATCAATAAAGCCACCAGCCGCTCCGGCATATTCAAAATATTCTTTTTGTCGTTGACTTCGTATCTTCGGCTGACAAGCAGCCACCTCCGGATGAGCATCCAAATAAGCAATCATTGGTTCCAGCCAATGCTCCGTCACCTCGACATCTGAATTCAAAAGAACTACATATTCTGCGTCGACCTGCTGCAATGCCCAATTATATCCATCGGCAAAGCCATAATTTTGGTCGAGCACAATCGTTCTGACAGAAGGAAATTCCTGTTGAAGCAAACTCACAGAAGTGTCCGTAGAGCCATTATCAGCTACACAGACCTCAACCCCCTCCCCCTCTGAATAGCGGACGACGGACGGAAGAAAAGTACGAAGCATATCGCACCCGTTCCAATTCAAGATTACAACTGAAACCTTCATCATTATTCTTTCTTCTTATTCAATTCCTTCTGTTCCAGCTGATCAGCCTCTTCTTTGGTTAATTTCCAGCGTTTATGAGACCATAACCAGTATGCCGGTTCCCTGCGAATCGTTTGCTCCAACCTATGGGCAAACATTTCCGTGATTTCTCCTTCTCTTGTTTCTTTCGGTGTTTCCGTCATTAACTTGAACTCCGCTTCACAATACCCTCTACGCTTCTTACTAAGCTCACAATAAAAAACAGGAAAGTTCATCATTTTAGCAATACGCTCCGCACCATCCAGGAAAGCCGTCTCCTGCCCCAAAAAAGTAGTCCAGTATTTATCATACCCACTGGGCCATTGATCGGTAATCAGCCCAACTACCATCTTTTTCCCATCACGTTTCAACTTAATAATTTCACGTGCTGTAGAATGTTTCGGGATATTATATCCCCCGAAACGAGAACGAATACGTTTAAATAATTCGTCCAGATATTTATCTCTCAATGGTTTATAAACTTGCACAGGGACATCTTCCGGTTTCATGATTGATCCCATACCTATTAACCACTCATAATTGGCGTAATGAGGAATCATTACTATAATACCTCCATACTTTTCAGTTAGTTCCAGATATTGCTCCGTATTCTTATAAGTCATTCTTGCACAAAGCTCTTCGGCAGACATATGCAACAATTTCAAATCTTCAAGCATATAATCCGACAAATAGCGATAAAACTTGCGTTCTATCTGTAATCTCTCCGCATCAGTTTTTTCCGGAAATGATCTCAATAGATTTCCCCGAACTACTTTCCGACGATATTTTCCAACACGATACATCAGCAGATAATTTAAATCCGAAAGCATATATAAAATCCGGAACGGAAGAGCTGAAAACAGCCACATTCCACTGTATACCAACCAATAGATAAGTTTTGATCTCATAACTTATATCAAAATTGTACCTTTAAGTGCTGTCATCTCCTCATTAAACTCTCCCAGACGTACATTAACTACCTGATTATCCAGCGAGTCATCACTTTCCACCTCTACACGAATATAATTCTCCGTAAATCCATGCATCGGAGCACCAGTTTTCGATTTTTCCATCAATACCGGCATTGTCTGCCCGATATGACATGCATAAAAAGCCTGTGTCTTTTGGTCCGATAGTGTCAACAGACGTTGACTACGTTGATGCTTCTCTTCCGGAGAAACCACATATTCTATTTTTAAGGCTTGCGTTCCAGGACGTTCGGAATAGCTAAACACATGCAACTGCGTCACATCCAGTCCATCAATAAACTGATAAGCCTGTTCAAAGTATTCGGGCGTTTCTCCACGGGTTCCCACAATCACGTCCACTCCGATAAAAGCATCCGGCATCACCTCTTTTATCTTCCTTACTTTCGAAGCAAAAAGAGCAGTGTCATAACGACGGCGCATTAGCTGCAAAACCTCATCACAACCGGATTGCAAAGGGATATGAAAATGAGGCATAAAACTGCGGGAGTGAGACACAAACTCAATAATCGCATCAGTCAACAGATTGGGTTCTATGGAAGAGATACGATAACGTTCGATTCCTTTAACCTGATCCAATGCTTTTACTAAATCAAAGAAACTCTCTCCTGTTGTTTTGCCAAAGTCTCCGATATTCACTCCGGTCAGAACAATTTCTTTTCCTCCCTCGGCAGCCGCTTGACGGGCCTGTTCAACCATGGAAGCAATAGTCCCGTTACGACTTCGTCCCCGGGCAAAAGGAATCGTGCAATAAGAACAAAAGTAATCGCATCCATCCTGCACCTTCAAAAAGAAACGGGTACGGTCTCCCCGTGAACACGAGGGAGAGAATGAACGGATATCTTTGGTCGTCGTAGTGATAGCTTCTCCTTTTTCATGCTTTTGGAGGTCGCCCAGATATTGAAGCAATTCTCCTTTCTGTTCCGCTCCCAACACTACGTCCACTCCATCTATCTTTGCCACATCACCGGGCTTCAATTGCGCATAACATCCGGTCACTACCACAAAAGCACCAGGGTGTTGTTTTACCAGACGATGAATCGCTTGCCGGCATTTCTTATCCGCCATTTCGGTCACCGAACAGGTATTGATTACACAAATGTCCGCCTGCTCGCCCTTACGAGCGGTACGCACACCCGCCTCCTTCAGTATTTTACCGATAGTGGAAGTTTCTGCAAAGTTCAGTTTGCAGCCCAATGTATAATAAACAGCTTTTTTATTTTGAAAAATAGTTGTATCTGTCATACTTTAAATATAATAATTTGAATGCAAAGTTACGTATTATTATCGGAACACAAAGATAAGGAAGAGAGCTTTCACCACCGAAAAAACATCTCCCCTAAAAACATGCAGAAAAATCGTTTAAATATACGAATATTCTCCCATATTCCCATATCCGAAAACATCTTTTATGAAGAAAAGTATTTTAAAACATATTTTTTTTGAAAAAAAACGCTCCAAAGAGAACAACGTATCAAAAAACTCTATATCTTTGCAGTGTTTTAAGAAAACGACATAAGTATTACAGATTTAAAAAAGCAAAGAAAATGAAAAAATTAGTATTTTTGTTCGTAGCATTCGCTGCTGTATCTTTCGCATCTTGCGGTAACAAAGCAGCTAACAATGAATCAACAGTTGACTCAACTGCAGCAGTTGAAACAGTAGAAGAAGCAGCTCCGGTTGTTGACTCTACAGCAGTTGCAGCAGTTGATTCTGCAGCAGTAGTTGCTGAATAATTTCGAACAACATTCGAGAGAATTGAAAGTCTGGCGCATGCGAAAGCATACTCAGACTTTTTTTATGCCCTTACGTTTCCTCATTCTCAGGTTCCCTTTCCTAAAAAAAACTCTTGTAATTC
>OLFU01002555.1_pt1 | contig 14090 bp, 10 predicted proteins | sample 1605161 | NCBI WGS metagenome assembly OLFU01 (sample SAMEA3888914, study PRJEB22519) | human gut metagenome | biome: human gut; feature: human-associated habitat; material: faeces | place: Denmark | collected 2011
CACGTGCCAGTAGGAAAAGCTTCCTTCACCGAGGAGCAGTTAGCGGACAACTTCCAGACGCTTATGGACGCTATCTTAAAGGCTAAGCCAAGCACCGTTAAGGGCGCATACTTCAAGAGCGTAGCTCTTACATCCACCATGGGCCCAGGCGTTAAGCTGAACGTAGCTAAGCTTGCAAACTAATCAGGTGTCCTGAATAGAAAATAAGGCTGCAGAGAATTTTGGTTCTCTGTGGCCTTTTTGCTTTCGTGTTCTCCCGCCCATGGCTGGAGGTGAAAAAAGTTAAAAAAATACAATTTGTTGCAAAAATCTCTTGACATTCATGCACAGATATGTTATTTTATTATGCGTGTTGAATGCCCTGAGACAGCAGGTACCGTAAGGTGTAAGCTTAAAACGCCTGCCGAGGAACATACAAAGCTCTAATGAGATTTTGCATACCTCTCTGTCATTGCGGCAGGGAGGTTTTTTATAAGATCGTTTCCTTGCTATGACGGTTTTCAATACGAAATAATATAAGGAGGTAAACCATTCATGGCAAAAGTTGAATTAAAGCAGCCAGTAGTAGACGAGATCAAGGCAATGCTGGACGGCGCTGTAGGTGCAGTTGTTGTTGATTACCGTGGTCTGACTGTAGAGCAGGATACAAAACTGCGTAAACAGTTAAGAGAAGCTGGAGTTTCTTATAAGGTATATAAGAACACTCTGATCAAGCGTGCAGCAGAAGGAACCGAGTTCGCAGCTCTGGATCCACATCTGGAAGGACCTACAGCATTAGCTGTATCTAAGGATGATGCTACAGCACCAGCTAGAATTCTGGCTGAATTCGCTAAGACCGCTCCTAAGCTGGAACTGAAGGCTTCTGTAGTTGAAGGAACCTACTATGATCAGGCTGGAACCCAGGTTATCGCAACCATTCCATCCAGAGAAGTTCTTCTTGGAAAGCTGCTTGGAAGCATCCAGTCCCCAATCACCAACCTGGCTCGCGTACTCAATCAGATCGCAGAGAAAAATGGTGGTGCAGCAGAGGCTTAATCTGCAAAATGAATTTGTGGCTCTTTTATCCGCATAGTCCGGAAAAAGCAGCCTGAAACACAGATCCTATCGAAAAATAAATTTTAAACAGGAGGAAATTAAAATGGCAAAGTTAACAACCGCTGAGTTTATCGAAGCTATCAAGGAATTATCCGTATTAGAACTGAACGATTTAGTAAAGGCATGTGAGGAAGAGTTTGGCGTATCTGCAGCAGCAGGCGTTGTAGTTGCAGCAGCAGGTGCTGGCGCAGCAGCAGCTGAAGAGAAGACCGAATTTGACGTTGAGCTGACCGAAGTTGGACCAAACAAGGTTAAGGTTATCAAGGTTGTTCGTGAAGCTACCGGTTTAGGCCTGAAGGAAGCTAAGGACGTAGTTGATGGCGCACCAAAGGTATTAAAGCAGGGCGCATCCAAGGAAGAAGCAAACGATATCAAGGCAAAGTTAGAGGCAGAAGGAGCAAAGGTTACCCTGAAGTAATCAAAGCTTACTGTACAGACTTATATTTAGATATGAGCGCTTTTCAGAACCCACAGTACTGTGAAAACAGACTGTGGGTTCTTTTTCTTTTGTCCGGCTATTTTAAGACGGATGTTTGCAACCACATTTACCGTATATTCTTCTGATTTATGTAAGTACTTCCAAAAGTACAATAATATAGTTGCATATTCTGAAAAAATAGTATATATTAGTTGAGGCTCGATGAGCTGATAAGTAAAAAAGATAAATATAAAAGTGTACAACATACTATTGGAAAAAGACCCCAGGCCAAGGAGCAAACGACTAATCATAAGGCAGCTCCTCTACCTGGGGTCTTTTTAGGGGAAGAGAGTATTTTATATACGGGAAAAAACATCCGGCGCTGTTGCGCATCGGGTGTTTTTTTCTTGTTATGCGTATTTATAATAGGAAGAAACAGGTTCGGATCCAGGATGAAGCCTTTAAGGATAAAACACGTTACATGTACAGATATAAATACAAAAACAGCATAAAACTGTACTTTTGTAATAATTACGTAAGAAAAATCACAGGTAAAAGTTATGGCTTTTTTTCGGAAATTATAATATACTATGAACTGTGATGGAGAGGTTATTCATCCGGGACAAATTATCAATATTCTCCAGAAAAAGGAGAAAATGCAAAAAATGCAAAAAAACTATTGATAATTTTCCTTATCAGAAGTATAATCTACTCGTAATGCAATAAGGAATTTCAAAAAGTATTTCAAAAATCAAAGGAGAGTGCATTCATTATGAAGAAGCAGACAAAATTAGTTGCTGTATTATCAACAGCAGCACTGCTTGCTATCGGTGCATCTATGACATCTTTCGCAGCTACAGGCTGGGCAGAAGAAGATGGAACATGGGTATACTATGATAGAAACGGTGACAAAGTAACAGATAAGTGGGCTAAGTCCGGTAACAACTGGTATTACTTAGACAGCAACGGTGAGATGGCTGTAGATCAGCTGATCGAAGACGGTGACAACTACTACTATGTTGACGTAAACGGCGTTATGGCAGCTAACCAGTGGGTAGCTATTGATAACGAAGATGTTGGCGATGATGATGAGCCAGAGCATTACTGGTACTACTTCCAGGCTAACGGCAAGGCTTTAAAGCAGGGTGACTCTGATACCGTTTCCTTAAAGACTGTAAATGGTAAGAAGTACGCATTCGATGATGAAGGCAAGATGCTGTACGGTTGGGTTTCTTCCGATAACGCTGAGCGTATCGACAATACCGATGATGACGCATTCAAAGATGGCGTTTACTACTTCGGTGGTGAAGATGACGGTGCTATGACTACTGGTTGGTTACTGATCGACGTTTCTTACGACGAAGCAACTAATGATGATTACAAGTACACCGCTCCAACATTCAATGATGATGATGATCAGACTCGTTGGTTCTACTTCAAGTCCAACGGTAAGAAGCTCTATGCTGATAACGGTGAGAGAACCAAAGATAAAACTATCAACGGTAAGAAGTACGCATTCGATGAGTACGGTGCAATGGTAGCTGAGTGGTCTCTGGATGAAGACGATGAGAAGAAGGCTTCTGATACTGAAGCCCAGGAAGCAGCTTCTACTGCAAGCACCTCCGAAGCTTGGGAAGGCAACGGCAAGTATGCTAAGTATACTCAGGCATGGAAGTACTACAACAGCGTAGAAGACGGTTCCCGTGTAAGCAAGGGCTGGTTCAAGGTTGTTCCTGCTGAAATGCTGAACAAAGAGAAATATGATGATGACGAAGAGTCCTGGTACTATGCAGATGGTTCCGGTAACCTGTACGCAGGTGAATTCAAGACCATCAAAGGCAAGAAGTACGCATTCCGTAACGATGGCCGTATGTTAACCGGTCTTAAGTTCATCAAAGAAGGCGATGAAGACTTCGCTGACGTTAAGGCTGATGATGATGATAGCAGACCATTCGATAACGAAGACGATTTCTTTGACAACGCAATTGAATTCTATGAGCCAAACGGTTACAAGTGCTACTACTTCGGTGGCGACGATGACGGTGCTATGAGAACCGGAAAGACCACTATCAACTATGATGGTGAGAATACAAGCTTCTACTTCGAGAAGTCTGGCGGTAAGAAGGGTGCTGGTGTAACTGGTGAGAAAGATGACAAGCTGTATCAGTCCGGTATGCTGTTAAAGGCTGACTCCGATGACAAGTACATCGTTGTTGATAAGGCTACCAAGACTGTTAATGGCAAGACCGTTGTTACCTACGACAAATTAGATGATGCTAAGGACTTCATGGATCAGGATGACGTAGTTGCAACCAATCTGCTGGAAAACACTACTGCTGATACCCGTGTAAACATCGGAAACAACAGCAACAAGAAAGCTGAAGATCTGACTGAAGCTTATAAGATCAGCTTTACTCAGTCTGATGAAGATGTTAAGCATGAATACGTTCTTGTAAATACTTCTGGTAAGGTAATTGACAGCAAGGGCAAGAACAAAGATGGTAACGATTACTACTATGTAACCGATAGCAAGGGCGTTATCACCAATGTATATGTAGAGAACTAATTATCAAATACATAGTCTCTAGTATAACTAAAAATTAAGGGGGAAGCGTTATAGCTGATGTAATTATATATTAGCTATAACGCTTTTCTTTTATAATCAAAAACTGCCAAGGAGGTAATCCCATGTTAAAAAAACATTTATTAACTGTAGGACTTGCTGTATTGCTGGCAACGACCAGCTCTGTACCTATTTTTGCAGAAACAACATCCACCACTTCCACAACAACCACAATGGAAAACTGCGGTGCTTATTTATTTGAGTGGCGTCCTATTGATTGTGGAAACGGTAATTATTTTGCTATTCTTGTAGGTGGAAATACACTTCAGGAAAGCAACGTGATTTTAAACCGTGGATATGATTATGCCTATACTTTTGATCCTATGACTTATCAACGTCCCTGGGGAACGGTTCCAGATCTGGTAAACGTGGATGGGAAATGGGGTATCCCTGAAAACTGGTCTTCTATGCCTCAGGATAGTCAGCCAGTAATGCAGATTGTTTTGAAAACAAACTATAAAACATTAAGTACTGATAAGCGTTATGTTAATGTAGTTCATCTTCCTTCCAACATAGACTCATCTACTCTTCCATCTGAAGTACGTAAATATCTGATTAATGTAGACGGTTCCGATGCAGGCGCCTACACCGACACTATAACTCCTGGTTGGCAGGACCTGGAAGATGGCACCGTTAAATATATGAAACCTGACGGCACTTATGTATCAAATGGCTGGCTGCAGTTAGATGATAAGAAGTACTATATGGATGAAAATGGTGTAAAATTAACCGACACAATTACTCCGGATGGGTATTATGTAAATATAAATGGTGAAAAAACTTCTTATATGCCTGGTTGGTTTAAAGACGGTGACAATTGGCGATACATTCTAAAAAATGGATACTATGCTCAAAACGGCTGGCTTCAAGATCCTGCGACACAGAAATACTACTATTTTAATATGGCTGCTATTATGGAAGCAGATACTACTACCCCAGATGGTTATTATGTAGGAGCTGATGGTGCCTGGGACGGAAATGCATCCACAAAAAATACTACTGAAGAAAAAAATCTTGGACCTGGCGTAGACAAGGGCTGGGAGCCAGTAGATACCGGCTGGAAGTTCAAACAGGAAGATGGAACCTACCTTACCAATTCCTGGAGACAGGACAGCAACGGTAAGTGGTATTACCTGAATGAAGATGGCTGGATGCTAAAAAATGCTAACACACCAGACGGTTACCATGTAGATGCTAATGGTGTATGGGATGGTGACGCTGCAACTGAAAGTGAAAGCGAAGAAGCAGCTGAATAATTGATTTGAAATATTTGATGTTTTATATTTACTGCAGGATCATAATTATTTTGGTCCTGCAGTTTTCGCATATTCGGACTATAATATATAGGTGCTTATTTCTTGTTCGTCCTTAAAATTCATGTTATTATTAAATGGTAGCAGGCTTATATAACAATATTAGAAGGGAACTGCATCGATGAAGAATTTGAATATTCCTGTTGGCGTTTCAGATTTTGAAAAGATCCGAAAAAATGAATATTACTATATTGATAAATCTGGTTTGATTGAAGATCTTTTAAAAAGAACAGCAGAAGTAACATTAATTACTCGTCCACGTCGTTTTGGTAAAACCTTAGGCATGAGTATGCTGGCGAACTTCTTTGATATCAGAAAAAACAGTAAAGAAATATTTGAGGGATTGGAGATCTGTGATCATCAAACTCTTTGCAGCGAATGGATGAATCAGTATCCAACAATTTTTGTTTCATTTCGACAGGTAGATGGACTGAACTTTAATGGAGCCTATGACATGCTTACAATGGTCATTTCAGAATTGTACAAAGAACATCTATATCTGCTAGACAGTGATAAAATAAGCGAATACGATAAAGAGCTTGCCAGGCAATTAATACAGGGTGTTGCTTCTGCAAAGGATATAAAAAGCAGCTTATTATTTTTAACAAGATTAATGCAGCAATATTATGGAAAGAAGGCAGTTCTTCTTATAGATGAATACGATGTTCCTGTAGCTAAAGCAAGCAGTCATGGCTATTACAAAGAAATGCTTGATGTTATGAAAGGTTTAATGCTGGCATTAAAGGACAATACATCTCTTTGCTTTGCAGTGATCACAGGATGTTTAAAAATTGCAAAGGAAAGCATTTTTACAGGAACGAACAACTTTGTTTCTGATACGATTACAGATTCGCGGTTAAATGAATACTTTGGCTTTGTACAAAGTGAGATTGATCAGATGCTTAAAGATGCAGACGCAATGGAGTATGCTCTAAATATAAAAAAATGGTACGATGGCTATCATTTTGGAGATTATGATATTTATTGCCCATGGGATGTAATGAACTATCTTTTTGAACTTCAGCACAATCCAAAAACAAAACCTGTCAGTTATTGGAAAAATACCAGTGACAATGCAATTATCAGGTCGTTTATTGACTATGCAGGCAGTACCATTACACAGAAATTGGAAGTGCTGATGGCAGGTGGATATATTATCCAACGCATAGATGAAAATTTAACGTACGACTATTTACATTCTTCTGAAGACAATCTTTGGAGCATGTTGTATTTAACTGGATATTTAACTAAATTACGTGAAAATGATTATGAGGGTGAATTGCTCGAAGGAACAATGGCACTAATCATCCCCAACGCTGAAATAAAAGAAATTTTTGAAACGACCGTTATTAAATGGTTTGATGACAGTGCAAAAAAATGGAATAGAAATGCTTTGTTTGATGCGGTTTGGAATGGTGACAGTGAGCGCATCACAAAAGAAATGAATTCTCTTTTGCGGCGTACAATCAGTTACCATGATTATAAAGAGGATTTTTACCATGCTTTTCTTGCAGGTATCTTTACAGGCGCCGGATATATGGTGGACTCTAATAAAGAACATGGCGAAGGGCGGAGTGATGTGGTCGTTTACGATTTTATCAATGCACGTGTAGCTATTTTTGAAGCAAAATATACGAAAGTTCTGGATAATTTGGAAAATGAATGTGATATTGCATTACAACAGATCAATGATCGAATGTATGCTAAGGAATACGAAGATGATTATGATGAGATTTTATGCTATGGGATTTCATTTTTCAAAAAGCGATGTATGGTAAGAAAGAAATAAAATAATTGCTCCTTTTAATACTTTTCCGTATTGCGAGGTGGAAGGGGATACCATTGATTTATACTATTTGAAATGTTATACTTTATGCAAAATTACGCATTAAATTAAGAAAAAGTGAGGGCTATCCTTTATGAAAGAAACAAACACAACTGCCTGGTTTCAGTCACTTGAAAAGGCTTTAGGAAAACTGGCAGCAATTGCAGCAGTGGTTATTTTGTTGATTTTTCCATTGTATGTAAGAGATTTTTATTTTGATATATTAAATGCAAAATATCAATTTTATTATATTACAATGTTAGCAGTACTCATTATAGCATTCATTATATTTGTTTTTCATGTTATTCAGGATTTCAGATATGAGGATGGGAAAAATGTAAAGGTAATGTTTCGCAGCTTTTCTATTAAAAAAATGCCTTTATCTCATAGCTTTGCCAGTATATTTCTGATCGTATGCATTATATCTACATTGCAGTCACAGTATTTATACGAATCATTTTGGGGAAATGAGGGAAGATACACGGGACTGTTTTTATTGGCTATTTACGTGATCACTTTTCTTTTTATCAGTAGATTTTTGAAATTAAAGAAAAGATATTTGAATTTGTTTTTGGTTGCAGGAATGTTGGCGTGTATATTCGGAATTACCGACTATTTTAAATTAAATCTCTTTCATTTCAAGGATGAATTAGTAGCTGTTGATTGGCCTGTTTATACATCTACATTTGGGAATATTAATACGTATAATGCATATGTAGCCTTAGTGATTGGCTGTTGCGGGGCATTATTTATTGATGCAGAAACGAAGAAAGAAAAAATATGGTATTTTATCTGCTATCTGATCGCGTCTTATTCATTGATCACAGGTGGAAGTGATAATGCATATCTGGCATTGCTTGCACTGTTTGGTTTCCTGCCTTTCTGGGCATTTAGAACCTGGAAAGGTGTAGAAAAATATTTTGTTATGTTATCTTCATTTGCAACTATAACCTACATAGCCGGACTGATCCATAATCATATGGGAAACAGAGTTGAGATACTGGAAGGTGTTTTCAGTGTTGTGATCCGTTCTCGTCTGCTGGTGTTTGCAGTTGCGGGATTATGGTTGTTAACAGTTATTTTGTATGTAATAGAGGCAGCTGCAAAGGAAAGAATATATAAGTTAGGAAAACTTCCAGTGTATATCTGGACTGTATTGGCTGCAGTTATTATATTGGCAGTCGGATATGTACTTTATGATGCCAATGCAGGCGGACATGCAGATAAGTATGGAAGCGTCCAGAGATATGTTCATTTTGATGATGACTGGGGAACACAAAGAGGTATGGTCTGGAGACTGGCTCTGGATGATTATAAAAATGAATTTACATGGAATGAAAAGGTTTTTGGTTATGGACCGGAAACGTTTGGTATTATGACGCATCAGTGGAATAATGATGAAACCATTGCGAAAACCACTGTAATTTACGATAATGCACATAATGAATATCTTCAGTATTTTGTAACTATTGGACCGATTGGAGTGCTTTCTTATGTGGGAATATTAATTTGCGCCTGCATAGAAATGAACAGAAGAAAAGAAAAATCTCCTTATGTGTTAGGCTGTTTCTTTGCAGTGTTATGCTATGCTGTACAGGCAACTGTTAACTTATGCGTGCCGATTGTTGCGCCGATCATGTGGATGTTGATGAGCGTTGGAACAGCTCAGAGCGAGGACGAGGAATGACACAGGCTGCTTTCTTATTATTTGTATTTTTAAAACAGTTTTATATAAAAAGTTCGGGCAGTATTGGAATTGCGGATCTGTGTATAGCTTTTTGCGTGATATTTCTTGTTTTAGATATAGTACGCGGAAAGAGAAAAATGCCTTCGGTGACAGACTTGAAAAGAGAAAAATTCTTAATTGCATTTCTGATCTGCGTAGTAATTATAAATCTGTTTTTTACTATTAAGGATCATTGTCGGGATTATGAACGATATACCTTATACTGGATTTTTAATGGGGCGGCCATATGGTGTTTCTTAGAATTGGCAGATAAAGACTTTTTAAAAAAGTTGAATGGGGTATGTAAGATCAATATTCTAACGCAGGCAGTTATATGGGTGCTTGGTTATGGAAGAGTATTTACAGAATATTGGGGACCAACCCGGTATATGGGTACCTTTAATGATCCTAATCAGTATGCATTTTATCTGTTTTGTATGATTTTATTAATCAGCTTGTATGCATGCAATTATGGGGACCGTACGGCCCCCATCTATTATTGTCTGGGTGTGTTTTTTATGAGTATATCCAAATCCACGGGCATTTTTTTAGGTTTGATGTTGTATACAGTAGGAATGGCGATATGGTTTTATGTAAGATATAGGAGTAAATGGAACATTCCCAGAAAAACAGAAATGACGTTGGGCGTGGTACTTATACTGGCAGCTATCGCAATAGTGATAAAAATTTTCCCGGGTCCGGATTTTAATCTTAAGAATACGGATTATACTATGCTTACCAGAATACAGGAAAAGATATGGAAAGTACTATATGGAGGCAATTCTACCATGCTTTCCGACCGGGGAATGGACCGGGTGGCATTGTATCCTAGATATTTATTGTTAGGAGCAGGAGAAGGTAATTTTAATCGTTTCCTGAAAGCCGCTCAACAAAATGAGATCCATTGCAGTTTTCTCAATATATGGTTTAGTTATGGTGTGATTCCAACTGTATTACTTTTAAAGTGGCTTTGGGAAAAAATGAGAAAAATTTCTGCTGTAGAATGGATAATTGCCGGTTCTTTAATAGTAGAAAGCTTTTTGCTGGTAAATTATCGTCAGCCATTCTTCTGGATGATCCTTTTATATGGCTATATACGGCAGAAGAATCAAGAAAAAACTGCTTCAACGTTGTCTTTTCAGCAGTCAGATGATATACTGTAAAATGGTTTATCAGGCGGAATATAAGATTACAAGCGAAATATAGATAGGAAATAAAGACTTATGAGGATAGATGAAAAATACAAACGACTGATCAAATGCTTCTTTTCAGTGGTTATGATCCTGCTTCTTACAGTAACATATCATCAGTTTTGGGTTCGTTATTATAATAAGATCATTTTGTATCCGTTTTACCGCAGAGGTATGTGGATGATGGCGGGAATTTACGCTGCTATGCTGATCTTCTTTATGAATGCGTATGGCGGTTTTAAAATCGGATATCTGAGAAAAGGAAATCTGATTTATTCCCAGGCATTGTCTTTGATATTTACGAATATTTTTACATACTTTCAGCTGTCTGTTCTGGATAAGAAATTATTCGAACCAAAGATGGTTTTAGTTATGACAGTAGCGGACGTGTTGATCGTATGGTGCTGGACGATGTTGTTTCAGCTTTTGTATGCAAATGCCTTTCCGCCAAGGAGAATGCTGCTGATTTCAGGAGAACGGTCTGATTATCATTTAATAGAAAAGATCAATGCCAGAGATGATAAATATATGATCTGTGAAACGATCAATTATCATATGGGTAAAGAGGCACTGATTGAGAAAATCCATCAGTATGATGCGATTATTGTTGGTGATATTCCTTCTCATGAAAGAAATGTAATAATCAAGTATTGTTTTGATCATTCGATTAGGACATACAGTGTTCCCAAAATATCTGATATTCTGCTTCGCAGTTCGGATGAACTGAATTTGTTTGATACACCATTATTATTGTCAAGAAATATGGGATTAAGCATTGAGCAGCAGTTTGTGAAACGTGTGATCGATATCATCGGATCTATGATAGGAATTATTATTACAATTCCGTTTTTTATTGTCATCGGACTGAGTATTAAGCTGACAGACCATGGACCAATTTTTTATACCCAGACACGTTTAACCAAAGATGGAAGACCCTTTAAAATTTATAAGTTCCGTACAATGATACAGAATGCAGAAAAAGACGGAATTCCACGATTGGCAGCAGAAGGTGATCCGCGTATTCTTCCTGTAGGACGTTTACTTCGCGCAACCCGTCTGGATGAACTGCCACAGGTACTTAACATCTTAAAAGGTGATATGTCTATTGTAGGTCCTCGTCCGGAGCGTCCGGAACTGGTAGAAGAATTTACTAATGAAATCCCAGAATTCCCGGACAGAATGAAAGTAAAAGCGGGTCTGACAGGTTATGCCCAGGTGTATGGAAAATATAATACTACACCGTATGATAAGCTGAAATTTGATCTTATGTATATTCGTAAGTATTCAGTTCTTTTAGATCTGAAACTTATTATTATGACACCGAAGATCCTGTTTTTGAAAGAAAGTACAGAAGGAGTGGAGAAATGAGAAAAGCTCTCCTAGTAACTCATGTAAGTGGGTTTGTGCCTCAATTTGAAATGAATAATGTACATATCCTTCAGAATATGGGATATGAGGTGCATTATGCCAGTAATTTCCATAATCCTTCTTATGGTGATGATAATAGTCGCCTGGAAGGAACAGGAATCATCTGTCATCAGATAGACTTTGAGAGAAGTCCTTTTAAACGGAAGAATATAACTGCGTATAGGCAGTTGAAAGAATTAATGGAAGAACATGAATTTGACCTGGTGCACTGCCACACCCCTATGGGTGGGGCTTTAGCCCGTCTGGCAGCACATAATACCCATACAGGTCCGGTGATCTACACTGCTCATGGCTTCCATTTTTTTAAAGGAGCGCCACTTATAAATTGGATGATTTATTATCCGGTGGAATGTTACTTGTCTAGGTATACAGATGTTTTGATCTGTATTAATGTGGAAGATTATAAACGTGCGAAAAAGCATTTTTATGCCAAAAATGTAGTTCGGATCCCTGGAGTAGGACTGGATATTGAACGAATTGAAAGTACAATCGTAAATACCAATCAGAAAAAGGAACAGTTAGGAATTCAAAATGATGAATATGTATTGCTTTCAGTAGGAGAAATGACAGCGAACAAAAATCATGAATTGGTTTTAAGAGCATTAAAAAAATTGAATAATAAAAAAATCAAATATTTATTGTGTGGTCATGGAGAGGAGGAAAAAAAGCTTAAAAATTTAGTAACAGACTTACAGTTGAATGATCAAGTGCTTTTTTTAGGTTATAGAAAAGATGTTTTTGAAATTTATAGGATAGCAGATATATTTGTATTTCCATCAATAAGAGAAGGAATGCCAGTTGCTCTAATGGAGGCAATGGCAAGCAATTTACCGGTTATATGTTCTAATATTCGTGGAAACAGAGAACTTATAAAAAATGATTTTGGTGGCAGATTAATAGAAGGGCATAATATCGATGATTATGCGAGGGCAATAGCTGATTTGGCTGGTGATAGAGAGAAATGCTTACGTTTTGGCCAATATAATGCGTTAACAATTAGAAATTATGATAAAAGTAAGTCTCTAGAAATTATGAAACAGGTTTATAGAGAACTTTGTAAGTAAAAGTTTTTATTTAAGCAGGTATTTGGGAGATAGTTATGGTTAATCTTAAAGATAAAGTAAAAAAATTGACAGTGATTTATATTTGTTTTTTTGCAATATGTGCGTTATTTTATTTTGTAGCAGGAGATCAGATTCAGACGAAAAGAAGTGTTTCACCTCAGATCGTACCAGATGGAATTGTAGGAGAGTTGATAGATGGAGTTACGATCGACCAGGAATTTTTATGTAATCAGAAAAAGTTAGAAGCAATTTCACTGATGTTTACAAATTACATGAGAGAAAATACAGGAACAGTTAAGCTTGTATTAAAAGACAAGAATACCAATACAATTTTAGCTGAAACCAGTTTAGATGTCGCTGCTGTTACGCCGGATATGCAATATAATTGGAATATGGATCCTGTGGTAGATGATGTGGAAAACAAAGAGTTAATTTTGTCTATAATGTCAGATTCAAAATCAGGAGAGGGAATATCTGTATATTGTAATTCAACGTTGAATACAGGAGACAAAGCTTTATATAGAAATGGAGAAGCTATATCAGGGTGTCTTGCATTTCAAACCACACTTATATCAAGGTATTTTTTGGGCCAATATTTTTGGGTTATAATGGCTTCTTTTGCAATACTGTTTGGATGCTATTATGTTTATTCTTGTGTTGCAGCTACCAAAGGCAAATTTACTATTGGTATGGTGATGCATGGAGTATGGTGTAGATATGGTTTTTTGATCAAACAGCTTGTTTCTCGTGACTTTAAAACAAAATATAAAAGATCTGTATTGGGTTATCTGTGGAGTTTTTTAAATCCGTTGATGACTATGATGGTACAGTATATTGTGTTCTCTCAGTTGTTTCGGTCCAATATTGAAAATTTCCCAGTATATTTATTATCGGGCATCGTATTATTCAGCTTCTTTACAGAAAGCGTAGGCCAGGGATTAACGGCAATTTTGGCGAATGCATCATTGATCACGAAAGTATATGTGCCTAAATATATTTATCCTGTAACTAAGGTTGTATCAAGCTCCATTAATCTGTTTATTTCGCTGATCCCGTTGATGATAGTAGTATTATTGACTGGTCAGCGCATTACAAAAGCAATATTATTAATACCATTTCCGTTGATATGCCTGTTGATATTCTGTATAGGAATGACATTTATGTTATGTACATCAGAAGTATTTTTCAGGGATACTCAATATTTATGGGGGGTTGCAACATTAGCATGGACATATGCAACACCATTATTTTATCCAGAAAATATTATCCCAGATCGATTTAAGTTTATTCAGACTTATAACCCTATGTATCACTATATAAAATTTATAAGGATTATTTTGATAGATGGGGTATCACCTACACCAGAAGAATATTTATATTGTTTATTATTTTCATTTGGAACTTTAAT
>OLFU01002564.1_pt1 | contig 14045 bp, 6 predicted proteins | sample 1605161 | NCBI WGS metagenome assembly OLFU01 (sample SAMEA3888914, study PRJEB22519) | human gut metagenome | biome: human gut; feature: human-associated habitat; material: faeces | place: Denmark | collected 2011
AGTGCTTTCAACGTAGCACAATTTTCGAGATAAAACGTGTATATTTTGCGCCGCTGTAGTCAAGGAACATCTTTCGGGATGTACCACTTCTCACCGCTGTCTACATTCAAATCGCCCGCCAGCGGCTGGCGCAGATGCGGCAGAAGCGCATCCCTCCCGGACACCAGTTGTATGGTCAAGAATTGGAACAGTAGCAGAGATTTTCAGTAAAGTCCGTTGGTGCAAATAAAATAAGCCGGCCGTCAAGCATGACGGTCGGCAAAGAAGATAGAGTATTCAATACATTGTTATGTCAAAACCCTTTATCTGAGGTTCCTCCAGCTCCACAGCAGACACCCTGCGCTCCAGTTCGTCGATGACTTCACTCTGTCCAAGTTGGCTGACTGCTTCCATCTGGCGCAAAAGACGAATTGTTTCCTCCGTCTTCCGCAACTCCTCCGCAGACCATGGGCTGTTCCACAACTGCGTCAAAACCACGGATGGTGCAATAGAATCAAGTGTGCTGTCATATAAGCGCTGAAGTTCCCGATTCCAAATGGTAAGGCGTGAAATTGCGGGTTCGGCACAAAGAGCATTTAAATTATCTGGCAACGATTTTATCACGACATCATGTGACGCAATAGCGGTCGCTCTCGGGATTGTTCCAATTTCATTCATCTGGTAGAAACGCAGCAGTGTACTGGTCAAGGATACCTCTGGACGGACGGCCAAAACCGCCAGTTCTACCCTATAATCCTTAGAGCTCAGAAGTTCTGCCGTGCGTTTTGGTACCTCCACCGTCCTTCCTGTCCCCTCAATAATGAGATTGAACTGACGGCTCGAAAGTGCCTTAATTAAGCGCTCCGTGACGGCTGCTGAAAACGCGGATGTTATTCGTACCGCGTCCGCCCCATAATGTTCATATATGGCGCGATAGTTTGGATGCCTGCGACGATACTCATCGGCGTTGATGAAAAATGCGTTGTCATCAAGCATACCGCTCATCGCCGAAGCTAATTCTGTTTTCCCCGCCCCCGGCTGTCCAGCCAACAATACGGCAGTCGGATGACTCGTTGGCTCATAACGGTCTTCACTGTCAGCAAGTTCATCCGCCAAAACAGTCTCAATATCCTGTTCCTCGAATGCGGTTATATCATTCGGTGAAATATACATTTACAGGCTCCCCGCTTTGAAAAGAAACTGGTTTGCCAGATTGAACTGACCTTCGATCCGATCCAATTCCTCTTTTGATTTTGCGGATAAGATGTCCTGCTTGGCATTCCAAACCAAAGAATAGAGTATGGCAACAGGATGTGTCCGTTCTTCAATCCTATTCTGCCGTTTATAGCGCGATAAATCGCCAAGTACACCTGCGCCCTTTTCCAGCAAAACCTCCTGCAATAATGAAAACTCATATCGACTCATTATGCTACCTCCACGAAGATACTTTTTCTCTTGCATCTTAACACAAAAATCTCAAGTATACAACCGCTACTCAAAGGAATTCTGCAACTTTCTTGAGCAGGTTGTGTTCCGTTCAGATATCTTATGCTATAATATTTGCAAGAAATCTTATTTGCTGTATCCATAAACGATGGGAGTGCTGCCCAATGAAACAAAAATCCCGCATCAACGGAACGGAGTATACATTTCTGGAATCACTGCCCGTGCTCGGGAAAGAATCTCTACTTATCCTTTGCGCAGATAACTGTGGTAACCGCGCTCTTTGCCCAGAGGAGCTATGGCACAATGGCGAAGTCTGTGAAAATCAAGTATTCTCTATTAACACCCATAGTTCTGCGCAGCAAAAGATCGAATTCTTTCTTTCACTGTTCAGGGGACGCGAAAATGTTTATGCAAGGCGCTATTTCAGCGTCAAAACAGGGAAAAGCGGCTATACACCAGTGTGCAAAAACGAATGGCAGCACGGTCTATGTGATAAAAAGGAATACCGGTGCCCGAATTGCCCCAATCGGGAATTTCTGCCCTTGGCCGCCGAAACAGTCAAGGCCCATTTAATGGGACGCGACCCTCTGTGCCGTGATGTGATTGCCATTTATCCCATGCTTGAGGACAACACAACATATCTGTTGGCAGCAGATTTTGACGAGGCAAGTTGGCAGGCAGACGTCAGCGCATTCTGCAAGTGTTGTAACGAATATGGCCTCACTCCCGCAGTGGAACGATCCCGTTCTGGAAACGGCGCGCATGTCTGGTTTTTCTTCTCTGAACCGGTCCCGGCGGCGGACGCACGGCGGATGGGAAGCAGTCTGCTGACCAAAACGATGGCTCGCCGCCATGAGCTGTCGTTCTCCTCTTATGACCGACTGTTTCCCACGCAGGATACCGTGCCCAAGGGTGGGTTCGGCAATCTGATTGCCCTACCCTTTCAGGGACAGGCCCAGCGAAACGGAAACACGCTTTTTGTAAATGAGCAATTTGTGCCTCATCCAGACCAGTGGGCATTTTTATTTTCTCTTCCCCAAATTACGCCAGAACAACTATCGGAATACCTGATTGCTGCCGGTGGAGATGGAGATATTGGCGTGTTGGCGGATGACAGTGAAAGGACTCCGCCGTGGCAGCGAAAAAATGTGCGAAAGCATCTAACAAGGAGTGACTTTCCAGACCGTGTAAATCTAATCATGACAAACTTGCTCTATATTGAAAAAACGGGTTTTTCTCAGGCCGCATTAAATGTTTTGAAACGTTTGGCCGCTTTCTCCAACCCAGAGTTTCGCTCCAAGCAGGCCATGCGTCTGCCTATATATGGAACGCCGCGTATTCTGGACTGCGGCTACGAAGATGACACTTATATAGGTTTACCAAGAGGGTGCGGAGAGTTGGCGGCAAGGCTGCTGGAGCAATATGAGGTTCCCGTGATTACAGAGGACAGACGCTATGGCGGAAAAGTTCTTGACGTATCGTTCAGCGGAACGCTACGCCCAGAACAGGAGCCCGCAGCACAGGCGCTGCTTGTAGAGGACTCAGGCGTCCTGTCCGCGACCACGGCTTTTGGTAAGACGGTGATTGGCGCGTATTTGATTGGGCAACGCAAGGTCAACACTCTGATTTTGGTGCAGTCCAGCGCTCTGCTTGAGCAATGGAAATCATCCCTTGAACAGTTCTTAAACATCCATGAGGTTTTACCGGAGCTGCCCAAAAAACGCGGCAGGAAAAAGCAGCGTAGTCTCATCGGGCAAATCGGAGCGGGAAAAGATACTCACAGTGGGATCATTGATATCGCCATTATGCAGTCTCTCTTCGAGGGAGAAGAAAAGGATGTCAAGCCCTTCGTCGCAGACTATGGAATGGTCATCGTAGATGAATGCCATCATGTAGCGGCATTCACCTTTGAGAAAGTTTTGAAAGCGGTTGAAGCAAAATATGTTTATGGCCTTTCCGCCACCCCCGTGCGAAAGGACGGTCACCATCCCATCATTTTTATGCAGTGCGGGCCAATCCGTTACCTGGTGGATGCAAAAAGTCAGGCAGAGAAACGTGCTTTTTCTCACTTTGTCATTCCGAGATTCACCCATGCGAGAGCTTCGGAGGGCAACAGTATTCAGGATCTGTATGCAGCTATTATCAAAAATGGGAACCGAAATGTTCTGCTGGTGGAAGATGCAATAAATCTTGTACGAGCAGGTCGCTCTCCGATCCTTCTAACGGAACGAAAGGAACACGCAGCACAGTTGGCCATGCTCTTAAAGCCACAGGTGCAGAATGTTTTCCTAATGGTGGGTAGTGATAAACCGAAGGAAAAGCGGGAAAAACTTGACGCATTACATGCAACACCCGCCAATGAAGAAGTAGTCGTGGTGGCAACCGGAAAATATATTGGGGAAGGCTTTGACGCGCCCCGGCTGGACACGCTCCTTCTGGCGATGCCGATTTCCTGGAAAGGAACACTGGCACAGTATGCGGGGCGACTCCACCGGAATTACGAAGGGAAGCATGAAGTGCGTATCTATGACTATGTAGACATCCGCATCCCCATGTTGGAGCGAATGTATCACAAACGACTAAAAGGCTACGCAGATCTCGGATATCAGGTGAAATTCGGTGCAGCAGATGAACGCGTCAGTATGATCTATAATGGCCACACCGCCATGTCCGCATTTGAACAAGACCTGTCCGATGCGGCAAGGAGTATTATCATCGTCAGTCCGTTTCTGCAGCAGGGACGTGTCAAACGGCTATTGCCGCTTTTGCGGGATGCGGTCCTTTGCGGCGTAAAGGTCATGATCTACACCGTTAATAAATCCGAGGCAGACGAAGCTCGCAGAGTAGAAACTGCGACGACGGTCGAACTGCTGAAGGAAGCCAATGTGGATGTTGTTTTGCGCAAAGAGCTGGCCCAGCGCTATGCCGTCATAGATGGAAGCATCGTGTGGTATGGAAGTGTTGATCTTTTAGCATTCGGGCGAAAGGATGCAGATGTTCTTCGTTTTGAAAATGCTGATATTGCAGGGGATCTATTGGCTTTAAACGATGAGTCGATGTGCGAACAGCTTATCATTCAGGATGCCCAATATGAAAGCTAATTGATTCAGCAAGCATCAAAAGCGGCACAGATGGCGCATATTGGAGGCTGTTGAAAAAGGGAAGTTGGCAGCGTAAAAATTGCGTCGCCATAAGGTGCACCTTGGCGGGCGTTTTCGCGGTCTTGGGTGAACGTCAGGCACAGAAAAGGCCCGTGGCGGCGGACTTTTCAAGGTGCCCCTACCGCAGGCGTTTGAGAAATTTTCCGTTTTCAACCACTCAAAAAAGTGCTCTTTGAACAGCGGCGATTTTCGGAGGAAAACGTGTATATTTTGCGCCGCTGTAGACAATGAAAAGAGACTTTCAAGCGTTCAAAAATCGCACCGCTGTAACAAAAGAAGAACGCCTCCGGCAGCGCAAAAATTGCGCCGCAATAGTCAAAGATAAGGCGGCGCGGCTCCGAGGTGCAAATGATAACTTTCTGATAACAGTTCGGCTTTCGGGTAGCTTTGTTCCCTTGGTTACGGTATTGTTCGTTGCGAAAGGGGCTGATACCATGCCGAAAAGACGAGCGAACGGGGAAGGGAACATCCGCAAACGAAAGGACGGTCGATGGGAGGGCCGGTACACCGTCGGTCACGATCCCGAAACAGGGAAATCCATCATCAAGAACGTTCTTGGCAAGACGCAGGCCGAAGTCAAGGAAAAGCTGAAAAAGGCAATCGAGGAAAACGTCGGTATCGACTACGGACGGGCCAAGACCTACACCGTGGGGAGTTGGCTGGAGGTCTGGATGGAGAACTACGCCAAGGTGAAACTCAGACCGTCCACGTTCAAGACCAGCCAAGGTTTTCTGAAAAACCACATCAAGCCGCAGATCGGCGGCATCCCGCTGGCAGATTGCTCTTCTCTGGACTTACAGCGGTTCTACAAGCACCTGCTGGACGGCGGGCGAGTAGACCGCATCGAAGCGAAAAAGAAACCGAAAGGTTTGGCACCGAAAACCGTGCGAAACATCCATCAGATGATCGGCTCGGCGTACAATCTCGCCATCGAGCAGAAGTTGGTAACCCGCAATCCGACGCAGGGCTGTGCCCTGCCAAAGGTGGAGCACAAGGAGATGAAGACCCTGACCGCCGACCAACTCAGCGCCTTCTTCCAGGAGGCCAAGGACAGCGGCGTGTACGAACTCTACTACCTCGACCTTGCCACCGGACTGCGGCGGGGCGAACTGCTGGGACTGAAATGGGCAGACATTGACCTCGACCGTGGTGTGTTGAAAATCCAACGTGCCATCTCACGGCAGAACGGCAAAGTGGTCGAAGCCCCGCTGAAAACGAAAAACGCCTACCGCACACTGCCCCTGTCGGCAGACGCGATAAGCGTTCTGAAAATGCAGAAATGCAAAGTCGGAAATAGCGAGTGGGTATTCCCATCGCCCACCGGAGGCCCCATGTCACCGGACAGCGTCCTGCACATGCTCCAGCGGGTGCTGAAACGGGCGGGACTGCCCCGCATACGCTTTCATGACCTCCGTCACACCTTCGCAACCATGGCGCTGCAAAACGGCGTGGACGTGAAAACGGTGTCCTCGATGCTGGGTCACTACTCGGCGGGCTTTACGCTGGACACCTACGCCCACGTCACCACCGACGCACAGCTCAAAGCCGCTCAGACGATGGGCAATATCCTCTCCCGTGCTGTCTGACGGTTTCCGCTACCCGCTCCCGTTGGGGTCAGCGTTTGGGTCAGAAAAAAGCGGCACACTAAAAACGGAACTTATGAAAAGCAAAAGTCCTCGAAATCAGACGATTTCGAGGACTTTTGGTACGCCGTGAGGGATTCGAACCCCCGGCCTTCTGGTCTGTAGGTTGTCTCAAGGGCAAATCGGAGCCGTTTCGGCTCCGATTTCTGCTTTTTACCGCCGTTCGCTCGGCGGATTTTCCATTGTTTCCGTCCAGACCTGCCCGTTCCAATTCCATTCTGGGTCAAAAGTGGGTCAGAAGCTGTCGGGAGGAAAGCCGCGCTGCCAAGCATGAAATGAAAAAATGCCAAAAAATGTCAAAAAATGAAAAAATTCTTGCGCCGTGCGTGGGCGGCGGTGTATGATTCGACTGTAGAGAAAAGGGCAAATGGAATATGTTGATCGGCAGCGATCCCCGCTCCGATGACATTTTGTGCCTCCAAAAGTACATTTCGTGCAGACGGCCCCGCAAGACGCGGAAAATATGCTATACTGAACGTCTAAAACTGAAAAACTGTCCGGGGTCGCCCCCGGACCGAGGCTCTTTGTCCATGAGAGATCAATTCGGACGGAGACGAAAAAGAAGGAGGGACCCTATGAAGAAGCGTATCTTGAGTTGTCTCATGGCGCTGGCCCTGTGCCTGACGCTGCTGCCCACGGCGGCGCTGGCGGAGGGGACGGCGGAGAACGTGGCGGAGGTCACCATCAGCGACGGCACCACCACGCAGCACACCGACATTGAGGCGGCGTTTACCACCGCGCAGGCGGCGGAGAGCGCCTCGGTGAAGCTGCTGAAGAATGTGACGCTCTCCAAAGAATATAACTACGGCATCCAGCTGAAAAGCGGCAATATTACTCTGGATCTGAACGGCTGCACGATCCAGACAACCGATGGGGCGAGCACATTTTACCCACGGAACGCTGTATTTTACATTGAAGGCAGCGAAAGCAGCAGCAGCCTGACCGTTCAGAATAGCATAGGCGGCGGTAAGATCGTGCAGCCCAACGGCGGTCAGGCGATCCATGTAGGCTCCAATGGCACGCTGACGGTGGAGAGCGGCGTTACGATCGAGGTCACATCGAACGATGAAAGCAGCTTTTCCAGCTCTGCCCCTATTACGGACAAGAACTGCGCGGTATTTTTGAACGGCGGCGGCACGGCGAATATTCTGGGCGGCACGCTCACCGGAAAACAGGGCATATACGTCAAAAACGGAACGCTGAGCGTCAGCGGCGGTACGATCTACGGCAAGAACTCCTACGCTTTGCAGGTCGCTCAAGACGCGGTGGCGACCAACGATAGCAAGGTGCAGCTTTCCGGCGGCAGCTATACCACCGGTGTGTCGGACGGATGCAGCATCTGGAACGCCGACGGCCCAGCGGCGGCCCTGCTGGCCAGCGGCTACCGCTATCAGGATGAAAGCGGCAAGGAGTCCGCATACAGCAGCGAAAACAACAACGGCGTGGTGGGCGATACCACCGTCGCGGTGCGCCCCGCAAACGAGTTTCCCTATGTGGACGCAAATGGCAAGGAGCAAACACAGGCGGACTGCACGGTGCTGACCGCGGACGGCTTCCAGGGCGCACTCGCGGGCAACGAGACATGGTTCGCTGCCAAGGGGAACGTTACAGCGAATGACCCGCTTCAGGTCCGCGGCACCGTTAACCTGATCCTCTGCGACGGAGTGACGGTGACGCTGAACGAGGGCATTGCCCTGAACGGCCAGTATACACAGCCGGCAACTCTGAATATCTATGCACAGAGCGGCGGCACCGGCACGCTGATCTGCTCCGGTCCATCCGACTCCGGCTGCGCTGGCATTTATGACAACAGCAACGAGGACGGCAATGAAACTGCATTGAACATCTACGGCGGCGTTATCACAGCGACGGGTACGTCCAACCCACTTGCGCTGAGCAGCACGCTTTGCGGCGCCGGTATCGGCTCAATCGGCAACTACAAGTACAAGAGCACCATGACGGTGAACATTTCCGGCGGCACGGTAACGGCCAAGTCGGGCGGCAAGGACGCACAGGCCATCGGAAACGGCACCAATCCCAAAGGGACAGTGACTGTCAAAATCGCTCCGGGCATGAAATGCGTCAGGACAGACGATCCGAACACTGCGTGCGATCCCGGCAACACCAACGGCACCTCTGTCACCGTCACCAAGTGCGAAGATCATGTGTGGAAGTACGACGTCAAGGACGATATGCACACGAAGACCTGCACCCTGTGCGGCTTTGACGGAGGGACCGAGGAGCACAGCGTCTCGACGTGGACTTCCAAGGATGAAAGTCAGCACATCGGCTATTGCGTCTGTGGGAAGGAGATGAGGGCAGAAGACCATGCAGTGCAGTATAAGCCCAATCCTGACGGCCTGACCCACAGAAAAAGCTGCAATCGTTGTGGCTGGACTTCCGCTGATGAGAAGCACACCTTCGGGGATAACGGAAATTGCTCTGTCTGCGGTATAGGAAAGTCGGCGGAGTACGGCGGGCAGGGGTACGCCTCCCTGCAGGCAGCCGTCAACGCGGCAGCGGCCAGCGGCGGCACGGTGAAGCTGGCGCGGGATGTGTCGGAAAACGTCACCGTCACGGGCGGCACGCTTACCGTTGACCTGAACGGGAAGACATGGCTGGCCGATATCAGCGAAAATCCTGACATATGGGGCCGCATCCCGCTGACCGTCACCGGCGGCAGCGTGACGCTGGAAAACGGAACGCTCGATCAGGGATGGACAACTTCCGCCGGAAGCTACGGCATCCGGATCCAAGGTGGCAGCGTGACGGTAAAGGGAAACGCGGTCGTGATCGGCAGCAATACGACAGGCAGTGAGGCCAACATCTCCTATCCCGCAATCAGGCTGGAAAGCGGCGGCGGTCTGACGCTCGCAACGGGCGCAACGCTGGTTCACGGCCTGGAGGTCCCGGAGGGCAAGACCCTGTCGGACTATCTGCCCGCGGGCACGGCGTTCGGACTGCGCAGCTATGACGAGGCCACTGGGACGTTGACCGAGGACAAGGGCCTTTTGAACGCGTATACCATAAATAACTACGCCGAGCATAACATGGCTCTGGTGGTCATGGAGCATACCAAGAACGAGTTTACGCGGAACAGCGATGGGAAGTACACCTGCGCCTGCGGCTATACCTGCCCGCATAACGAGTTTGAGAATGGCGTGTGCAAGGTCTGCGGCAACGGGTGCGCGCACACGAACGTGGACGAAAACGGCATTTGCGAAAACTGCAAGACGCAGATGGCCGTGAAGAGCGAGACAGGCGGGACCGTGACCTACGGCACAGACTTTAAGGCGGCGATGAACAATACAACAAACGGCACAAAAATCACCTTGCTGGCGGATGTTTCGATTTCTAACAGAACGGGTATTTCCGGCGATGATACAACGGTTACGCTGGATCTGAATGGACACAAGATCACAAGCGGATGGCTTGATGTTGGGAACGGTAAGAGTCCTACAGCCTGCACCTTGAAGATCATCGGCAAAGGCAGTTATGAACCTCCGTTGTATGGCGGCATTATCACCGTTAATATGAAAGCTACGCTGGATCTGAGCGAGTAGGAAGGCGGTACGATCAGCTCGATCAATATATCGGATAGCTCGGACTATGAAGCAGAAACGCGGGAAGCCGCAGTGATCGGAGGGCCGAATGCAGGTACGATCGGAAAACTGACGTTCGGGAATAATCAACTTGACAAACTGAAAAAGACCAAACTGAGCGGCGGAAGCTTTAATGAGATTTGGGCAGCGAATCACCAGCCGGTTAAACTTGGCGAACTGCTTGCAGATGGCTATGCCTTCCAAAATGGGGATGGGTCGTATGTGGAGTACGGAAGAACACTTCAGAACGCGTCTATCTACAACGTCAAGGTTGTAAAATGCCTGCATCCGAACATGAAACCGGATGCAGCAACTGGCATGGCAACATGCGAATACTGCGGCAAGAGCGGCAACTTCGTAGCCTCGGTGGATGGCAATCTCTATACCGATATGAAGGAAGCCATCACCTATTGGCTGGCAAACGGCGGCACATTGAAGCTGTATGCCGATTATACCGCTACGGATGGTACATGGAGCATTGGCAGCGGATTGCATACGATCAATCTGAACGGGCATAAGATGTCGGTTAAAGGTGACGGCGCATTCAAGCCCACCAACAATATGCATTTGACGGTTACCGACGGCAAGGAAATCGGTCAGATTGAGAATATCCTCCTTGATGGGAATCAGGGCGGGAGCTTTACGCTGGAGAGCGGTTATGTCGGCAATCTGGAGATGACCGGCGGCGCTGTCATTGCGCTGAAGGGCGGCAGCGTTGACAAGCTGGATGTGCAAAAAAACACCGCAAAAACAAATCTTTCCATTCAGGGCGGCAGCCTTGGCGAACTGAATATAACGGATTGGGCTGAGGGCATGCATGTTTCCGCCACGGGCGGCAGCCTTGGCGCGTATAATCTGCCAAGCGGCAAGATTCTCGCGGATGTGCTGGATCACCAATATTACGCTACAGGCACAAGCCTTGATAAACGGGAGGATACGGCGCAACCTACGGAAAAATTCGTTATCCAGCAAGCCCCTTACGACTTTGGATCGACTTCTCAAGCGGCAGCGGTTCCCATTAACGGCAGCATCCCCTTCAGGGTTGACTCGCCCAGTGGCGAAGCTACAGGCTACTATGATGTGATGTGGTATCGCAGAACGGACAGCGGCGCAGAACATATGACGCAGAATAGAGTGGATGGCGTGAAGGTCGGCGATAAGCTGGATGTATTCTGCGTGATCACAGGGGTGGATAGCCCCGGCGGAGCAATGAAGTGGCAGGTGGCAGTCAAGGACTATACGATAAAGGTCGAGCTTGCCAAGCTCAGTCAAGGAGCCGTGGTATTTAAGCAGGTGGCAGATGGTTGGGGAGCCATGGGCAATATCGGAGACGGCAAGGGCACATTCGTATTTACGCCGTATGGCGGCAACGCTGTTTCTCCTACGCCGTGGAGCTATCTCTTTGAGGTATCCTGCAATGGACGAAAGCTGACGGAGGGTTCGGATTACACCATTACAGGAGGAAACACGGCAGCATACGCCGGAAAATACACGCTGACCATCGAAGGCAGGGGAAACTATACGGGCACGGCGGCGCACCAATGGGAGATCAAGCCGTATACGCTTTCAAAGGACCTTGGCTTTGACCGCATTGTCCGGGATTACGATGGCATGACGAATTTGAGCGCTGAAGAGCTTATTGAACTGGGGCGCTTTTTAGAGAATTTAGAGAATAGAAATTCTAAAAATCCATCCTTGGGCACCGACCAAGGTAGACTCACGATACGGCTGGGCGCGGAGGATTTCGAGGTCAGCAACGTAAAGCTCGGTTCCGCCGAGGCGGGAGATACAACGGCGAGCTTTACGATCAAGCTGAAGCCGCGCCCCGGGCAGACTGCAGTGAACTTTGTTTTTGAAGACGGAACATCGGAGATGACGGTGAAGGAAATGCCGGTCTCTATCCCCAAGGCATTCCCCCCTTCCCCGCCCGAAGCCGGGGAACTGAACGTTGCGAACGATCATGCCGGAGTGTATACGCTCGATCTGAGTAAGCTGCTGCCGAAACTGGACAGCCCGATGGAGTACGGCAAGGTAACGTATGCGCTGGATACGGTCAGCATCAACGGCGGATATTACGATGCAGCGAAGGGGAGCGCGGAAGTCAAGGACGGCAAGCTGATTTTGCCGATCCAGGCCGTGGCGGCAGAAGCGACGGGCAAGATCGGCACGGTCACGGTGAAGGTGACTTCCGGTAATATTGTCGATTTCGACCTGACCATCAACGTCAATGCCACCAACAAAATCGTCCCCACCGGTACGCCCACCCTGAGCAAAACCACGCTGGCTTGGGGCGAACAGCTTAGCACCATCACCCTTTCCGGCACGATGACCGACCCCATGGACAGTACAAAGACGGTCAAGGGCAAGTTTGAGTGGGTCGCACCTGGTGCAGCGAAGGAGAAGATAGGCGAGTATGAAGCAGCATGGAAATTCACACCTGATGAAAATGCTGTTTATACAGAAGCGGCAGGCACGGTGACGATCACCGTTACCAAGGCCACCCCCAAGGGCGCGCCGGACTACACCAAGATCACCACCACCGGCAAGACGCTGAAGGACGCAAACCTGACTGTCGGCACCATTCAGCCCGAGGGCACAATTCAGTGGGAACAGGGCGATAAGACGGTTGTGACGGCGAACACGGCCTACAAGTGGGTCTTTACGCCGAAGGACACAGAGCATTACGATGTGCTGACCGGCAGCATCACGCCATACAGCGTGAGCAGCAATACCGGTGGATCTTCCTCCGGCGGCGGTTCCTCCTCCGACCGGGACAGCTCCGACAGCAATCCGATCATCAAGACGGAGACGAAGAACCATGCCGACGGCTCCACCACCAAGACTGAGACCCGGAGAGACGGCTCCGTGACCCAGACCACCACCGGCAAGGACGGCTCTGTTTCCAAGACCGAAACCAAGAAGGACGGCAGCTCCGTCACCGAGAACAAGGCCGCTGACGGCTCCACCGGCACCGTCAAGACCGACAAAAACGGACAGACCGAGGCGAAAACCGCCCTCAGCAGCAAGGCCATCGAGGATGCCAAGCGCAACGGCGAGGCGGTGAAGGCTCCCGTGGAGGTGGAGGCTTCCCGCGATTCCAACACCGCGCCCACCGTCAAGGTGGAACTGCCCAAGGGCACAGGCGAGACCAAGGTGGAAATTCCCGTTTCCAACGTGAAACCCGGCACCGTGGCGGTTCTCGTCCACCCCGACGGTACGGAGGAACTTTTGAAGGATTCCATTCCCACGGAAAACGGCATCCGGCTCACCGTGAATGGCGGCGCAACGGTGAAGATCATCGACAACTCCAAGGGCTTTATCGACACGCAAGACCACTGGGCCAAGGACGCCATCGACTTCGTCAGCGCCCGTGGTCTCGTGAACGGCATGAGCGCCACAATCTACGCCCCCAACAATTCCACCACCCGGGCGCAGTTGTGGACGATCCTCGCCCGCCAGAACGATGCGGATCTGAACGGCGGCAACACTTGGTTCGAGAACGCCCAGAATTGGGCCAAGGCCAAGGGCATTTCCGACGGCGCGAACCCCAACGCCGCCATCAACCGCGCCCAGATGGTGACGATGCTGTGGCGGGCCGAGGGCCAGCCTGTGGCGGGCGGTGCGGCGAGCTTTACCGACGTCTCCGCTGACAGCTACTACGCGCAGGCCGTGTCCTGGGCCGTGGAGAACGGCATCACCACCGGCGTGGGCGGCGGTCGCTTCGACCCCGCTGCCACCTGCACCCGCGCGCAGATCGCCGCGTTTCTGGCACGCTCCATGAAGTGATGTAAAAAAACAGATCCGGTTCCTTTCACAGGGAACCGGATCTGTTCGCTTGAAATTACAGATGTAACAGATAAGGAAGTAACCTTTCAGTTCGACCACATCAAGTCCGGACGCGTGATTCTTTTCACGGCGAGAAAGCGAAATTTACTTCTGCGAATACAGCAGTTGCAAACGGAACCGCGTGCTATTCAGAAGTTCCCTCAACGATGGATAAGATTAAATATGTGCTGACGTTTACTGATCATAATATCAATGTTAAAACGTATGGCAGCGACCCTTACCGCTATAGCTATAATGTTAATTTCACCAGTACAAATGATAGACTTGTTGATGAATCAGCTGCTTTAAGGCCTTTAATAACCTGCTTTTTTCCTGAAATTCAGGCATAACCTGCCGGATCATGGAGGCTGCCAGTTCCAGTTTAGATT
>OLFU01002570.1_pt1 | contig 13994 bp, 17 predicted proteins | sample 1605161 | NCBI WGS metagenome assembly OLFU01 (sample SAMEA3888914, study PRJEB22519) | human gut metagenome | biome: human gut; feature: human-associated habitat; material: faeces | place: Denmark | collected 2011
GGCCCCGCCGGAGGCAATGATCGGCACGGGAAGTTCAGAGGCCAGACGGCGGTTCAATTCCAAATCGAAACCGGCCTTTTCTCCATCAGCATCCATGGAGTTCATGCAGATTTCACCGGCCCCTAAAGCAACGCCCTGTTTGGCCCAAGCCATGGCGTCGATGCCGGTATTCTTACGTCCCCCTTCGACGTATACCTGCCAGCTGCCATGGTTGTCGCGCTTGGCATCGATAGACAAGACGACACACTGGCTGCCAAAACGCTGGGCAGCCTCGCGAATCAGTTCCGGCCGCCGAACAGCCGCCGAGTTGACCGATACCTTATCGGCACCGGCCCGCAAGACTTGGTGAAAGTCGTCGATACTGGCAATACCGCCGCCGATCGTAAAGGGGATGGTTATCGTTTCGGCCACGGCGCGAACGACGTCCAGAAAGATATGGCGTTTTTCATGGGTCGCCGTAATATCGTAAAAGACGAGTTCGTCTGCCAGCTGGTCTGAATAGAATTTCCCTAAGCTGACCGGATCGTCAACATCCTGCAGGTGCTTAAATTGCTTGCCCTTCACGACGCGGCCGTTCCGGACGTCAAGGCAGGGCACGATTCGTTTCGCCAACATCTTACATTCCCCCTAAACTTCGGATTTCCGCCATGGTAATTTTCCCCTCGTACAAGGCTTTCCCGGTAATGGCACCGTAGATGCCCATGGCCTTCAGTTTTTTTAAATCGTCGATGCTGCTCATGCCGCCGGAAGCGATAAGGCGAATATAAGGCAGCTGCTGGAGCTGACCAAGGACGGTAAAATTCGGTCCGGTCAGCATCCCATCACGACTGATATCGGTATAAATCAAGGTATTGATGCCCAGGTCCAGCATCGATTGGGCAAAAGGCAAAACGCATTTATCGCTGCCGTCGACCCAACCGCGAGTGGCTACAACGTCTTCCTTGGCATCGATGGATACGGCCAGCATGGAGCCGTATTTTTTGGCCATGGCAGCCATAAAATCCGGATCTTCGACGGCCTTAGAGCCGATGATGACCCGATTGACGCCGGCCTCTAAATAGGTTTCAATCGCTTCTTCACTGCGGATACCGCCGCCGACTTCGACGGGGATATCGACGGCTTCGCAAATGTCGCTGATAATAGAAGCGTTAGCGAGGCTCCCGGAAAAAGCGCCGTCAAGGTCGACGACGTGGAGAAAGAGAGCCCCTTCGTCGGCCCATTTGACAGCCGCTTCGACAGGATTGTCAAAATAAGTCGTACTGTCATCTTTTACGCCTTGGCGTAATCGGACGGCGCGGCCGTTTTGGATATCAATAGCGGGAAATACAATCATGGTCTCATCCTTCCTGTTTCACATAATCGACGACATTTTTCAGGAGCTGCTGTCCTACGCGGCCGCTCTTTTCCGGATGAAATTGGAAGCCAAGGACGTTGTTGAGTCCGCAGATAGCCGGTACCGGTTCTCCGTAGTCGGCCGTGGCAATGACGTCAGGCGTTGCAGCCGGTGCTTTATGATACGAATGAACGAAATACACGTAAGGCTCTTTGGGAAGATTCTTTTTGAGCCAGTGGTCCTGACGAAATTCCAAGGCATTCCAGCCCATGTGCGGTACTTTCAATTTCGTGTGAAAGGGTACGATATCGCCGGGCAGAAAACCTAAGCCCTTATACGTTCCGCCTTCAAAACTCTGTTCAAATAAAAGCTGCATTCCCAAGCAGACACCCATGAAGAATTTTCCGGCTTTTACTTGTTCCTGTAGGAGAGGAATGAGGTCAAATTTTTCTAAGTTCCCAATGGCATCCCGAACGGCGCCGACACCGGGGAGTTCGATTAAATCAGCGTCACGGATGACGGAGGCATCGCGGGTAATGGCCGCTTCGATGCCGAGGCGCTTCCAAGCATGATAGACATTAGCCAGGTTTCCGACTTCATAGTCAATGACAGCAATCTTCATTCCAACACCCCTTTTGTCGATAAGACACTCGTTTCATCACCGTCCATACGGACCGCTTCCTTTAAGGCATGGCCTAAGGCTTTAAAGATCGATTCGACGATGTGATGGGCATTTACGCCGTATAAGTTAGTCACGTGAAGGTTCATGCGTCCGTGAACGGAAAGGGCGTAAAGAAATTCCCGGAGCATTTCCGTTTCAAAGGCACCGATTCGTTCGACCTTAAGGTCCACATCGTAAACGAGGTACGGTCGACCGCTGAGATCGATGACGACCCTCGTCAGAGCCTCATCCATGGGGCAGTAGAACATACCGTAGCGGTGGATGCCCTTCTTATCACCGAGGGCCTTGGTCAAGGCGTCACCAAAGACGATGGCCAAATCTTCCAAGACATGGTGGGTATCGACATCCAGGTCGCCGTGGACGTGGAGGGTAATATCCATGCCGCTGTGGCAGGCCAAGAGATTCATCATGTGGTCAAAAAATCCGATGCCCGTCGAACCGCCAAAGGTCCCGGAACCATCGATATTGAGGGATACGGCAATCTGCGTTTCTGCCGTCTCCCGTTCGATTTGAGCGCTACGCATGTTTTTTCACCTCTTTCGTAAGGACAGCGACGACTTTTTGGACGACGTCTTCTGTCGTAATCGTAATCCGCAGGCAGTCTTTGAGATTGTCCGCCTTATACGAGCGGACGGAAATGTCGGCATCGCGCAGGGCCTTGTCCATGGCCGGTCCGTCGGGAACGCGAATGAGGACGAAGTTGGTCGCACTGGGATAGGCCGTAACTTCAGGCACGTCCTCCAATGCTTTGTAGAAAACGTCGCGGGCCGCCAGCGTCGGCGGGATATTATGAGCCAAAATGTCATCGGCGTATTCTAAAGCCGCCAAAGCCGCATTCTGAGAGAGGACATTCAGGTTATAGACAAGTTTCGTCAGCCCCAAGGCCTCGATGACGGATTTTTGAGCCACGCCGTAGCCGACACGGCAGCCGGCCAACCCGAAAGCTTTGGACAAGGTCCGGATAACGATGAGGTTGTCGTATTGGGAAAGCTTGGTAATGATGCTGGGCACACCGGCAAATTCCAAGTAGGCTTCATCGATGACGACGGGGTTTTCCGAAGCCTGTAACACGGCTTCTACATACGCCATTGGCAGCAGCTCACCCGTCGGATTGTTGGGATTGCAGAGAACGGTCACCTTGGGCTGCAGTTCCTTTACCTTTTCAAGGAATCCGTCACAATCTCTACGATAGCCGTCGAGGTCGGGAACAGTGACTACCTTAGCTCCGAGAACTTCGGCATCGAGACCGTATATATCGAAGGTCGGCGTGTGCGTAAGCAGGATATCCCCGGGATTTAAGAAGGTGTTCATGACCAGGCTGATGATTTCATCGCCGCCATTTCCGACCAGGACTTCTTCCGGACCACAGCCGACGTATTGAGCCAAAGCTTCTCGCAGTTCCCCGGCAAAGGGATCCGGGTAATGGTAGGACGGCGTCTGTTTCATGCGGGCCAGGAAGGATTCTGCGACCTGGGGAAAATCGAAGATATTATAAGGACTTTCATTGGCGTCAATGACGATTGATTCGTTTATTTTCGGTGCCGCATAGGGCTTAAAAGATTGTATGGTCTGACGAAGCCATTTATTGTTCATCGATTCTCCTCCTTACAGCCAGGCCGTGAGCCTGTAATCCTTCGACATTGGCAAAGCGGATGACCTTATCGGCTACGGCTTCAAAGGCTTCCTTATTATAGGACAAGAGACTGCTGCGCTTGACAAAATCATAGACGCCGAGGGGAGATGAAAAAGCAGCCGTTCCCATAGTCGGCAAGGTGTGATTAGGCCCTGCAAAGTAATCGCCTAAAGGTTCTGTCGTATAGGGCCCGATAAAGATGGCCCCGGCGTTGACGATTTTCTTTGCATAGTCTTCGGCATCAGGGAAGGCGATTTCCAAATGTTCCGGAGCAATGAGATTCATGATGTCGACGGCCTGATCTTTATCCTTAACGATAAAGAACTTGGCGTATTTTTCAATCGCTTCCGAAGCAATAGCCTTACGCGGCAGGTCTTCCAACTGACGTTTGATTTCGCGTTCTACTTCACTGGCAAGGGCTGCACTCGGCGTGACCAGGAATACGGCAGCCCGCCGATCGTGTTCAGCTTGGGCCAAGAGGTCGGCCGCAATCCATACGGGATTGGCTTCGTGGTCTGCCAAGACGCCGACTTCACTGGGTCCGGCAATCATGTCGATACCGACCGTACCGAAGACCAACCGTTTCGCCATAGCTACATAGGCATTGCCCGGGCCGACGATTTTAAAGACCGGTGCAATGCTTTCCGTACCGTACGCAGCAGCGGCAATCCCCTGAGCCCCGCCGACCTTGTAAATTTCCGTAGCACCGGCGACGTGAGCCGCTGCCAAAATATACGGATTGACCGATCCGTCTTTAGCCGGCGGGGTAAAGACGGCAATGGACGGGACACCGGCGACGTGAGCCGGAATCGTATCCATGAGAACCGTTGACGGATAAGCAGCTGTCCCGCCGGGCACATAGACGCCGACGCGCTGAATAGGTGTGAATTTCGCACCCAGGCGGACGCCGGGACGGAAGGTATCGAACCAGGTCTTTTCCACCTGCCGTTCATGATAGGCTCGGATGTTAGCCGCCCCTTCTTCAAGGATACTCATAAAATCGGGACCGACGGCGGTCTATTTCTTCCGGCGTGACCAGGAAACCCTCGATGGCGACACCGTCAAATTTTTTTGTATACATACGAACAGCTTCGTCTCCGTCCTGTTCGACATTGGCTAAAATTTCTTCTACGGCCTTGCGAATATCTTCACTTTCGGCCTGATCGCGCCGAGTAATACGGCGAATATCGCGCAAGGTCAACCCCTTGGCGGGTACATCTATCCATTCCATCCTGATTCCCCCTACTTATGCCTTTATGCTGTGCTGACGGATGACGTCCATGAGCAGCTGAATATCGCGGTACTTCATTTTAAACGAAACGGGGTTGCAGATCATGCGGGCACTGAAATCCATGAAATAATTCAAGACTTCCAGTCCATTCGCTTTCAGCGTGTTGCCCGTTTCAACAATATCGACGATGACATCAGACAAACCGACAATAGGTGCCAATTCGACAGAGCCATTGAGTTTGATAATATCTACACTGTGATGATTGGCTTCAAAATAACTGCGCGCAATCCGCGGGTACTTAGTACCAATCGTAATTCGCTTGGTCATGTCAACTTTTTTCCCGGCAATGCCGGCGACGGCCATGCGGCAGCAGCCGATGCCGAGGTCCATGACTTCATAGACATCTGCTCCCGGAGCTTCTTCAAGGAGAACGTCTTTGCCGACGATGCCGACATCGGCCGCCCCTCGTTCGACATAGACCGCCACATCGGGCGATTTGACTAAAGTCACCTTGAGCTGTCCTTTGGCATCTTCAAAAATCAGCCGGCGACTTTCTTCGGAATACGTCGGAAATTCATAGCCGCTGTCGGCCAGATATTTCATGACGGCTTTATGAATTCGGCCCTTAGCCAGGGCAATGTGAATGGCCATCTTACAACCTCCCCATCAATGTTTCCAGGTCTTCTGCCGTCAGGCACTGACCGTCTTTATAATACGAGCCGTTGCGGTATATGGCATGAATGCTGTAATCAGAACTATCGATAAATGACGAATCAGGATAGGCCGCAACGCGGAACCCTTTACTGCGCCAATTCATAAGGTCCCGAATCAACGGCTGATCACTCGTCGTATAGGAAACGGCTAACTGAAAAGACGGCTCCGTATCTTCAAGAATACCGGCATCGTTCATGTATTCATACAAGAGGTTGATATTCATGCCGAAGCCGCAGGCCGGACGATCGACGCCAAAACGAGACGACAGGCGGTCATAGCGGCCGCCGTCGATGATATCGTACAAGGCTCCGTCAACATACACCTTAAAGACGGTATCCGTATAATATCCCAAAGGACTGGCAAAGCCGAAATCGAGTTGGACTTTATCGGCATAACCGGCATAGAGGATGTAATCATAAACGGCTTCCAATCGAGACAAGGCATTCAGCATGCCGCTGTTAATCGAATAGTCTCGAGCCTTGCTGAGGGTCTGGGCATAGGAACCGAACAGAACCGGCAGGGAAATGAGGGCTTCCCGGGCTTCCGCCGAAAGGGAGAGGGACTCAATATAGGACTTACAGGCAACGAGGTTTCGTTCTGCCATGTATCGTTTCAGGGTTTCCTTCTGTTCTGCCGAAATGGGAAGACCTTCGAACAGGGCCTTCGTATAGGCAGCCGTACCGATATCGATGCGAATGTTTTCGACGCCGACAGCCTTTAATATCTCTGCTGCCGTAACGATGACTTCGCCATCACATTCCGGGCTGGAGTCGCCCAAAATTTCAATGCCGCCTTGTAAAAAATCCTTGCCATATGTCGACCGGCCGTAGTATTCACGAAAGACCGTGCTGACATAACCGAATTTAATGAGCTGGTTGGCACGAGGAAATTCTCGGGCCGCCGTTTCAACGACGGGCAGCGTCACATCGGGGCGCAGGACGAGGACCCGACCGTCGGTATCGATGGTCTTGACCATTTGCTGACGAAGATGAGGAAAGAAGTGCCGGTACACATCGTAATCTTCAAAACTGGGCGTCTCAATAATCTTACAGCCGTGGTTCATGATGACGGAAATGATTTTTCCCTGGATTCGGTCATAATTGCGCATTTCATCATGGTGGAGCATCTTCACTCCATCCAAGGTATTGTTGTTCATCCTATGACCACCCTTTCTTTATCGCTTTATCTTGGTAAAGTATTAAAATATTAACTGTTGATTATTGTACCACAAAGTTCCAAAAATAAAAATACCTTTTTCTAAATTTTTACGCTTTTTCCGAATCTTCGCCATGAGAATGGAGCCGTTTCTTGACAGCCTTTTCAAACTTCGGTCTGGGGATCATAACCCGATGCCCGCAGCCGGTGCAGCGGATGACAAAATCGACGCCGATACGAAGTACTTCCCACTCATTGCAGCCGCAGGGATGGGCCTTCTTCATTTGGACCACGTCGCCTACATAGTAACGGACAAAATCAGCCATAAAAAATTCCTCCTCTATCAGAAGCTAATGATTGCATATATATCATTATATAGTCTGAACCATGGCCCTGCAAGTCACTGCTGTCCGAAAAGGGGGTGCAATTGACCGACCTCATAGGCTGTGTTAAGATAAGGGATAATCACAGAAACGAGGAGGGATTTTTTTGACGTCATCGACGAACCAGCAAAGCCTGCGCCGATTATATCGACTCTGTTATGCTGTCGGCTCTGTCCTGACCTTGTGCATGGTCGCCCTTTTGGGCTGGATAGCTGTCTGTATCGCCTTAGAAAAAGAACCGCTGGCATCGATTGCCTTTTTACCCGATATGCCAACCTACGGTATCTTCATCCTCATCGCCGTCACGGCGGCCGTCACCATTGCCGTCTGGCAATACGGCGCATCATTTCACCAACGCTATGAAGAATCGGTAAGAAAGGAAGTGCCTCTAAACCAAAAACATGAAAAAGAATGAATTCATGGACCTCTTGCAGTATTATTTCCGCAAGAGCGATAAAAATGACTTAAAAGGCATCATCGAAGACTGTGAAGAACAGTTCCGCCTCGGCGCCAGTCAGGGCAAAACAGAAGAAGAAATCTGCTGTAAACTCGGCCACCCGAAGAACATCTACCGTTACTATATCGGCGAACCCATCATCCCCGAAGACAATCCGCGCATGCCCGGAGATGACTATGACGACTCGTACGAAGAATACGACGATTTCGGCCCGGGGACTGCCTCTTCCCGCTATGATCTGCCGGAACAGCCGGACGACTATGGCCGGCCCCGGAAGACTCGCCGGTCCTACCAGTCCCGTCCGCCCCAACGCCGATCGTACCAAGAACCGGACCGGGAAACGGGGCGTGATTTCAATTGGAATGACGGGGCAAACAATACGGCCAAGGCCGTTGCCAGTCCTTTTTTAGACATTCTCGGCACCTTGTTCGGCATTCTAAGCGGCTTCTTATATGCCGGGCTCACCCTGGTCATTTTGGCATCCATCGCCATCTCCTTCATTCCAACCTATGCATACAGCGATCTTTTGCCTTTGCCTACGATTTCTATCATGACGCGTGTCCTGGTCGTACTCACCGTTCTCTTTGCCAGCTTAACGGCCACGTATGCCGGCCAGGCTTGCCATGCGGCAGCCCGCGGAAGGAGGTCCTGATCATGGCTCGCGTTATTATCTGTCTCTTTTTGACCCTGGCCTTTGCCTTCGGCAGCTATACGTCCTTTATGAGCAGCGACTACCCGGCCCTGAAGCGTTGGATGACTTATTATAAGGAATATAAGGAACTCCAAGGAGCTTTAGATAAGGGCAATGCCAGCAAAGAGGAAATGCTCGATAAACTGCGGACCATGTATCCCGAAAAAGCCGCCGAAATCGAACGCCAATTTGAATCGAAGTACGGCAACCTGAAAGATTCGACCGCAGAAGCCGGTACGGACCTCAGGCAGGAATGGGACTCCCGAGTTCGTGACGACAGCGAAAGCCTCCGCAGCCGGGATGAGTCTTCCGATTCCGAAAAGTCATCCGATTCGTCGACCCACCGCAAAGAACCGGCAAAAGATACCCGCCGTGACGATACCGAATCCCGGGCAGAATCTTCCGATCGTTCGGTCGTTCACGACAACAATCGTGCAGCAGACGAAAAAAATCAGTAATTCACCCCTATTCCTTTTTATCAACAAGGAATGAATCTTCGTTGACAGTAAAATCGAAAGGTGTTACAATAATATCAACCCGGAGGGGTGCTAAAAATAACAACGTCCCGATGAATGAATTACTATTAAGGAGGAATTGAGTTATGGAATTAAAAGGTTCAAAAACAGAAAAAAACTTACAGGAAGCGTTTTCCGGCGAATCTCAGGCACGCAATAAGTACACCTATTATGCCAGCGTAGCAAAAAAAGCAGGCTACGAACAGATCAAAGCCTTCTTTGAAGAAACGGCCAACAACGAAAAAGAACACGCTAAAATCTGGTTCAAACTTCTCCATGGCGGCGAAATGCCGAACGACGTCGATGCATTGAAAGATGCGGCTGCCGGCGAACATTACGAATGGACGGAAATGTATCCGACCTTCGCTAAAGAAGCTCGCGAAGAAGGCTTCGACAAGATCGCTTTCTTGTTCGAAAAAGTCGCTCAAATCGAAAAACATCACGAAGAACGTTACTTAGCGCTCCTCAACAACATCGAATCGAAACAGGTATTCAAACGCTCTGAAAAGAAAACGTGGGTATGCCGCAACTGTGGTTTCATCGTAGAAGCTGACGAAGCTCCGAAGATCTGTCCGGTATGTGCTCATCCTCAGTCCTTCTTTGAAATCCAAGCTACGAACTACTAAGCAACACGAAGGGAGCCCTCTTACGAGGGCTCCCTTTTTTAATGCCTATGCAGACAACACCTTGTTATTCTTCTACGCGAAAACGATAACCGTTTCCCCAGACTGTTTCAATCGCCGTAAACGGCGGTTCTACTTCATTTAACTTATCCCGCAGGCGATTGACATGGACCGTGACCGTCGCCAATTCGCCTAAGGCGTCGAGATGCCAAATCATTTCAAAGAGGTATTTCTTAGAAAACACCTGATTGGGGTGACGGGCCAAAAACAAAAGCAAGTTGAATTCCTTGCCCGTCAAGGAAATTTCCCGACTGCCGCGAAAGACTTGATGCCGTTTGACAAAGATGCGGAGATCTCCGATTTGGATATCGGGCTTGCTGTTATCTGCCTCCGTACGCTGGCTGCCTAAGAGTCGTTCATGGATATCGAGATGGGCTTTTAAGCGGGCAATCATTTCCGACGGATTAAAAGGTTTTACGATATAATCATCGGCACCCAAGCTGAATCCTTTTACCTTATCTTCCAAGGCATCCCGTGCCGTGATGAAAAGAATGGGGACGTTGCTGACGGCCCGCAGTTTGCGGCACAGTAAAAAACCATCCGTATCGGAAAGGTCGACATCGAGGATGACCGCCTCAATATCGCCCCCGTCAAAAAGTTTCATTCCCTCTTTACCTGTCATGGCGACGGCCACATCAAAGCCGTTCGTCTCCAGAAAATCGCGTTCAATAGCCGCAATCATCCGGTCTTGATCAATAATTAACACACGCGTCATAACAATCCCCCCTCAGAAATGATTCAATCAGCTTAGTTCCCGGTCTGAAGCCGGCGGAACCCGTAGTCTAAAATGGCCGGAGCATCGGTCCATCGATTGTCATCATTATACAGGACCAATACTAAGGTATGGCCGTCTCGCGTTGCCGATGCGACCAGGCAGTCGCCGGCAGCGTTGGTAAAGCCTGTCTTAATACCATTGGCTCCTTGATAGCCGCTGGTCAGGAAATGATTCGTCGTCGTGACCCGTTTCGGTGCCCGATTATCTAAATAATGGACGTCATAGGCCTTGAGGCCGACGATATATCGAAATTCAGGGAAGTTTTTCATCCCATAAGCGGCCATCTTAGCCATATCCAAGGCCGTCGTATAATGGTGGGCTGCCGTCAGTCCGTTGGGATTGACGAAATTCGTATGGGCTGCTCCCATTTTAACGGCTTCTGCATTCATCTTTTCCGCATAGCCTTCAACGGAGCCGCCCAAGGTCTGAGCGACGGCGACGGCGGCATCATTGCCGGAAACAACCATCATGCCCCGCAAAGCTTCGCGAATGGTAATCGGATCTCCCGGCGCAATGCCCAAGCTGGAAGGCTCGGTATTGGCCGCTTCCCAAGAAATCTGTAAAGGCTGATCCAGTTTATCTTTATACTGATCCAATGCCGTAATCAAGGTAACGATTTTTGTCGTACTGGCCGGATGGACCCATTTCGTCGGATTGACCTGATATAATACTTTTCCCGTATCGATATCGATCATACACGCCGATTCGGCAATTGTCGGCGGCATATCGGCCTGGGCCGTCACCGTCATGGAACCAATCATAAAGCCAATTGCAATAACCGTAGTCAACATAATTCGTTTTAAAATTGAAAACATCAAATGCGCCCTTTCTTTTCTAAAAATCAATAGATAAACAGGTATCTTACAAACCTAAACTATTAATAATATTATATTTTTTATCAAATAATCTGTCAATAAATCGGGACTCCGCAAAGGGGACGTACTTGCCCCGGTCGATTCCCGATTTATTGGACAGTTATGCCGTTTTCATCGACGCTAGGACTGCGGTTTTACCACCGTTTGGAAGATTTCCTCGCCGATTGTTTTTATCCAGAATCCAATGAGGTTGCCGTAGGTATCCCGATTGGCATCGGCTTCCGCGGCCTTGATGAGATACGTCATGAACCGGCTGGCCCAGGCATACCCGAAACGTTCAAAGGGCGCCTGTTTCTCACGGGAAAGCTGATCGATGATCGGCATGAAAATGTCTCGGGTCACTTCTTTCAGCTTCTCTGTAATGGGATAAACATAGGCCATTCCCTTTTCATCTTTCTTCATGAAAACAAGGGCTAAGCGTTCCGGATCATGGCCGTCGTCAGCATAATCGAGATGATATGCCTCTAAGGGAAGCCGCTCTTTATCCTCTTTGCTGAGCAGCTGATAAGCCCCATATTTAATGATTTCATACAACCGATCGTCGTAGGCGCTTTCGCATTCGATGATTTTCTCCCGCCATTCGCCCCAGGTCAAGGCAGCCCGGCAGGTGTATGCTTCCAAGGACGTCGTCCCTAAAGCACCTTGAACTTCGTCGAGGGTAACTGTTTCCTTAGGGTCAGGAATGTGCCATATCAGCAGTTTCTTGTCCCTGTCGATATAGAGGCACTTGCTTTCAATATGGATCTTACTTTGGCAGTGAGGGCAGGTATAAAAAAATAAATTCTCATCAAAAAAAACGCGGTCCTTCAGGGACACATCACCAGCGTCAATGATATCCCAAGTATGGAATACCCCGGACGCCCGGCATGCCGGACACTGGATGGAAACGTCCATTTCATGGGTTCCTATGGTCGAGGCCATGGGCTACTCCCCTTTCTCTTGTTTGAGTATAAGGCTCGAATCTGTAAGGCCGTCTGCTCGACATCGGCCAGGCTGGGCCTCGTCAATTGTAAAAAAGGCTGAATGATGGCTTCTACAGCCTTCACCTTCCCGGCCAGAACGATCGGGTCCGGTGTTCCTTCACGACAGGGCAGCAAGGCCAAGGCCGTACCAATCTTCGCCGCCAGCCCGCCGCGTGCACTTTCCGAGGCCTCCCGCAATTGATGGAGCCAAAAGAACACCGCCGATTTCGTATAGGCTGCCTGTTCCGCATCATCGGCACAGACGATATCCAATCGGTCAAAATCGCCGCCTTCCGTGAGCAGCAAGGGAACGACGGCCGCCGCCGACCGCTGGAGAGGATAGCCTTTATCGGCTGAGCTGAGCGGTGCCAAGGCCAGCTCTTTCAGCTTCTTTTCCCGGGCCAACTGCAAGGCCTCTCGGCAGGCCGATAAGAGGGTCTCTTCCTCTCCCCGTTTGCCGCCGGCCCAATAAGGCCCTACGGCATGGATGACAAAAGCGGCTTTTAATTGGCAGCCCTTGGTCATGACGGCATGGCCGACGTGACACATGCCGATATGACGGCAATAGGCCGAAAAAGAAATGCCCCCTCTTTGATGAATCTTACGGCTGACGGGACTTGTCGGCAACAGGGTTGAACTGGCAGAATATACGATTCCGTCGGTATTCCATTCCGATATATCACCGTTTAATACCCGAAACTGCATGGCAGTCACACCCTTTCACAATGGATAAGTTCATTATACCATTACTTTACAAAGGTATTAATAGCCTTCTTCAGTTTTTCTACAGCAGCTTCATCATCGTCACGGATGGCATCGACGATACAGTGGTCGATATGGTCCTTCAAGATGACCCGACTTACACCGGCAATGGCCGAATGGACAGCCGCCAGCTGAACTAAGACGTCGCTGCAGTCCCGTTCCTCTTCGACCATTCGCTTAATGGCTTCGATATGGCCGCTGATGCGCGATAAGCGGTTCATGACGCGCTTCGTTTCGGCATGGTGATGATGGTGCCCCCTCCCATGATCGGCAATGGGCACAGGAGAGATGTCCTCGTCGTAAACAAAATCGTCGGCATCAGCGTCCTTGACGGCTTTGATGAAATAAAACGACTCCGTATCCATGGCGACGGTAACGGAAAATCCGGCACTGATCAGTTTTTCCCCCAGGATATCGACGGGCGGCAGGATCGGTGCCCCGCCGTGAATGGCATTGACGGCCTTGCGGGACATATCATGCATGATGACCAGCATCCCGCCCAGAGCGACGGCATCGTACAGGCGGCGGATGACGTCGCGGCTGTGGTCGGCGATGTGGGGATAGAAATTAAGGCAGCAGACGGCATCGTAGCGACGGGCCTCAAAGTGGTATTTAAGGACGTCCCCCGTCGTAAAAGTAACGTTCGCCAAAGAGGAAAATTTATCCTTAGCGACATCGATCATCTGCTGGGAGTAATCGAAGCCTTCTACCGCCCCGTCAGCACCGACGGCCTCGGACAAATAGGGCAGGAGGACGCCGGTTCCGCAGCCGGCATCGAGGACGGCCGCCCCTGTTTCAAGCGCCATCAGCCTTAAAAATTCCGACAAAATGGTCCGATTCTCTTTCCGGTCACGGTCCCAGTGTTTAGCATAGTTCTCAAAAAAAACGTGTTCCTTATCCATGCGTATTTCCTCCGTTCGGAGTGGATTCATGCCTATAAAAAACGGTCCTGCCGCATAGCGGTAGGACCGTTCAGGTGGTGCGGTTGGGGGGACTTGAACCCCCATGAACTTTCGTTCACTACCCCCTCAAAGTAGCGCGTCTGCCATTCCGCCACAACCGCATATAAAATTAAAAAAAGAATATGGCGACCCCGATCAGATTTGAACTGACGATCTTCGCCGTGACAGGGCGACATGTTAA
>OLFU01002571.1_pt1 | contig 13987 bp, 16 predicted proteins | sample 1605161 | NCBI WGS metagenome assembly OLFU01 (sample SAMEA3888914, study PRJEB22519) | human gut metagenome | biome: human gut; feature: human-associated habitat; material: faeces | place: Denmark | collected 2011
CTTCCAACTGTGTCTTTAATTTTCTTTTAAGTTCTTCTGCAAATTTATCAATATCCTCTTCTGTTTCCAAAGTAAACGTTCTCGCACCTGCCACGTTACTGATGGATACATTCTTGCGTTTCTTTGGCTTTGGCTGCACTGGCGGTGTTACCGGCTTCGGCAGCTCTGTATGACCTCCACCTGTTGGTGGTGTTACCAGAGTTACAGGTGGTACCGGTTTCGGACGATGTGCCTCCTCGTATTCTGTAATCTCATCCATGCAGCGAAGCTTTAATGTATCACTTTCCAGCCTGATGTTCTTCACTGCTGCAATCTCATGAGATGTATCCAGTTTCTGTTTCAGCTCTGCAAAGGCATTTACGAATTTATCTCGAAATACAGATGCAAACTCTTTCCCATCCAGCGTATGTAACACTTTCTCCAGATCATCATCCACGATCGGGCGCATCTCTTCTGCTTCTTTTTCCAGTAAAGTTCCATACTGCTGTACGAATTTCATGGACATATCCGGCAGTTTCTGAATCTGGCTGAATGGATTCTTTGCTGTCACGATGGATTCCATCTGAGCTACATTATCAATTACTTCCTGATCTCGGACATAGATTTTACTGTTTTCAAACATCTGGATCTGCTCCAGTGCTTTTTCGAAGATCTTTTTCTGACCACCTTTGAAGAAGTCAAATACCGGTGCTGTATCATCTGCATCGTCTAACAGATCATCTCGCTTTCTATCTACTGTTTTAAAGAACTCTACCGGCTCTTTGATTGTCAGAAGTTCTTCCAGATTCTTCTTCGCCTGTTCCATCAGAGATTTACATGGCAGCTTCGGATTCACACGATATTCAATCATGATTTGACCAAATGTTTCCAGCTTATCCTGTGCTTTATTCTTAAAGTTTCTCATAATAGTATCGTCATCATCACTGGATACGGAGAAACCAAAATAATCTTTCAATACTTTTTTTACGGAACGAATCTGTCCGTCTGTTGCTCTCTCCCTGATATCAATGAGCAGTTTCTCGACAAATTCACGTTTTGTCAGGTAACGTACCAGTTCCTCTTTTGTATTGGACAACATGGATAAACTCTGGCTGTTATAGGTCAGGGATACTCTTCCCATCTTAAAGAGCATAGCAACCAGCCACTGCACATCTTTTGGATCAAAACCATACGGTGCTGCCCCAAATTTATCCTGAAGGGATTTCAGAGAAGTCTTCATATGTCTTGCATTGTTAAGACCAATGACTTGAATCACTTCTTCCAGTGCCAGTTTATTCGGTGTTGTATCACTGGTTCCAAGGAAAGAAAGCTGTCCATCGTTGCCATTGAATACTGCAGCGATATCAGAAAGCTCCGGTGCTGTCTCCATATAGGTCAGCTTGTTATACTGCATGGCTACTAACTTGCCAAGTGCTTCATTGATACGACTTGCCGGTTCTTTTGCTGAGATATTTGCTTTATCACCATTCACATAGATATCTGCATGTTTCAGTGCATCCTCAATAAAGATACGGATACGGTCTTTCTTTTCAATACGTTCATCTTCCTTTGCACGACGGATGCTGTCAAAACTTCCTCTTGCGCCAGAAGCATTTTTATTCAGAAACTTATAAATCTTGATAGAGTCGGTAATCTCATCCAGGAAGGTACCATCGTTCGGTAATTTTACAATCACACTATGTTCCTGTGCGGAAAGCATACGCAGAGCAGAATCCGGATAATCTTCCCCATATGGTGTGATGATGGATACTCCGATATCGTTGGATTGATTACCCTTGAAATAGCGGTCATCTACTTTCTGATTGAATGGGAATAAATAACGGCTGCTGTAACGATATTTCTTGTCTGTAAAGATTTCCTCAAAGATTACGGTAGAAGCTTCTCCGATAATCTCACCCATTTCTACTGATTCGTTGTTGATGGCATTATTGATTTCCTGCTCTTCATTGGTCAGGAAGATATAGATTTCTCCATTCTTTTGTACCAGTGTCTCTCGGATCAGTTTCTTTAAGGATTCTTCGATCTTTCCACGGATTTCAATACGGTCATCATCAATATTGGAGATCATTAGCGTAGTAAGGTTATCTACGTTTGCTTTGATTTCTTTGACATATTTAATCATAAACAGGACTTTCAGCAGTTCCACATCAAACTCGTCCAGTCTGCTATTATCTTCTGCATCGGTAATGACCTGACTATGCTGATGGTCGATAAATTTATGCAGTGGATCATAGAAATAGCTAAATGGTACCAGTACACCTTCCTGGCTGTCTTTTAACCGGATTGCAGCTTCCTGGAACAGTGCCAACATAGAACGGGACTGGTCAGATAAATGCTTTCCACTGGCTCCATGGGTACGCACTGCTGTCAGTACCTGTCCAAGCAAGTTGAACTGGTATGGAATAAACGGATAACAGTCTGCAAAATCTGTTTTATCTGTATATAATTTTTTATCTGCTGTATCTGCCGTAAATGTGATCAGATTCTTAATAATGGATTCTTTCTGCTCATATAACAGCTTCAATGCAGATTCTGCAATTTCATTTTTCTCCAGGATACGTTTCCGGATAACTTCATCTACATTGGATGCAGACAGTGATAATCTGGTATCGAAACGTCCTTGAATTTTAGAAAAGTCATTTCCTTTTGTCTTTGTGATAGAATCAATATCTTCCTGGCTGGTAACGATCACCCATGCTTTTCCTCTGCAGGCAGTTCCCAGATCTTCTACGATGGTCTGCAGATTCAACATTAACTGGGTATCATCCGCAATATACTGTCCGATTTCATCCACAAGGAAAATAACGTGATGGTTCGGTCCTTTTTTCTCACAGTACTCTTTGACCAGAGATACAAACTTCTCAATACTGAGGTCATAACTTCCCTTGGCATTCTTACACCAGTTGCGGGCAGCCTCTTCACTCATGAAATCCATAGCCACGATCGTCTTTACGATTTTATCCTGGATAACTGCAAAGGCCTGTCTCTTTTTCTCCCACGGTGCACCCGCAATCTCTTCAAATTTCTCTTTGAACTCTTCAAATCTGCCTTCGTTGTCCAGCTGGCGTTCAAATTCTGCAAGATATGGAATAGATCCACAGTATCCCTGCATTTCATTGAATACCTTCATAAAAACTTCCACAATAGCTTCTTTGCCTGATCCAACCTTTGCAGATCCTTTGGAATCAATATTAAAGAGCATGACATCAGAAGAAATGGTTCCGGAATTGGTCATCTTGGCAATCAACATTGGATCATCGATTTTCTTTCCGTCTGTAAAGTACTCGATGGCTCTCTTTCCTTCTACCACACTGTTTTTTAACAGATAAGAAAGAATCTTTAAGAAGTGAGATTTACCACTTCCAAAAAAACCGGAGATCCAGACACCCATTTTGTCCGTATTGTTATTGATCCCCTTTTCATAGTTATCGAAAAAATCACGGAAATGTTTTAACAATTCTTTTGTTACAACATATTCATCCAATTCCTGATATACGTTTTCTTCATCAGACTGACCTACTTTGATTACGCCCTTAATATCACGGTCAATCTGTTTCTCAAACATCTCTTTAATCTGCATTTTTCTTCTCCTTTGTTTTACACAAGCCGGAATGCCCGGTAATAATTTCTGGAATCCATCGTTCCAAATAATTTCAGATCCTGTCCGCTGTATTCTCCAGGATAAAACATCACAACCGGCACACTGTCCAGTACCTGATGTAAATTGTTCAAAATATTATGACTTGCAATGATCGGATGGCATTTTCCAACTCCTGTCAGAAAAATCACACTGTCTGTCAGATCTTCCTGTAAAATCTTTGAGATAATCAGGTTCAGTTCATTCGTTTCATCCAGTCCTAATGTCTCTACCAGACTGTCTGCCATATCAAAAAATCCATTGTCTTTTTCCAGATCAAAGAAGGCTTCCAAATATCCTTCTTCCTCCAATACCTGAATCATCGTGTGAAACAAGTCAAATTCTATAATTTTAAAATCTTTATTGCCATTATTGATTCTGTCTTTTAAGTATGCGATATGATTGCGTACTTCCAGCTCTGCTCTCGGATCGTAATCAAACACATAATATCCGACTTCATTTCCTAGTCCTTTATTTTCACGGAAAGACTTTTCAGAAATCTTATCCTCAATCCGGTTCAGTCTTTCTTCCAAACTTAATCTTGCCATCCTTAGACTCCCTTCACTGCCTTCAAGTATTCGCCAAGCCCATTTGCAGTCAGTAATTCTTCTATACGGTAATCAATATGAATTGGCTTGATTGTTCTTGGTTTTGCACTACTTTCCAGTAATCCTGCCTCAAACATCATTCTGGTAAAGCACTGTTTTAACTTCCGTACTGCAGTATCCGTCCATCCAGCAACCACATCACTCTGCATTGCCTTATCTGTAAAAAAGACATTCAGATCCCGGTCTGTGATCTCTTTTTCCCCCAATCGAATCTTCTCGTCGTATATTTCATGTAAAAACTCAAAAAATAATCTGCTGTCCATCAAAATTGCAATCAGATTCAGAATCTTTGCGGTTTCTACATCACAAGTAATAAATGTCTGTAATACTGCTTCCGGTAATGCTGATACCCTTCGGTACGTTCCATTTAACACCTCATAGGCTCGATATTCTGCTTTCACCTGATAGATATTTTCCTCCCAGGCAATCTTGCGGATATCTGCCTTGCTAAGTCCTTCCAGAATATAAGCTGCTGTTTTTCTGGACTCTTGCAGCCAGAATAATTTTGATGTAAGTCCTGCACTGTATTCCATTACTGTCCACCGTCCTTTGTTTCTTTTTCATAATGGACAATATCTCCGAAATCACAATCTAACTTCTCACAGATCTTTTCCAGAACCTTCATGGAAACCAGCTCTCCATTGGTCATTTTTGCCACGGTGCTGCTGCTGATTCCCACTTGGTTCATCATATCCACTTTCTTCATTTTTTTATCAATCAATAACTTCCATAATCCATTGTATGATACTGCCATATGTATTCCCTCTTCGTTATACAAAACTTATGGTTTTCCTGTATTTTGAAAGTATATTATTTCTTTTCGTCCTTATACTCTCAATCCTTATTATTGTATCATACTGTATGTTTTTCTTCAACGATAAGTGCAAATGATAGCTTCGACTTTGCGAAAGATTCATTTGAAAAATCTAAGGGAGTCGCATGACCTTTTCTTCTATTCTTCCAAATACATTTTCAGAGCATTGTAACAATTCAGTGTCTCGTTATCTGCATCATTAAAATTCTGAGAATAGGTCTGCAGGCTTCCTGTTGGATCTGTTGCAAGATTCGTCAATGATATATACGCATCATACAGTTTTGAAAGCGATTCATAAGCATCCTTATATTCTTCCGGCGGATTCTTTAATTTCTTCATCAAAGAATTGACAGTATCCTTGTTGTCATTGATATCAGCTATCTGACTGCTGAAACTGCTATCGTTGCAATCGCAATTATTTTCTTTGATTTTTTTGTTATCTTCACACCGGTTACTTCTACCTGCTGTGGAGTTTTTTCTGTCTCAATTATGTTTTCTATCGGGAAACCACATTTCGGACATGTATCCATTCCTTCTTCCAGTTCTGCCCCGCAGTCTGGACAGTACTTCTTTTCTTCTGGAACCAACACTGCGCCACAATGTACACATTTTTTCGCCTTATCCGATATTTGTTCGCCGCAGTTCGGGCATGTTGTCATAGCCATAATCTTTTTCCTCCAAATTTTTCATTTTCAATTCCATCTCTACCATTTCCAGTAGTTTTTCCAATCTGCTTTTCTTTGACATACGTTTCACAGTCCCTGCGTCATGATATTTTATATACTGGATCACCTCAAAAAAATTCTCTGATGGCAGCTTTTGTTTATGATATCCTTCTGTACATTTCATTTTCTGCTTTTTGAAATATTGAGATTTATTGGTTCTGTAATTTTCATGAAATAGTTCTTTCACCTTATCTTCCTGCAGATAAACAATCCACCTTGAAAAGGCTGTCCTTACAAATACAGCATTACTACTGACACTATAAGATAACCGGAACCATTTGCAGATTTTTTCTATATTACTTTCCGTAGGTGGAAGCTGTTTTAGATCTTCTCTATTTTTCTTGTTTTTTGCTTTTTGTATACTACTAAATTCCCACTCCAATCGTTTCCAGTTTTGCTTCTTACCGCAGCATTTACACACTGTATACCCTCTGAAAATCATATTTTTAGGAACTACCACTTTCCTTTCTGCCGACATACTTTGCACATATCGACAACTATCTGTATGCAACATCCTAGTAGCATCATTTGCAAAGCAATTCTCTGTAGCTGTCATGCCACTATATTGTTGAAAGCATTGATAAAAAAGCTGATAGAGATAATTAGCATCATGTTTTGCATAATGAAGATAATTGGGAACATACTCTATACCAGAACATATCAATGCATTTTCAAATCCAATCTGATCATTACCACTTCCTGCAATTACTCTCAAAACGTCCTGTAGAACCACTACTTTGTGTCTTTTTATCGTGATACCATTTTTCCTCATATCTCTCAGGAATAACTCATAAGTATCTCTGCTCCACACTATTAAATGACAATATTGTGGAAAAGATTGTGTAAACTTTTCGAGCACTGCTTTTTCCTCGTTGCCTTGCATAATATTTGCTAATGGTGTATGCGATAGGATTTCTGTTTTTTTATTAAATAGTTTTGGATTACTTAATCTGATTGCCTTAGAAAATGTTTTTACTTTTTGTATTTGTTTATCAGCAGCTACTACCCCTATCTGAATTGCCTCTCGCCCATCCAGATCAGATGTTCCTGGTGCCTGATTCCACTCTATATCAAGAAACAGATATTCAATTTTTTCGCTTTTAACATCTTCCATTATTTTTTCCCTTCTTTGTATGCCTGAATCTCATCTGCCCAATGATCGTCCATAAAATCCATCATTGCATCACTTTCAACAGCTTTTGAAATTGCTTTTCCTACAGCTTTAAAATTTAATTCAACGCCCTTGGAATCATTTTCATAAGTTACAGATCTGTTTCTGGCAATCCCTATCTTCTCAGCCTCTCTTCCTGCATCAATATTGGCACCCAGAAACAGGAACTCCCATCCGCACTCTTTCTTTGCTTCTATCTTCCTCCTGATCTGCTCCTGTGTGAAATGCTCACTGGAATTTTCTAATCCATCTGTAGTAATCACAAATATGATTTTTCCTGCCCTATGGCCTTCTGGAAGATGTTTTTGTACATTTTCCATTTTTTCAATCGCTGTTCCAACTGCATCTAATAAAGCGGTACAGCCACGCACAAAGTATTCTTTTTCCGTAAGTGGTGCAATGATATCCACCGGAAATCTGTCATGGATGATATTTACTTCATCATCAAATAAAATAGTAGTCACATTCACTTTCTTTTCCTGTGCCTTTTGTTTTGCAATCATGCCATTAAAACCACCGATCGTATCACTTTCCAAGCCACCCATTGATCCACTTCTGTCCAAAATAAAAACCAACTCAGTTAATTCTGTATTCATGTGATTTCCTCCTCTGATATTTGTTGTTAATCACATTTTATCTACAGAACCAACTGGGTTGGTCGCCTGTCAGGTGACATTGCACCAAAATATTTTATTAAAACACTGGTTGTCCATACGCATCCAGTACATCATTAATTTCAAACATATCATAAATCTTATTCTGCAAGAAATATGCCACGATAATATCTGTTTTTGAACTTCTGGATAATGCGAAACCGGCACTTGCCAGTAAATCTTTTGCTTCATCCAGCGACAATTCCAACGCTATTGAAAAAGCCAGTACCGTTTTCTTATTCGGAACATAATTGACATCTTTTCGAATTTTTGAAAAATGGCGCCGATCAACGTATGCTTTTGTATATGCTTCTGAATCTGTCATATCACGTTCATCAATCATACGGAGTAATCTCTGTGAAAAAGTTTCTTCCATCTGATCCATTAATTTATCAATATTCCGATTCACAGGTATTGTAGAAGACATTCCTTTCGTTATTTTTGTCTTCTGCATAGTTGAAATATCAAACTCTTTTGGTATAGCTGACTCCGATCTGTTGCTCTCGTCATATTTCTGAACGGAATCTTCTTTCAAAGTTTTCTTTTCCGCTCTTTTTTTGCGAAATTCTGATATTTTATCAAAAACAGATAGCATTTCGTGATCCAGCTTAATATCATCGTTTTCTGGTTTGTAATATTTGTCTATGTATCTTCCTACTTCATCGATTAGTTTCTGATCTGCCATATTTTGTTCCTCTGCTATACATTATCCTTCCATATTTCATACTGCTTTTGTATTATCCGTATCATTTTCATCAACAGGAATTTTATACCAAATGTATTTTTCAAGAAGGTTCATATCATCTATTAACTCCGCCAATTTTTTCTCATCCTTATCATAAAATGCCTGCTTTATCTCATTACCGAAAAATATCAAAAGCTTATCTGCCATATTTTCTGAATTCAGTTCAGAAATAATTTTATTTAACTCATCCATATTTTCCTCAAGCTTCTTCTCGCTGAAAGTATCATGATTTTTTAATATCCCAGCATTCCATTTCATGTTTTTGTATGTTTTAAACAGTTCACTTCCAACCTTTTTATCAAATTTTTTCTGTAACTTTTCAGATGTAGCTCTTAATTCTTTTTCTAAATCTTCAAAACATTGATTAATTTCACACTTTCCATCTATATATGACTAATAACAAAATCCGGATCATTTTTATCGTAACAAACCTTGTCTCCTTCATTGATATTGTTTTTATAAAGCAGGGCATCCTCTGTTTTCACCCTCAATTCTTCTCCGGATGAATCTACAAGTGTAACCACTGCCATAACCGGAGCGTCTTTGGCTCGTTCTTCGCAACCAAAATCTAAATCTTCATCGATTCTCTTTACTGTATAAATCATACTAATTTATCCTTTACCTTTCTTATTTCCACGTTTTCCAAACATCCGGCTGATAACCAAGTGTGGATTGCTTTCCATTTCTGACAACCGGAGTTTTTATTACCTGCGGATTTTCAAGCACTTTTTCAAGCTTATCTTCATCTGCAATATACTTAATGAGAGCAAGAAGATCTTTGTCTTTTCCTTCCCAGTTGATCATATTTTCTAATCCACCATTCACCTGAGCAACTGAATTGAATTCACCCTTACTCATACCTTTTTCTTTCATATCAATGAACTGAAATTTGATTCCACGTTCTTTGAAAAACCGCTCTGCTTTCTTGGTGTTATTGCATTTCTTAGTTCCAAAAATCTGTATGTTCATTTCGTTTTCCTCGTATCTTTATATATTCTGCTTAGTTTGATTTCTATATCAATCTTTAACCTCTATGCCTGTAAATTCGCTAGCTAATCTGCACAGCTCTGCCGATCCATCTATCGCTGTCACTTGATATCCTTTCTCTAGGAAATATTTTGCATCACGACCAGAACCACAACCAAAATCAAGAATTGATGTATTCGCATCTAGCAATCGAAGAAATCTTTCCTGCGTTGGATGCATGTCCGCATTCTGCGTATTCGCTATGAAGCTTTCTGCGTTTTGATTATAATAATTGATTGTGTTGTTCATTTAGTTATCTCCTTAAAATCGTTATATAAAACTCACACATAACACTTCCATGTTATTTACTTAAGAACTTATATAAAAATTATTATATAATACTTTCAAGTGTTTTGCGATTAAAATCCATACAATTAAAGCCTATACACCTTACTGAAGAAGAAGCAATAGAAAAAGCTGAAGAAATACGTGATAATTTAGTTATAGGTGCTGAAATTATATCATCTTTTGATACTTTAAATTCTGAAACTGATTATGAAGAACTTTATAAACAATTGGAAAACATCCCTGGTATCAATACTGTATGGCGAATGAAATATTATCACTTATTATTTCCAACTTTATTAGCACCTTTTTACGGACAGGATATCCAACTGAAAGTTTTGCATTTTCTCAAACAAAATCCTAGTAGCATTCCATTTATTCGTATGGGACAAATTGCACTCTTTATTAAAAAATGCAATATTCCTGGAATTGTTTTCGATCATATTTGGGGAAAGTACGCTAATGACGCAAACACTGTTGATACCTCTGATACAAATACGCTTTCCGATAAAAAACGGAAAACCCACTATTGGATGTATACAGTCTTTGATGATAACAGTTGGCTCGAGTGTCAGGAAAAAGGTGTCATGGTTTTGGGCATGGAATTTCGCAAACACCCTATCCGTCAATGATGTAATTTTTGCAAAACGCTTAACCGATATTACTCCATATACTGATTATATCGAAAAACTTACTGCTATCTTTGCTCCAGATGAACTAGATGATATTGATACTCTTCCTGAAATAAACTATCCCGCTTATTCTTCTACAAACTTTCTTTCTGATGTATACATGACCAGACATGATTATGATACCTTGGTAGATGTATTAAAAATGAAGAAAAATATTATTTTACAAGGTGCACCTGGAGTTGGTAAAACATTTACAGCCAAACGACTTGCTTATTCCATTATTGGCTCAAAAAATCCTGAACGTGTACAAATGATCCAGTTTCACCAAAGTTATTCTTATGAGGATTTTATTGAAGGATACCGCCCAACAGAAAACGGATTTACAATTAAGAAAGGCTCTTTTTACAAATTCTGTAAATTGGCCGAGGAAGATGATGAAAATGATTATTTCTTTATCATTGATAAAATTAATCGTGGCAATCTAAGTAAAATATTCGGCGAATTATTCATGTTGATCGAAAAAGATAAACTTGGAGATAAAATCTGACCTGCTGTGAAAATTTCTAATAAAAAAATAGGAGTAGAGTAATTTTTACATCCCATAATATGCATGATTTTGTCCGGCCATCAACGCTTTGATTATGCCCAGAAGGCGTTAAAGCTTCATTGTGCCAGCTATGTTTTAAAACCTATAGATAAGACACAATTATGTGATGACAAAAAAATAACCGGTATTACTCCGCAGCAATACCGGTCTGAATAAAATTTTTATTATCTATCGAACAGAAAACACTTTCGTCCCGTGTGCAGGTACTACGACGGTTAATGCTTCCTTTCCGCTATGTAAAACCTCACCACTCCACAGCTCGGTAAATTCATAGGAATCCTTATCCGGTTCCCGTCCCGACAGCTCTTCCATATTCGAACAGATCTCCCGATCAGTATCACTGAGATTAAACAGTGCTGCCGTAATCATGCCGGTTTTTGTGCTTGTATTTTTCCAATCAGCCTCCCCATCTGATCTTCGCAGCTGTTCTCCCCTGAAGTCCTCGGAAGGTAACACCAACAGTTCTTTATTAGTGAGAAGACTCAATGTAAAATCATCCATTTTGGTAAGCTCGGCACCAATCATCAGCGGAGAACGGAACATGCACCATAGTGTCATCATGGTCTTCTGCTCTTCCCTGGTAAACAGACAGTCTCTCTCCTGTCTCAAAGCCTTTACCGACCTTGCCGAGTGGCAGCATATCGCAATCCGGGAAACAGCCCTCTTTTACATGATCCTGCCATAGCTCACATCTCCAGAACATATTCTTAAGAAGCTCCCAGTTATCCCAGAAATCATCCGTAATACGCCACATGTTTGCATATCTGCAATACTGCCACGCACGGTCAATATGTGCAGGACCAGGGGAAAGGCTGAGTACAATTTCCCTGTTTGATTTCTGAATAGCCTTGTATAACATTTCGCTTTCATGCCATCCGGAAAAGCTGTCATTCCGATATATAAAGCTGTCACAGATATCATCACACTTAATAAAATCAACACCCCGGGAAGCATACATCTCTATCAGGGAATCATAATAGCTCTGACCTGCTTCTGTATTTCTCACTCCATACATATCCGGATTCCATCCGCAGATCGAGGACGGATCTGCCACCATGTCTGCGGTAAAATTTGAGTAAATTCCGACACTTATTTTATGCAGTTCTATCTTTATGAGATTTCATCAACATCATAATACTTAAAATCCCGGAAGCAGGCACTTCCTCCTGTTTCCTCTGCCGCATAGCAGAACAGACCAAACCGGCAACCAGTAAAATGATCCAGTTTGAAGTACAGCTTATGCACGGTTCCGATGGGTAGCCAGTCTCCCTTATTTACCCGGTAATAGCAGCGTGCTTCATCCTTCATGTTACAGAAATCTGCTTCAAGACGAAAATCCATCTGGTGTGATTCAACAACAGTTCCTTCCGTCATATCCAATATACCATCTTCTTTTTTATCCAGCATAAGGACTTCATATTTTCCATGATGTTTTGTAATGCCAACTGCAGCATAACAGCTCTGCAACGCACACAAACCTGCGACATCGCCCTCTTTCAATGCAGAAGCATCAACAGTAACCTCAGCTGCGCAGGACGGATAACTCATCCTTTGCGTAAGCGTATTTACTGCCTGTGTAAGCTCTGTACAAACTTCCCGTGTTGTAATTGTATAGGTTCCCTGCAATGCATCCAGATGATAGTACCGTGGATCTGGATCATGATTAAACTGCCAGCGCGGAAGCAGCCCATTACAGAAATCATCACTTCCCACTAATGGCTGATAAATATATCCTGGTCTGGTACTGTGAACCTCTATTTCTTCCGGCACATGTCCGTTCTGTCCAAAAAACGGAAAATGATCCTTCCAGGTAACCGGAAGCAGAATAGGAATCCGTCCAACTGCTCCGGAATCCTGAAACAGCATTGCATACCACTTTCCATCCGGCGTATCCACTATTCCTCCCTGTGCCACGCCCTGTCCACAATATCCACGATCATCACAAAGTACATCTCCACCCGTGAATTCTCCTTCCAGAGAATCACTGTAAAAGCATGCTTCCGTCCGCATCCAGCGGTCTCTCCGGGAATGAATCAGAAAAATATAATAATAGCCGTTTATTTTTTGAATATGAGAACCCTCATAGCCTAGCTCCGGGTTCTTATGATCACTGACTAAAAGACGATGTAATCCGTCCTTCTTTGGTGCAGTCAAATCTTCATTCAATTCTGTAATCCAGATTTCATCATTTCCATATACAATATAGTTTCTGCCATCCTCATCAAATAATAAAGAGCCGTCATGATAAAAGCCTTCTATCAGCTGCTTTTTCCATGGACCATCTATTTTTTCCGAAGTATACAAATAAGTCTTACGGGTATCATTTGCCACAAAGCAGATATAAAATCGGCCTTCATGATAGCGCAGGGAAGCTGCCCACATGCCCTGTCCGTAAATATTCTGACCGCTTTTCAGTTGCTGCGCATCCGTATGATCCAACGTCTCATAGACATAAGTCACATGCTCCCAGTGCACCAGATCAAAAGACTGCAGAATCTCACAGCCCGGCATAAAGTGCATGGTTGTGGATACCATATAATAGGTGTCTTCTACGCGGATCACGTCCAGATCTGGATAATCCAATCTTGTTATAGGATTTACATTCATTGTTTATTCCTTTCTGTTTTATCTCCATATTCTTTCTTTGTTCTATTCTATTTTTACTATTTTATCTTTGTTTCTTATCCGTCTGCCTTTTCAACTCTTCTCTGCCCCATTTCACTATTGCTAATATCACAATCTCACAGTAAAATATAATAATCGAAAACGATCCTGCACCATGTTATTCATCAGAAATTTCCGGTTTGCACAGATTTACCGGGAATAAACAGAAGGAGACCAGCATGAAGGAAAACCGTTTTGTCACTTTCATTATACAAGCTTTATAAATCTTTTCCAATATCCTCAAGCTCTTTCATAGCATCCTGATTTTTAGAAAGCTCATCCTTTGCTGTTGCATAATATGACTTCTGGAAAAGCAAATCCCATGAAAGATATTTTGCCATACAGTCAAACTGCTTATCAATCAACTCATACTGGATACTGTCTACGGGAGAACCGCCTACAACAATCGTGCCAACTTTT
>OLFU01002579.1_pt1 | contig 13918 bp, 16 predicted proteins | sample 1605161 | NCBI WGS metagenome assembly OLFU01 (sample SAMEA3888914, study PRJEB22519) | human gut metagenome | biome: human gut; feature: human-associated habitat; material: faeces | place: Denmark | collected 2011
GCGATGCGCTTATGCGCGTCGCTGTCCCGAGGCGTCGCGGCCCCGCTGGGCTGCGTGATCCTGTTGTTCGTCTGCTGATGCTGTGCTTCTGTCCCTACTCGCAAAACCTCCGCACAATCTCTCATGAGGCGATTGATCCACGCAGTCATCCGCCGGTATCGTAGGACGCGCAGCGGCGGCATCGCTCTCAAATCCGGGCATAAAAATAACACCTACCGATTTTCAGCAGGTGTTATCAGACGATTTTGCCGTTCTCAAAGCCGTAATCCACTCCGGTGTAGGTTTCATGGGATTGTCCGATCTTGCAGATACGCTTGAGAACGCCACTGTGATTTTTGTAGCCCAGCTTTTCAGCGAGCTCCTCCAATGCATCGCCGCTCATACGCGTTTTCAGAATTTACAAATGCTTTTCGCTGATGGATCGAAGGCCGCTGGTATGCAATTCCACTTCGTATGCGCTAAGCTGTTTGCGTCATTCGCTCTTGTATGGTTTCCCTTTGCTTTGCAGTTGCCAGACCGCATCTCTACTATAACTGAGGGGATTCTATTTCTCATCATCGGCAGAAGTCTCTTTTGAATCACTTGCTCAGCGAGTGGTTTTCGGAATACAAAAAACAGGCTCCCGGGCAATAACGCCTGAAAGCCTGTTTGTTTGCTTTGTTCTTACACGACGTAACCGAACAGTCGGGGCAAGAACAGAGAAAGCTGAGGAATATAAGTGGTCAGGATCAGAGTGGGAATCCATGCAAAAGCGATGATCTTTGCAGAGGGAATCAGCATATCCTTCACGGGAACCTTGGTCGTGCGGGCACCCAGATACAGCAACGGTGCGGCGGGAGGCGTAATAGTGCCCATGCCCAAGTTCACACCGAGGATAGCAGCAAACTGGATGGGGCTGACACCATAAGCTACCACCAGCGGAAGCAGAATAGGACCGCAAAGCAGCGTGCCGGAGTTGTCATCCATCAGCATGCCGATGATGACCATGAAGAGGTTGACCAGCAGCAGAATGACAATTTTGCTGTCAGTCATGCCGGACATCATGTTGACCATCTTGTTGGGCAGATCCAGCAGGATGTAAAGTCGGGAGAGGATCATGACCATGAACATCATGAACATGACCACGGCGGCAGTAATGCCAGCATCTTTGAAGGCTTCTTTGCATTTTTTCATCGTCAGACCCTTATAGACAAAGAAGCCAATGGGGATTGCATAGATAACGGCTACAGCGGCAGCTTCTGTCGGCGTCATGACGCCGGAATAAATGCCACCCAGAATGATAACGGGCATCAGCAACGCAGGAATCGCACTCTTGAGCCGAGTGCCAAAGGGAATGTTCTCCGCCATAGCTGCTTCCAGCTTTTTGGCATTGTACTCCAGATAGCTGTGATTGTGCTTGCACTCATAAACATTGATAATGCTCAGAAGCGTAGCCAGAATAATGCCCGGAACAATTGTGGCCAAGAAGCACGCCAGAACAGACTGTCCCGTGACCCAAGCATACATGATCTGAATTGAGGACGGCGGAATCAGCAGTCCTAAGGGAGAAGCGTTGGCGATCAGGGACGCTGCAAAGCCTTTATCGTAATGGGCTTCTTCCAGCTTGGGATACATAATACCGCCAATGCAGGAAAGGGTAGCTGCGGCAGAACCGGAGATCGCACCAAATACAGCGCTGGACACAACTGCCACAATTCCGAGGCCACCCGGCAGTTTACCGACGAAAAACTCTACGAAGTCGGTCAACGCCTTGCCCAGCTTACCGCGCTCAATCAATCCTCCAGACAGGACAAACAGAGGGATCGCCAGCAAAACGACCGTATTGATCTTATTAAATCCGGTGGGAATTAAGGAGGCCAAGCTCTGACCGTCAAGAAATGCAATTGCGGTAAAAGATGCGCCGAACGCAGCAGGAACGCATAATCCCAGAATCAGGCAGAGCAGTAGAATAATAACAGAAATAACAATGACAATCATGCGTTCTCACCTCCGTTCTTATGTTCGAAAAACGCCTTGGAAATGTAATAAAGTGCCCAGTAGACTGCGAATACAGCCATACCGAAAAATCCGATGGCGATGGGAAGCTGAGAGACCACATAGGGAATCTTCAGGCCCGTAGTACGCGGCATTTTTACGAAGTTAGTCTGCAGCATCAGGATGGCCAGATAAGTGCAGAAAATAAACACGACGCTCTCAAGAGCTTTGGCAATACCTTTAACCAAGTCGATGATGAATCTGTTGGAGCAAAAAACCTCCACCATGTCCGCCTTGATTTGGCTGTCCTCCTGGCTGCCGCCAATGCCACCCAGGAAATACATCCACCAAGCAAATAAAAGAATGATCTCCTCACTTCCGAAGAAATCGAGTTTGAAGCAGTAGCGCATGACAACGGCGGCAAAAATCACACAGGTCAACGCGATTCCGCAGAAGCTGATGAAATAACCGTTTACGGTATAAAACCCATTCCACAGCTTGCTTTTTTGGAATTCTTCCAATTTCTTATACATGTAATCCCTCCATAGCAGGTGCTCTTCTTTTATTTACAGGCTGCCTGTGGGGGTACCCGCAGGCAGCCTGTAAAATAAAACACTATCTAACTTGATAAGCCCGCAGAAGTAGTTACTGCAGATCCTGAGCAACCTCGTCGATCAGATCCTGACCAACCAGTTTAGCCATGGCAGACCAAGAATCCGCACGAACTTTTTCAACGAAAGAATTGAACTCTTCGTCAGTCAGAGGCAACACTTCGCAACCCTGACCGACCATCTTGTCCAGATACTCCTGGTCCAGAGTTTCCATGTTTTCAAACTGCTGATTGGTCACTTCGGTCACGGCATCCTGGATGATCTGCTGCAGGTCCTCGGGCAGGCTGTCCCAAGTCTTCTGACTGATGGTGTAATCCAGAGGATCGATGAACAACTTATAAGGTACCCAATATTTCACCAGGTCACCAAAGGAGGACTGCGCAGAGACGGGAGTCAGGCCGATGGCACCATCGCACACGCCAGTCTGGAGAGAGGTGTACAGGTCGGAGAAAGCAATGGTGGTGGAGTTATACTGCATGGATTCCAAAGCCAGACGATAAGCATCGTTTGCTGCCATACGGATTAGCAGGTCATGGCGGACATTGGGGTCATTGTAGTTCTTGGGATACTTGGTGTACAGCAGACCGACAAAGCCGTCACCGTGGGTGCCCAGCAGCTTGATGTCCAGATCTGCCAGGACCTTGGAATATGCATCAAAATAATGAGAACCGGGAGAATAAATGCGCTTGGCGTCCTCAACGCTGGTTGCCAGATAAGGCAGGGAGTTGATGGCGATTCGTGCATCATAGGAAGTTCCGATAAAGAAGCAGCCCATATCCACGTTACCGGCCATAATATCTTCGATGACCAGAGTGGAGTCTCCCAACTGGTTGGCGGGGTAGGTGGTGATCTTCAAACGTCCGCCGGACTTCTCCTCGCAGTATGCCTTGATGCGTTCCATACCCTGGCTGGAGGGGGAATCGGTTGGCATAGAACCCGCCAGTTTCAGTTCGTAGACCTTATCGTTGGAAGGTTCCGGAGTGCTGCTGTCATTGGAGTCTTTGGCGCCACCGCAGGCCGCCATAGAGAGAGCCATTGCCGTTGCAAGGACAAATGCTAACAACTTTTTCATTTTTCTTCTTCTTTTTCACAGTTCTTTTTAATCGGGACGTGCAAGAGGATAAATGGGATTACGCATTTTTTCTTGTGGAGTTTCCACGCATATCAACAGAGATCAGGTGATCCACCTCATCCCCGCGGATACCAATGTAATAACTGGTGAGATTTGCCGTAGAGCAGGAATGGTTGGGGATGATCTTGATTTTATCGCCCACCTTCAAGGTCGTCTCACCGTGGACATGGAGCTTGCCCACCTCTTCGGACAGGCCCTCCACTACCAGTTCGGGATGTCCCTTCACAGCGCCGTATCCAACGATGGAACTGTTGCCGTGAGCTCCCTGATCCAAACCTAAGCACTTGGCACCGGCGTCGCAGATGAACAAGTCTTCTCTGGGATGGGAAATAACGGAAGCCAATACATATAAAGAGCACTCATCTTCTGTAGCTGTTTCGGTGGACATCTGAATCACATCGTTGAAAATGTAGTTGCCGGGATGCATGACCTGAAGATTTTCGTCCTCCAAGGCGCCGAAGAAAGTAGGAGTAGAACCGCTGGTGACCAACTCGGGTTCGCATCCGACACTTCTCAATGCTTCCACCGCCATATGAATTGCCGTTCTTTCCGCCTCAATGCAAGGAGGAACATCGTTCTTGCTCGCCGCACCGTAGACCTGACCGGGATGGGTGGAAATGCCCTTGAGCACCAGATGATCCAATTTCATCAATTCCTTGGCAAAATCCGCAATGTGCTCGGGTAATACGCCAAACCGATGCAGACCGCTGTCCACAATAATGGTGCAGTTAACCTTGACGCCAGCTTCCTTGGCACCTTCATTCACTGCCTTGGCGGCCTCCAAGCCATCCATGCGGACGATGAAATTGCATCGCTTAGCCAGTGCGGTCACACGCTGCACGGAAACATCTGTAGCCACAGGATAGGCATACATCAGATTATCAAAGCCAGCATCGCACAGAGCCTCAGCCTCATCCAGCGTGCCACATAGGAAGCCGGTAGCACCCGCCTCCACCTGTGCTTTTGCCAGTTCCAGACTCTTGTGAGTCTTGAGCATGGGCCAAATCTGCTTGCCGTGTGCCTTAGCGGCATCCCCGTACTTTTTCAGATTGTGTTCCATGGCATCGAGATCCACCAAGATTGCCGGAGTGTAAATTTCATTAATTTTCATAAAAGCCTCCGTCCTTGTTTTGCACAAAAAAGTTTTAAATTTAAAAATTCACTTGTTCTGTTTGCACATTCACATGTTAATATAATTTAATGAAAATGTCAACGACTTTAATGTGGTTAAAATGCAACAACATGTTTACCATTTTTTGTATACATCTTCTCGTTTTGAAAATTGTCCATGGAGAGTTACCCTTTCTACCAAAAAAGTTTTTATTGAAAAACGATAGTTTTTGTGTATAATGTATTTAGTTCCTTTTTTAACAATGCCATACGAGTTGCATTCTCATAATAGGTCACACGAGCTTTTAAGGCACGGCATACCCGAACAAGGTAAATGTTTGGGCGTTTTGGTAGAGTTTCCTGATCCTCAAAATTTAACTGCATTAATTAAAAAATATTTAAAAGAAAGTTATTAACTAATATTTAATATTGGTTAATTTCCACTTGGAATCGTTTTCTCATTCATTTTCTATTAAACAAAGGAGGAGTTATCCCCCATGGCAAATTTAGAACTTGGCACTAAAATCAGACAGTATCGAAAAGACCAAGGGCTGTCTATGCAGGCATTGGCGGACAAAGTCGGCATCACCCCCTCTATGCTCAGTCAGATTGAACGGGACTTGGCTAATCCTTCCATTAATACACTACAATTGATTTCAAGCGCTCTCAACGTTCCTCTGTTCCACTTTTTTACAGGTACTGGCGGACCGGAAGAGGAGTATGTAGTCCGCAGAGACAGTCGTCGCCGACTATCAAAAAACGGCAGTACCATGTCCTATGAATATGAATTGCTGATGCCTAACACCAATGGCAGTATCGAGTTTCTTATGCAGCACTTCAAACCCGGTTGCAACAGTGGTGAAGCAGTTCAGACTCATGACGCTGAGGAAATTGGCTACGTTTTGGAGGGACAGCTAAATCTGTTCATTGATAATTCCGAAGTGCAGCTAAATGCTGGTGATAGTGTCCGGATTCCCAACATGACTCCTCATTGCTGGTATAATCGGTCTGATAAAGACGCCACGCTTCTTTTTGCCATGACCCCCCCTGTATTCTAAGAAAGTGGAAGTCATTTGGGGTTCTTCAAACTATATATCACATTAAGGGGTCTTGCTATGCAAGGCTCCTTGCTTTTATGGCGCATGTGTACATATCGGACTATGACTGCGTCAGTCGGACGTTTGCGCCAAAGTGCAGCGTGGCGGAAGATCCGGTCTGCGGCTCCGGGCACTGACACATCGTCTCCTATGGGAGCAATCGACTTGGCAAAACCAAACTCACCGCTTATCAGGCATCCCGATGCGGGGGAACACTGTATTGTGAATTCCTGGGGGATCGTGTAAACTGGCAGGCAAGGCGGTGTTATTTGCAGAGGCGGAGATTTTCATTTGACCCACGCCGTGACCCACGAACAGAAAAAATGGGGCGGAAACAACGGAGAAAAGCGTATCTACGGGTGATGGAATTCTTCGGCAAATCCGTTTAACACCGCTGAAACAGTGCGGAAGACGTCCCTATCGAATCTTCACACGCATGAGGCCACTGGTTCGAGTCCAGTAGTCTCCACCACAAGAAACCCTGTAGTCGCAACGGCTACAGGGTTTTTATTTTTTCCGAGTACACACAAAAGTACACACTTGATATTTATTTCAGCGAAATCACATCGTCAAACGCCTGCTCTGTATAAGCGGCAGCCTTTGCCAAGTCCCCCGCCATCTGATGCCCATAGGTGCCCTCGGTATCCATATCTTGGCTGTGCCCGATGGTCATCTTCTTCAGACCCTCCGGCATTTCCTTGTTAACACTGACATAGGTGTGCCGGAGCTCATAAAGCGAGGTGTGCGGGATTTTATTGAACTCGCAGTACCTCCCCCATGCTCTGTAAAAATTCTTATGGACCAGGCAGCCGCCGTCCGGAGCTGGGAAAAGATATGGGGAAACTATACCATACTGCCGCAGCATAGTCCGCTGGGCCTCCACTTCCCTCTTTGCCCTGCTGGACAATTGGAAGGTCCGCCGGGCGTTATTATTTTTCCCCTGCGTGGCCTCATCGTGAACATTGATAGCGCCCCGGACAGTGACCCTCGTGCCTTGAATATCGTTTTTGTCCTCCAGCGCACGCAGCTCCCCCGGCCGGAGCCCGGTCAGGACCGCAAAGCGATAAGCGTGGACATAGAAGTCCTCTGTAGGCTTCCCCCGCCACAGCGTTGTGCTGCAGGAGAAGAGTGTTTTCAGGCCGTCCGGCGACACAATTCTTTTCTCGGACTTTCTGGCGCCGGCGGGGATAGTGAGATCTTCCGGATGCAGACTGGTCTTGCCCCGCTTCCGGCACCATTTCAGCCAATTCAAGAGACAGCCCCGGACATCCCGCAGCGTCTTATCGGCGAGGTTATTCTTGGAATATGCCAGGTCAATCACGGCCTGCAGGTCGCCTTCAGTAAGCTTGTTCATGCGGAACACGCCGATGACGGGCTGGATGTAGAGGCGGATAAAACCACTGTACTGTGAAGCGTGGCTCTTGCTCTTGGTTTCCTTCAGGTAGTCGGTATACTGATTCAGGAACACATCCACCCGGGTTTTTTCGGAGGTTGTATGATCCTTCAACCACTTCTCTGCCTTCCGTTCGGCGTCAGCTTTGCCGCGCCGGCCAGCGAGGGCGCTGGTGAAGGTCTTACGGACGCCGTTGTCCTGTACGTTGATCTGCCAGCGGCTCCGGCTCTCGATCCAGATCGCTTCACTTTTTCTTTCTGCCATAATAACTCCTTTTATCTTGCCACCAGCGCCCTTTCGTGGTAAGATAAAAGGGCGCAGTGGTGCCTTAGTGTGCCTTTCATTTTTCATTACTGTGGTAGGTATGGGAAATTTGCGCGATACCGTCCTCGGTGCTGGTAACACCGGGGGCGGTTTTTATTATTTCCGGAAATCGACCTCAATCACCCGATCTGAGAGCCACCGTGCAGGAGCTCGTCCAAATCTTCCACATAAGGATCCAATGCGGTATCCACGATGTTGCGGATCGGCTGCTCCGCCTTCAAGTAAGCGTGCAGGAGAAGCATGACTTTTTCGGCCTGATGGCCGTCAAGCTGGTCGATGGTGCCGATGATATCGGTCAGAGAGAGGGCGACTCTTCGCTCCAGAGCCTTGTAGTACAGTATGCAGAGCTTAGCTTTATCGTCGCAGGTATAGGTGGCGTGGATACCGTGTTCAGTACCATAGGTTCGGCGCAGCTCTTCCACCGCCGCCGTGCGGCCGCTTGCAGAATCTTCTGAGAGTTGAAGCATCAATTCGAGGTGTTCGTCCGAGTTGGCTACCCAACCCAATAAATCCGCGGCGGGAGTTCCAAGAACACGAGCAAAGTCTTTAAGGCGCTCAATGTCTAAGGACTTTATATCACCATCTTCATATCTCTTAACAGTAGTTTCATGCAGACCGACGAGTTCGCCAACCTTTGCCCTGGAGTAACCCTTGGCCTTTCGTGCTGAATACAATCTCTTGCCGACCGCTTTGTTGAAATCGTTTCCCATGTTCGTCACCTCATATTTAGCTTGCTCCAATATTACAGCAAACTATACTGTAATGCAAGATTATTTTATGAAAAAAACAAAAAACTTGCATGAGGGTATTGACAAGCCCAGCCGATTAAGTTATTATCATAACACAAAACTTGCATAGCACGCAAGCTGAAAGGAGGTTTTATAAATGCCTGACCTAAACAAGCTCAAGGGCATCATGGTTGAAAACGGAAAGACTTACGTCGACGGCGCCAGGGTTATCGGTTGCTCTGTTACTTCATTTTCTGCGAAAATGAACGGGAAGAGTAACTTTACGGTGCTCGAAGCCAATGAGTTGAGCAATGCGTTGAACCTTTCCAAGGAAGACAGGGCAACTATTTTTTTAGTCTAAATCTTGCATGTTATGCAAGATTTGCGAAAGAAGGGCGAGGGCATCCCCTCGGACAATCCCAGTCAGAAAGGAGTTGATATGAATGCGTTATGACGGAATCGATGAGGGACACCTCAACCGCACTGAGCGTCTTGGCCTTGCATATTGTCGTCTCAACTCATTTGAGTGGGACCCTATTCTGGGTGAAAAGCCAGATGGATTTGACAATCTTCCGAATTATACGGAAAAAAGACGACTCCCGCTTTTTAAACGAAAGCCGTCCAAATGTGATTTTGTTGCGCCTGCGATTATGGCAATCAAGTCCATTATCGGAGAGGCCAATACCAGCCGTTACTGGTGGAGGTTCGAGTTACACAAATCCGATGAGGAATGGTTTCACTGGTATGTAAGCACGCAAGGTCCGCTCTCAGAAAAAGAATGACTTTATGAATGCAGCCAACGCAATGGCCAGTGTCATCCATGCGCGAAATTCCGTGTACTTGACCCGCCTGCGGTTTTGCCCATCCTGTTCCAACGCAGCCCTTCCCTCGAATGTGATTACCAGAGGGTCATCCATTGAAATAGGGCTATCAGATGCCAAGTCGTTCAACGATGCGTGATTTGGCTCAAAACGCAGATAGCTTAACTTTCGAAGATAATTGATCGGCTCTGCCAGTGTCATCCAGTCGATACCCAATATCGCACTTAGTTGGCTAAGAGTAAGACAATTTCTTTTTGAAAATAGTTCGAGTATTTCTCTGGACATTGTATCCATTAAATTCACCTCCTTTCTACGCCAGTCTATCACGATGGCGCGGGAGGGACAAGCCCCCATACCTACCACAGATTATTGAAAGGAGATCGCCAATGAAGATGCCACGCTACGGAAAACTGTCTGCCCGTCTCCGGGAGTTAGGGCTGACGCAAAATGATCTGGCCTATGCGCTGAACCTCTCCCCCGGCCCGGTCAGCCAAAGGATGCAAGGCGACGTCGCCTGGAATATCGAGGAAATGTACCGAACCATGGAACTCTGCCGAATCAGCCCAGAGGAGATGCACATCTATTTCCCCGACCCGACCACAACGAAGAAAAGAGGTATCGTAGCATGAGCCAGAGAAGTGAAAAACTGCATCGGCAGGTTGCCCAGCTCCGGGCCGATGTGGACGCCCTGCAGGTCGCTTGGCTGTCCCAGCAGCACTGTGATGCCGTGGAACTGGCAGCCGCAGCGGAACGCACTCGACAAGCACACCGCAGAGCCAGTGAGGCCCAACGCACCGCCAGGGCTTGGAAGCTGAACGCCATTTTGACGCTGATCCTCGCCGCCCTGATCGCCGGCGTGGCGTTGGTGATCTCGGCCAAGGCAACCACCACGGAACCGGCCACACCTTCGGCTGTGATCTCTCCCCTCGATAATGGGCGGCTGCCTGGGGATGACACCCCGGCTCAGGAGCCTCTGCGATTGGATCAGGCCCACGTGCTGGAGGACGTGACAATCACCCACTACGATGTATGCTCCAAGTGCTGCGGCAAAACAGACGGTATCACGGCCAGCGGCGCCCATGCCACGCCGTATAGCACGGTGGCGGTAGATCCTTCAGTGATCCCGCTGTGGGCCGATGTGCTGGTGGACTACGGTGACGGTGCGGGATTGCGCCGATATCGGGCCGAGGACACCGGTGGTGCCATCAAGGGTAACCGCATTGATCTCTGCGTCGGCAGCCACGCCGAAGCCCTGCAGCTCGGCCGCCGTACCGCCACCGTCTACTGGGTGGCGCGGGAGGAATGACTATGAAACAGTTTAAAAAGGCGCATTTGGCAATCACCACAGGTGACACGGGCGTCTATATCCAAGTCAAAGGTGATATGGATGGCCTTATTCTTGCCTGGGTGCTGCTGACAACGCATATTGCTAAAAAGGTGAAAATACCACTCCTGAAAATGTTCGCACTCTGTGAAGCCCTTCGCAGTGGTGTTGAGACCCTGCACCGCAGCGCTGAGACCTGTGAGATCGACCTTTCCGGATTACGTAAAGGAGATGCCCTATGATGCTGTACTGCGCTCGCTGCCAGGATGCTACCCTCTCCATTGATTTGAACGGCCACCCGGCCCATGTCTGCCCCCAGTGTGGCGCTGTCTAGCCTGCGGTGTAGCGGCCCTCCCATCGGCCGTCCTTTCTTTTTCGGATATTTCCCTCGCCGTTTGCTCGTCTTTTCGGCATGGTATCAGCCCCTTTCGCAACGAACAATACCGTAACCAAGGGAACAAAGCTACTGAAAAGAGGAATCGTTATCAGAAAGTTATCATTTGAGTTTGGAGGAACTTCGCTGCCCTATCTTTGTCTATGGCGGCGCAATTTTTGCGTTGCCGGGGGCGTTCTCTTTGGTTTCAGCGGTGCGATTTTTGAACGGATGAAAAGTCCTTTTTATTGACTACAGCGGCTCAAAATATGCGCGATCTGCGCCGAAAATTGCTCTCACTTGGAAATCACTTTTTCGAGCGATTGAAAACAGCAAATTTCTCAACCGCCTGCGGAACGTCCACCTTGAAAAGTCCGCTGTTACGGGCATTTTCCGTGCCTGACGTCCACCCAAGACTGCGAAAACGCCCGCCAAGGTGCACCTTAGACTGCGGTTTCAAAACCTCGGAAAGCCCCGCACTGCGGGGCTTTGTGGGCGGGCTGCGGGCGCTTGCGACTGCGGCCCTTTATCTTGTTATATTTTCGAACGGGGATATCTCCCCACAAAACACCTTCAAAACCGGTATCAACGCCCCTTGAGGGAGCGATGATATAATATCCTCATACGGACAGAGAATTTCCTGCTTCTATCTTTGTAGCCAAGTCTACTGCGCACAGACTGGAACCTCTGCCCTGCGGGATGTCACTTATGAGCCGGATGTCGAAGCGATGAATCGCTTTCTTCTAATCTCGCAACAGGTTGTGACCTTCAGCAGCACGAGGAATGTCCGTAATTTGAACATGAGAGGAGCCTATACTATGTACATCGTTGGCATCGACATTGCCAAGAGAAAGCACGAGGCAGCGGTGATTGACGGAGAGGGTGCCGTCATCATCAAGCCGTTTTCCTTCACCAACAACTGCTCCGGGTACAATCGGCTGCTGGCCATGCTCGCCAAGGCCAAACTGCCGCTTGACGAGGTTTCCTTTGCAATGGAGGCCACCGGACACTACTGGCTCGCTCTTTTTACCAGACTTCAGAAGGAGGGCTTCCGTGTTCAGGTCATCAACCCGGTGCAGACCAACTCCATCCGCAGCTTCTACATCCGTCAGGCCAAAACAGATCCGAGGGATGCCCTGCTGATCGCGGAGGTGATTCGTTTCGGACACTTCTCCGAGTCCACCCTGCATCCCGAAAACATTTATGAGCTGCGGGAGCTGTGCCGTGGACGGCACGCCATCGTTTCCATGCAGGCGGACGTTAAGCGGAAGGTCGTTGCCCTGCTGGATCAGGTCTTTCCTGAATATGAAACCGCTTTTACCAATCTGTTTGGCGATACTTCCATGGCAATTTTGCAAACCTGTCCTACGCCAAAGGAATTATCCGAGATGCCTCTTGAGGAGCTTTGTTATCTCATCGAAGTTTCCAGCCACAAGCGCTTCCGCATGGCGAAAGCCCAAGAACTTCAGGCGCTCGCGCGCGGTTCCTTCGGCTTCGCCATGGCCGGTGATGTTTTCAGCACGATGATCCGGCTTTACGCGAAGCACCTTGTTTTCTTGAAACAGCAGGTTCGAGAAATGGACCGCAAGATCGCGGAGATCATGGACACCCTGGACACGCCGATCACTACTATCACCGGCATCGGCCCGACCCTTGGCGCGTACATCCTCAGCGAGATCGGAGACATCAGCCGTTTTTCCTCCGCGGCAAAGCTTGCCGCTTACGCGGGGATCGATCCAACCATGCGGCAGTCTGGTGAATACAACGGTGTCAGGAACCGTATGTCCAAACGAGGCTCGCCTTATTTGCGGCACGCTATTTGGCTGGCGGCTTCATCGGCGGTGCTCCACGATCCGGCGCTAAAGCTTTATTTTCAGAAGAAACGGGACGAAGGGAAGCCCTATATGGCGTCTGTGGGCCACGCCTGCAGGAAGATGGTCTCCATCATTTACGCCGTTATGAGAGACAACAAGGCCTATACGCCCTGTATCCCAAATGAGATTTCGGCTTGACAAATTATAGCCGGTCTGTCCGCTGATACCGGGCAGATCGAAAGTTCTATGTTCACGCTTGAAGGCTTGATAATATGTCTTTAATTTTTTCTTTTCCTCTTTCTCCAGTTCCTCGATCTGACAGCGTTTGATCTTCTTATCTGCCAATTCTCTGGATACTTTTGCAAAGATCTGATCTCTTAATTCATACAGTGGTCTGACATGTTTTGCAATCTCATCTAACTGTTCTTCTGGTGTCAGATCCGAACGGATATCTCTGTGATTATCATGGATCAGACTCATTTCATGAATGCTGCCCACTCTGACCATAAAAAATTCATCCAGGTTGCTTTGAAAGATAGAGAGAAAACTCAGTCGCTCGCATAACGGATTTCTACTGTCTTCTGCCTCTTCCAATACTCTTTCGTTAAATTTCAGCCACGATAATTCCCTGTTTTGATAACAGGCACTGTCATCAATCATGTTCTTTATGTTCTCCTGTCACGGAATATTCTACCCATTCTGCAATATTTACCACATGATCGGCAATACGCTCAAAATATTTTGCAATCATCATCATGTCAACGCACAGCTCACCCTCATCCGGATTCTGGGCAATTTCCTGAATTACTTCCAGCTTAATCTGATTAAACAGATCATCCACCGTGTTGTCTTCTTTCATCACTTTTCTGGCCAGCAGAAGATCTTTTCTGACGAATGCATCAATGCTTTCTGTGAGCATGCTCATGGCAGATTCCGCCATCTGCTGAATGTGTACATGCTGGGTCAGTTCACTGTTTTCCAAAAACTTTGTAATATCTGCAATGTCGGAAGCCTGATCTCCAATACGTTCCATATCTGAAATCATTTTCAGTGCTGCAGAGATATTTCTCAGGTCTCTTGCTACTGGCTGCTGCTGCAGGAGAAGCTTCATGCAAAGATTTTCAATTTCCCGCTCTTTATTATCAATTTCATACTCTGTTAAAAATGCCTTCTGTCTGGCCTGTTTATCAGAATGAAGAAGTGCTGTCATGGCATCT
>OLFU01002591.1_pt1 | contig 13844 bp, 10 predicted proteins | sample 1605161 | NCBI WGS metagenome assembly OLFU01 (sample SAMEA3888914, study PRJEB22519) | human gut metagenome | biome: human gut; feature: human-associated habitat; material: faeces | place: Denmark | collected 2011
GCAACGGGCTGCATCCGGTCATTAGTGACCGGTCATTATCGGTCATTAAGAAAAACACTTCCGGTCATTTAGCCTCTATAATATATATTAAATATTTTAATATTATATTATAGCTCTTTTTCGCCCCCCGAAAAACCTTAATGACCGATAATGACCGGGCATTAATGACCGGATTTTAAGGTAGAATGAAAAGAGTTGTAGTATGATGGGATATTGTGTAAAAGCTTGATATATCAGTTGTTAGATTCTGCTTGCTGTATCATTTGTTATACTCTTAAAGGTTACTAAAACTAGTATCGTAATCCTATCTATTCTGAAACATACCATATAAAATGTGTCGTGCTTTTTTACTAAATTCTTGAATGTATATATATATCGCCACTCTTTTTGAGTTGTTATCACTTTACTTTTCTCTCATTTTCTCTTGAAAAATAGCTTTAAAAGAACTCTTAGTCTTATTTTTTTCGCTTTTTCTTCTTTTTTCCGTTAAATAACGTGATAAAATTAGGAGAGTTTCAAAAGATTTATTATCTTTGCCTGAAAGAATATAAAATATTAACGTAGCAATAGTGCAAAAGCTAGATACTACAAAAGATTTGTGATATGACAGAATACCATAACAAGCTGATACACAGCATTTTAGTGGGGGGGGGTAATTTTGCTCAGGCAAAGTTAACTCAATCTCTTCATGTACTTACTAGCAGGCGAATATTATCTTATTTTTATATGATAATGGTCGCTTTTTTTATGCTTTCTTTCACCGCCTGTTCTAGCGACGAAGAAACGGAAAAAGAGAAGGCTTTTGATTACGAAACCACATTTTTAGCCCATAATTGGCAGATTTCAGCAGTTTATCAGCGCATTGGAAGCCTCTTTATCGACGTAAATGAGGTTCCATTGTTCTGCCGTTTCACCTCAGACGCTATTTATTTCTCCGAAGTGAAGGAAGTGAACCTATTCGATTCAAACGGTAAAATTACCCAAACAACCACCGAAAACGTTGCTTGCGGTCAGTACACCTATTTAATAAAGGAGAACAAAATACAGATAGATAATCAGATATTCACCATTACGGACACCAACGGAACCCTCGTTCTGCAGAATGAGGACTGGAAACTAGTGCTCGTAGAAAAATAAACATATATATTATGGGAACATACAATAAAGAACGAGAAGAACTTCATAAAACGATTTGGAGTATTGCCGAGGAATTGAGAGGTGCTGTTGATGGATGGGAATTCAAGGCTTATGTCTTGGGTGCCATATTCTATCGTTACATCTCAGAAAACCTTACCGACTACATTAATAATTTGCAGGCTGCTGCCGGAATCAAGGATTTTGATTATGCTAAAATGGAAGATGAAGAAGCAAAGGAGGCTCGCGAAATGATGGTGCAGGAAAAGGGCTTCTTTATTCTGCCAAGTCAATTGTTTCAGAGAGTAGCTGCTTCACCTGAAAAGAATGTCAACCTCAATGAAACGCTAGCCCAAGTGTTCCGTTCTATTGAGGCAAGTGCTGCCGGTACAGATAGCGAGGAACAGGTAAAGGGACTTTTCTCTGATTTCATCATCGACAGCTCCCGTATCGGCAACTCTGTAGAAATGCGTAACAAGTGTATTTCCAAGGTGTTGACCAAGGTGCGGGATATGCAGCTCAGCAAGACGTTTACAGACAACAGTATTGATACAGTAGGCGACACCTACGAATACCTGATGCAGATGTATGCATCGAAGGCTGGTAAAAGTGGTGGTGAATACTTTACGCCACAGGAGGTGAGTGAAGTACTTGCCCGCATAGCCTGCTGCAACAATCCTAATATTCAGAAGGTTTATGACCCAGCCTGCGGTTCGGGGTCCTTGCTGATGAAGTTTGTGAAATATGTTGGTGAAAAAGCATCGGAAATAGAGTTTTATGGTCAGGAAATTAACCCTACAACCTATAATCTCTGCCGCATCAATATGTTCCTGCATAATGTGAACTATGCCAAGTTTGATATTCAGTTGGGTAACACGCTTACAACTCCTCATCATCTTGGAATGAAGTTTGATGCTATCGTGAGCAATCCGCCATACTCCAAGAGTTGGGAGGGAAAGAATAACACGATTCTGATTAATGATGTACGATACAGTCCTGCTGGTGTACTGGCTCCTATACAGAGGTCAGACCTTGCCTTTACGATGCACATGCTTTACCATCTTAGTGAGACTGGTACTTGTGCCATTGTTGAGTTCCCTGGAGTACTCTATCGTGGTGGAGCAGAGAAGAAAATCCGCGAATATCTGATTAAGAACAATTTTGTGGATACGGTGATTCAGCTTCCTGCCAATCTCTTCTTTGGCGTAGGAATTGCCACTTGCATCATTGTTATCAAGAAGAACAAGAAAGATAATAATATCTTGTTTGTGGATGCTTCGGAAGAATGTGAGAAGAAGGGCGACAAGAACAAGCTGGAGGATAAGAACCAAAACAAAATAGTAAATGCTTATCAGGAGCGCAAGGAAAAACAATATTTTACCAAGCTCGTTAGCAATGATGAAGTTCTGGCCAATGGTGCCAACCTCTCCGTTTCTTCTTATGTAGAGAAAGAAGATAAAAGGGAGGTGATTGATATTGTGGCGTTGAATGAAGAGATTGAAGCTTTGAGTAAGGATGTTGCAAGTAAGTCGTTAAAATTGAGTGAAATAATCAAGGAATTATGAACAAGATTGCTGAATTAATAAGTAGATTATGTCCAGATGGAGTTGAGTTTAAAACGCTTGATTCTTTGGTAAGCTATGTTCAGCCTGGTCCATATATTGTTAGTTCAACAGAGTATGATACTCATTATAGTACTCCTGTTCTGACTGCTGGGCAAAGTTTTATTCTTGGATATACAAATGAGGAAGAAGGAATATACAATGCCTCGTCCCAAAAACCGGTTATCATTTTTGATGATTTTACAACAAGTTTTCATTGGGTAGATTTTGACTTTAAGGTAAAAAGCTCTGCATTGAAAATATTGAAAATAAAAGATAAACAAGAGGCAGATTTTAGGTATATTTATATGGCAATGAAAACCATTCATTTTATACCGACAAATCATATGCGGCATTGGATTTCATTATATAGCAAATTTGAGATTCCACTTCCTCCGCTTAACATTCAAAAGGAGATAGTCTCTATTCTTGATTCCTTCACTTCGCTCATCGACAAGATGAAACAGGAAGTAGAGATGAGAAAGAAACAGATGGTGTATTATATAGATAAGTTTTACGGCGGAGATTTTGATGGCATGATGAGGTTAGCAGACATTCCTGGGAATTCTGTTGCACAATTTTCTGACCTAGGCCCTATAATTCGGGGCAAACGATTTGTTCGTGACGATATTCGCACAGTGGGGCAACCGTGCATTCATTATGGAGATATGTATACATATTATGGAACCATGGCTGTAACTGCTAAGACATTTCTCGAAAGAGATTTTCCTAAAAAGATGCGATATGCGCATAAGGGGGATGTTGTTATAGTTGGTGCTGGTGAAAATGATTATGATATAGGTGTTGGGCTCGTTTGGATGGGAGAAGAACCTGCTGCAGTCCATGATGCATGTTATATACTTAAACATCATCAAATACCTATGTATATTTCATATTATCTGCGTTCGAACATTTATCATCAACAGTTGAAAAAGTATGTTTCAAGCGGTAAGATTTCATCTTTCTCTGCTGAAGGATTGGGGAAAGTTTATATCCCTATTCAACCAGAGGACAAGCAGCGCCAAATCGTTTCCATCCTCGATACTTTCGAAACCTACATCTCGAAGCTGGAGAAGATGATAGAGTTACGCCAGAAGCAGTATGAATACTACAGAGAAAAGTTGCTGACATTTGAATAAATTCTTTTATTAATAACGTTATGGCAGAAAGTTATAAAATCATAGCAGAGCAAGATTATTGTACCGTGGTGGCAAAATATGAGTCATCAAGGAAGAATGGTAATGCTTACCAAAGTGAGCAGGATCTGGAACGCTGGCTTATCGAACAGCTGCAAAGACAAGGTTACGAATATCCTTCCATACACAACGAGAAAGAATTGTTGGAGAATCTGCGCATACAGCTGGGCAGGGCAAACGATACAGAATACTCTGACAAAGAGTGGCAAAGCTTACTGGATATTTTAACCAGCGAAACGCTCACTATGGAAGATAAGGCAGGCATGATTCAAAAGGAAAATACCGCAGTAGAAATAGAACGTGACAACGGTATTAATACCAATGTTCATCTTATCCATAAAGATAACGTGTTCAAGAATTATCTGCAGGTTATCAACCAGTACGTGCCCGCTGGCGGAACCCACGCCAACCGCTATGATGTAACCATCCTGGTTAACGGTCTGCCACTCGTTCATATTGAGCTGAAACGCCGAGGTGTAAGCATCAGGGAAGCCTTCAACCAGATAAACCGCTATGCTCGCGAAAGCTTCTGGGCAGGCAAGGGAATGTTTGATTACATCCAGCTGTTTATCATCAGCAATGGCACGGAAACTAAATATTACAGCAATACCACCCGCTATGCTCGTGAGCTGGAAGCTGACAAGCTGAAGGGGAAGAAAAAGAAAATTCAGAGCAACTCGTTTGAGTTTACCAGCTACTGGAGTGATAGGGAAAACAACCTTATCTGCGACCTTGAGGACTTTGCCAAGACCTTCCTCGTAAAACGCACGCTGCTCGAAATTCTTACCAAATATTGTGTGTTCAATGTTGATAAGGAACTGCTGGTGATGCGTCCTTACCAGATAGCTGCTACCGAGAGTATTACCCAGCGTATCAAGATTGCCTTGAATCATCATTGGGAAGGTTCAAGAAAGGCAGGAGGCTACATCTGGCACACTACCGGTTCGGGCAAAACCCTGACCTCGTTCAAGACGGCTCAGCTTGCAAGCGATATAGATGGAGTATATAAGGTAGTATTCATCGTTGACCGACAGGATTTGGACTATCAGACGATGAAGGAATACGATCGATTCTGCCCTAACTGTGCCAATGGTAATGTGAACAGTAAAATATTGCTTGGTCAGCTCAATGCCGGTGGCGATGATTCGAACATCATCATCACCACGATACAGAAGATGTCGAGCCTCTTGAGGAAAAAGCTGATAGAGCAGGAGGTTCTTGACCAGGTTTTCGTCTTCATCTTTGACGAATGCCACCGCTCGCAGTTTGGCGCCATGCAGAAACAGATTAAGCAGAGTTTCAAGAAGTACATCATGTTTGGCTTTACCGGCACCCCGATATTTGGAGTTAATGCCAGTGGTAAAAAGGGAGAAATGATGACCACTGCAGATGTGTTTGGCGGAGAGTTGGACGAAAAGGGCAATCATACTAAGCCGCTCCACACTTATACCATCATCAATGCCATCAACGATAAGAATGTGCTGAAATTCAATGTAGAATACCACACGCAGACGGCTATGGTAGATGGAAAGAAGGTGGAGAACACAAACTATCTCGACTCCAAGCGCATCGCTTTGAATGTGAAATATCTTCTTGATCATTTCGATATAAAAACCAAGCGCTCCGTTCAGTGGACAGCCACGGTTCTGACTAATGTAGAGGAAGTTATAAAGAACTACAAGAAAAAGAAGGAAGATCAGGTAGAAGAAAAGAAAGCGAAGGTAACCACCACGGGATTCAACTCTATACTTGCCTGCGACAGTGTGCCAATGGCTATAGAATACTATAAGGAGCTGGAACGGCAGATGGCTGAGCCCGGTGCCCCCCAGCTAAGGATTGCAACCATCTTTACTTCGGCAGCCAACGAGGCAGAGAACGACAGTAACGGAAATATAGAAGAAGACCCGGAAGGCATTAAGGGACTGGACTCTACGAGTAGGGAGTTTCTTGATTCCTGCATTACAAAGTACAACCATATCTTTGGAACCTCATACAATACGAGTGCTGAAATGTTCCAAAACTACTACAAGGACCTTTCCCAGCGCACTAAGAATAAGGAAATAGATCTGCTTATTGTGGTAGGAATGTTCCTGACGGGCTTTGACGCAAAATGTCTCAATACGCTCTGGGTGGACAAGAACTTGCGAATGCATGGATTGCTACAGGCTTTCAGCCGAACCAACCGTATTCTGAATGCCTATAAGAATTGTGGTAACATCATTTGTTTCCGCAATCTCATAGAAGCCACCAACAGAAGCTTCGGTCTTTTCGGCGATGCTAATGCCAACAGCATAATTCTGATGCGAACCTTTGAGGAATATTACAATGGCTACGAAGAGGATGGGAAACATCAGGCAGGATATAAGGAACTGGCTGAGAAACTTCTGCAGGAATATCCGCTTTGCAAGTTGAATCCTTCCATCCCGCTGGCTCAAAAGATAGGCTTCATCAAGTTGTATGGGCAATTTGTCAAGATGACTAATATTCTGATAAGTTTCGATCAGTTTAATCAGGAAACCCTGGAAGAGCGCAATGCAATCCGCATTATCAGTGAAGGCGACAGGCAGGACTATCAGTCATGGTACCTCAGCTTCTGTGATGATGTGAAAGGCGGAACTACAGGTGGCGGTGGTGGTCATACAGGTGGAGACGGAGCTGGCGGAACAGATGATTTGGAATTTGAGATAGAATTGATTCGCCAGTTTGATATTGATATTCCTTACATCTTGGCTCTTGTGAAAAAATATCATGATAGCAACTGTGAAGACGCAGAGCTTATCAAGGATATTATCCGTTGCATAACATCAAGTCCGAAGTTGAGGGATAAGAAAGACCTCATAGAGGGTTACCTTCATGTCATAAAAGAAGGTAAGGATGTTGATGTTTACGAAGAATGGCAGAATTACATCCGCCAGCAGATGGAAAAGGAACTGAAAGCCATTATCAGCGAAGAGAATCTGAAGGAAAAGGCAACCCGTGAATTTATCACCAAGTCGCTGCAGGATGGTTACGTAGAGGAGAGCGGAATGGCAATTACAACAGTACTGCCCCCTATGCCAATCTTCGGTGCCGGCAATAAACGTGAACAGAAAAAGAAAACTGTCATCGAAAAATTCAAACGATTCGTAGAACGATTCATGGATTTATAAACTTTTATAATATAAGGAAAGAAAAAGATACAGAAACAGGAGCCTATCCCTATAGGTAGGTGCACGGAAAGCGTTGTCAGCAAGTATAATATCTTATCGCTCAGAAACGACCAAACTTCAACAGAAGATAAGCTAACTTCAAGGATGGCAACAAGCGGCGCTCATGTGTGTAGAAGTAAAGAATCTACGACGTGGGCAAGACTTGTATGTATATCTGAAGTTAGGGCTTTGGTCGGCCTCTGAGCGATGATTGCGTATGGGTTTTTGCCCACGCTTTTTTATACGAATAATATGGCAGCAGACAAAACAAGATACTTAAAGGATTTGGAAATGCTCATGCAGGAATATAAAACCTGCTATGGGGATTGTGCTGGCGATAGAACTATTCATAAACTATCGTTACTTATTGCTATGTTTGAAAGTAGCGAAATGTTTGAAAAGATAGGGCAGAAACTTAAAACTAATCTAATCATCGATATTGATAGAGATGTTGATTACGTGAAATGGAGTAACCGGGAAACTTGGATTGAGACAAAATCTAAGACTAATCAGTATGCTTCTTCTTTGACCTACGAGTCGCTGAGTATGGACAAATCCTTATTTGCCAATAGTATGGCAGATATGTTGCCACCGGTTCCCGAAACCTCATCTGATGACAATAATAAGAAACAATTCGATGGGCTTACCTATACGGAAAGAGATAAGTTCAAGACAACCATCAATAACCTGATGAATAATAATGTATTTAATGATAAGGTCCTTGATTTTGCCATAGATTCTACACTAAAAAAACTTTGTGCTGCACTTCTGAATATCGCAAACATAATAGAAGCTAAGCATGGGGGAAGTCTTTATGAAGACCTCTATAATAATCAGTTTTTTGCCTATACCAATAAGATTGGATCCTCTGTGCTGAAATCTCATAAGGAATGGAGAGAAAGTTATTTGGAAGATGAAATTACTGAGGATTCATTAAAAGACCATGTGCAGAAAGTTCTTATTAATCTTTTCAAGGCAGGCGTATTGGATAATATAGAAGTCAATGTCACCAAAAAGCAGAAGGATGACTATAAGGCTGAAATTGATTTTTCCGAGCATGATATTCCCAAGAAGATGAACACCAATAAGTTGTATAACTGCTTCAGAAGCATTTGCGATTTTAAGGGTGGTAAGTATTCTTTGGATAAGGTAAAAGCAGGCAGACTGCTGTTTAAGATAAGAAAGGATGAGGATAAAATTTGTGCTTTCTTTACGTTTGTATTAACGCTTACTCATGTTTATCAGGATATTGATGAGTTGAGAGAAGCCAATAGAGTGCCTAGTAAGATATTTGATTTCGATTTTTCCAAAATAGAATGCAAATTTAGTGAAGAAGAAGGTAAGCGGTCAGGCATTAGCAAGCATGCCCCTATGGTGCTTACCATTATGGATAAGATGAGTGTGAATATGCCTAAGGCTTACTGGGTATGTTTCTTCTGTGTGTTACTGGAAAAAGAATGGATTGAAGACAATGTAAATGCTTTTTGTAAAAAGATGAATTCAATCTTTAGTGCAGGACTAGACAAAAGTGCATTGAGTAAAACTATAAATGAACTAGGAAACAAAATCGAGGAATGGGATAAAGGAGATAGTCGACTGAAAAAGAAAAGAGAGTTTGGCTTGAAGTTCAAGCAATGTATTGAGTTTTATGTTCAATATAAAATGAACTCTTTTATGTAGAGCATGGACATAGATAATACCACAAAAATTACATAGATAATACCACAAATTAAAAAACTTAATACCACAAGCTAAAAAGATAGCACCACTCGTACCACATGGTATGGGCGGTGCTTTTGTTTTTTCCCTACCTTTGCAGCGTCGAAGAAACAAGAAAGCTCGAAATTTCAAAAGAGATCTTGAAACACCTTCGTACATTTATATTATATGTATACTCAGATTATGAGAGTGGTGCAGCAGGGTGAGGCTTTCGCTGTACAGAGTCAGAAAAGTGAGAACGGACAGATGATGAAATGCAACATCGTTCTCCAGGAGATGGGCGGTAAGTATGAGAACCAGTATGCTGCTGCAATGCTCGGCAACATTGCCCAGTGTAAGTTCGCTCCGGGAACATTGGTGGCGGTTACGCTCCGCTTTACTACCCATGAGCACAATGGTCAGGTTTATCAGGATATTCTGGTTACGGACATTGAAAAGGTAAAAGGGTAAAAAAGTAAAAAGAACCTTAACCCTTTGCAACCACGTTACCATAAAGGGTAAAAAGTAAAACTGAGTTGAAACTGAGGAGGATTTTCCATGGTAAAGCGCGCAACAATCCGGATGTTTCTTCTCCTAAAATTCAATTCAGATTATGAAAAAAGCAAACAAAAAGCAGGTGAATAACCAGCAGGTGAATAATAACGGCTGCCAGCATGTGCAGCTCGGTGGTGTGGCTTACTATGATGATAAGCAGTATTTCCTCTTCAGTCCTAATTCTGTAAATCAGGGTGTTGTAGAAGCGTTTCGCCGTCATGGTGTGGCTCAGCAAATGCAAGACGGAACATTTGATTTCGTAGCAGTTTCTAAGCCGAAAAGCCAGTCGGAACTGATTAAGAAACTGGCGCATGGTCGGTTGAGCAAGACCAAGGATGGGGCTATTCAGCTCACGCTGAAGGTGTTCTGCCATGAAGGACTCAACATCGCCCAAACGCTGACTGTTGAGTCAGCAGAAGGGGCTGATGCTTTAGTGGATTATCAATTAAAACGATAAGTAATAAGATAGATGAGTTGTTATTTAATTAAGGTGGAGAATGGGCACAAGGTTGCCCGCTCCATCACTTCGGAAGAGGAGTATAAGCAGCTGCGTGGAAGCAATGAGCAGAAGGAGAATCTTCGTCTGGCTCGTGCCGGAAACGATGCTGCGAAACGGAGACTGGTGCAGTTTAATTATTCCGGCCATTATCCGCAAGGCGTGGTGAAGGGAATGAAACTGCCAAGCGGTGCTTTCGGGTTTGATATGGATGAGCCGGAGGCTTTTGCCAAGGCTGCCAAGCTGCTGCTGAAGGAACCGGACAAGTACGGACTGCTGATGCTGGAACGCAGTGCACGACAAGGCGGACATGCGGTGTTTGAACGCGAAAAGGGCAAGACGGTTCTGGAGAATCAGGTGAGGATTGCTACGATGCTCAAGTGCGAAATGGATACTTCGGCTCACGACATTAACCGGGTTTATTTCACTACTACATCGGATGACGAAGATTTGCTCTTCCTTTCGCCACGACTCTTCAAGGATGAATATGATGAGGCTGCCGTGGCTGCTGAAGGGAAGGTTCTGGAAGAGCGTGAAAGATACGGACAGGAGAAACTGCCGGAAGGGGCGCACAAGGCAAACAAGCATTATGAGCCTTGGAAGGAAGAATTCAAGAAGGATTCTCAAGGGGTTTTCAAGGGTCAGGAATTTAAAAATTCGAGAATTTCTACTTCTGCGTCCTCTTCTTCTTCTGCTTCATCCGCTTCGACTCCCTCCGTCTCTCAAGACAATTACCTCGGGATTCCTTATGGGGAAATCATTAAGAAGTGGTGGCAGATGTATAATGATGGGCAGGAGCCGATGCGCTCCAACCGCAATACGCTGACCTTTGAGCTGGCTGTGAACCTGCGCCACATCTGTGGCTTTGATGGCAATCTGATGGCTCAGATTATTCCCTGCTATGATGGTTTTTCTGAGCAGGAGAAGATGGCTTGCATCAAGTCTGCACTCGGAGAAAAACTTACGCAAATGCCTAAGCGACTGAAAGATGTACTGGCTGCGCTGAGACAGGAAAAGTTGAAGCAAGCTACTCTGAAAGGCATAACGCTTAAGGAGAATGAGGAACTGATCAATGCACTGGACGAGGCAAATGCCCAGGATGAACTGTTCTATTTCAAAGCCTTGCCCAAATTGCCGCAGGGAGTACGCGACTCGGTTAATGCAGTAGGGCCGACACTTGCTTTACCCGTGATTACCGCTATCTGTCCTGTCATCGGAATGCTGGCTACTGGCGTGAAAATCTCCATTCACGGCAAGATGAATTCGCTCAACCTCATCTCTTACATTGCCGGTGATTTTGCATCAGGAAAGGGAAGTATTGACCCGGTAATCAATGTATGGACTTCAGAAGTAAAAGCAATGGACAAAATGTACCAGCTGAAGGAGGATGAATGGAGAGTCAAGAAGCGTGCGGCTAAGAACAAGAAGGAGCAGCCGGAAGAGCCGAAACTGCCGGTAAGATGCTTGACACTGAACAATACGGTGGCGAATCTTGCTGAAAGACTGGCGAATACTGAAGGCAAACACGCCTTCTCATTTACACCGGAAGCTGACACCGTAGCACAGAAGTGGAAATCGGCGATGAGCGACTTTTCCGTCATGTTAAGACAGGCTTACGACGGAACAAGCTATGAGCGCGAGGCAAGAAGTGCAGATGCGGTGAATGTCCATATAGACAGACTGTTATGGAATGTGGTGATGTGCGGCACTCCCGATGCACTTTATCGAGTAGTGAACAATTATACGGATGGTTTCCAAAGCCGTATTGTCGTGGCTCGTACGCCGGATAATACCTTCACCCCGCTCACAGATAACCTCTTCGTGCTTACACCTCGCCAGCAAAGCAATATTCTGCAGATAGCACATCTGTTACCCATGATGGCAGGCGAAGTAGAACTGCCTAAGCTGGAAGCCAAGGGCAGGGAATGGCTGGAGCAGATAAGACTGGAGACGATGAAAGATGATGACAAAGTGAAAGCTCGCCAGCGTTTTCGTATCTGTCCTACCACGATGAGAATGATGGCGTGCATCATGCTCTGCAAGGTGGCAGAATCGCTGATACAGAAACTTGGAGCGGAAGAGGCAGAAACAAGATTGAAGGAGAATCCTCTCTTGTGGAAGGAAATGATTGTGAAAATGCAGACACCGAGCATGCTTTCAGCCTTTGATGTTCTGGCTAACTATCAGCTGGAGAATGCACTCTATTTCTTTCGCAGTCGTATCGAAGCTGCTTTCTCATCCAAGGATTATTGCGGACAGGCACCTGCTGACCGTATACGTCGTGGAAGAAACGATACTATCTTTGAGCGCTTAGACGTAACCTTCAATTTCGAACAGGCTCAGCAGCAGAGTGTTGCCATCAAGGGCGCTAACGTTACGCACGAGGCTGTAAGACAGATGCTGAAGAACTGGAAGCGCCAGGGACTCATCAATATTCTGCCCGATTCACGTTATCAGAAAGTAGCATCTACGGTTTAAATCCGGTCATTTCCGGTCATTAAGGTCAAGGTCATTAAGGTCATTAAGGTTTTCGGGTCTGAACCCAGCCTTAATGACCACCCCTAAACCAATTATTCATTATTAATTATTAATTGTAAATTATCATGCATATTTGTATATTTCGCCGCCGTTTCACTCCATGGGGAGTTGATGGCACAATGGTCATTAACGGTAAGTTTTTCTGCGGAACATTGGAGCGTCCTCAGAGTTATCTGAAAGCTGATGCTTACAGACTGGCACTTGTGCCGGTTTCCAACCCGAAGTTTCTGAGGGATGATGAGAAGAGCAGAATCATGCCTGTCATTCTGAAGGAAAACGGCAGAGTTCCGAAGTCTGTTATCCGCAAGCCGTTCTTTGTTCCGGGCAATGGTCCTTATAAATTAATGTATGGCAGCATCATTCTGGGCAGATCTTACATTTCGGGACTTGTGCTTCATTCTGAGGAATACTTCTCGGAGTTTTGCGAGAAGGTGGATGAGGCAATCAGGAACAGGGAGCACATCACGCTCGTTATCAGAGACTGGGGCTTTGATGCGATTCCGCTTAAGTATTTATCACCTTTCAAATCATCCGTAAAATCATTATCATGCGTAAGATAAAGGAAATCATCATTCATTGCAGTGCGACCAAGGAAGGTCGCAACTTCACCGTAGCGGATATTGACCGCTGGCACCGGGAGCGCGGAATGCGCTGCATAGGTTATCATTTCGTGGTTTATCGTGACGGCAGCATTCATGTAGGCCGTGCGATAGAGGAGGTTGGCGCCCATTGCAAGGGCCATAATTCCATCAGCATAGGCGTCTGCTACATCGGCGGTTTATCGAAGAAAGGCAAGCCGAAGGATACAAGAACCCGAGACCAGAAAGCGGCAATGCGCTCGCTCATTGAGCAGCTGAAGGAGGAATATCCATTAGCCACGATTCATGGGCACAATGAGTTTGCTAACAAAGCCTGTCCCTGCTTTGATGTGAAGAAGGAGTGGGGCTAACAGATAGGGAACGCGCTGCGTTCCCTATTTATACTTATTTCCCGATGCAAAAGTGCTTGAAGATATTGTTTAGCGTTTCCTGGCTACTGATCTGTCCGCCAGTGATTTCACCCAGTTCTTCCAACACCATTTTCAGGTCTTCGGCGACGATGTCGCCGCTCATGCCCATTTCCATCGACTCCAATACTCGGGGGAGGGAATCATGGGCACGGAGTAGGGCCTCGTAGTGGCGGGCACTCGTTATGATGACGTCGTTCTCGGTAATCTCAGGAATATCAGCGGCTTTTACTAATGCCTGCTCCAGGGATGAAACGTTCTCGCCTGTGCGGGCACTGATGAAGAGTGGGGATTCTGATTCACTGGAATCTGAGCCACAGGAATGGGTGAATTTATCGAATGCAAGTTTATCCATCTTATTAAATACTACCAGCAGCTTCTTGCCCTGGTTCTTCAACTTCATCTCCTCGATTTCTGAGGCTGACGGCTGCT
>OLFU01002592.1_pt1 | contig 13835 bp, 6 predicted proteins | sample 1605161 | NCBI WGS metagenome assembly OLFU01 (sample SAMEA3888914, study PRJEB22519) | human gut metagenome | biome: human gut; feature: human-associated habitat; material: faeces | place: Denmark | collected 2011
CCACGCTCTTCGGGAACCTCTCGGCGGCGGCAGGCAATTACCGTTCGGCATTTGCAGGGCTGTTCGGTGGCATGGGCGGCGGCAGTACACGCGAAGAGCCGTCATCGGTAAACCTCGGAAAGGCTGGGGGTATTCCGCTGCTGCCGGCTGGTTCGCCCGTCGGAGTGTCGGCCGAGCAGTTGCAGCGCAAGCCGGGAGAAAGCCCCGAAGAGCATATCGCACGAATCACGGTGCTGCTCGATGCCGCGGCTGAAGCGATGGCCATAGCCGCAATGGAACGCCGACGCAGGATGGAAGAACAGAAAAGAAGACATAAAATGAGATTGTAACCCAATCAAAAAATTTCAAAAACCATAAGAATATGAATGACGAAAATAAGAGCGGTCTCTCAATCGAGATGTACGAAGACCTCAAAGAAACGCTCGTCAAGGCTGTCAAAAGCACCAAAGCCAACGCGGGTCTGGAGAATGCACAGCTGGAACGGATCGAGCGGCTGATAGAGGCCACGGAGCTCTCGCAGGGGCAGGTCGCACAGATGCTCGAACAACTGCAACGGCATACGGCCTTGCCGGGAGTAAAAACCGAGCAGGAGCGGGAATTTACCGACAAATACAACGCTCTGTTGGCGCAGTTAGCGGGTAGGCTGGAGGTGATCGACAAAGAGATCAGGCAGACACATACATTGATAGAGCAGGTGAGGCAAGCTGTCGAAGCAGCGGCAAAGCCCGAAAACCTGCCAGTGCGGGAGCACCGGCATACTTATACGCTCGATATCAGTTCTTCGAAAACATTTTTGACGATGTTCGTCATGCTGGGATGTATTTTCCTGCAAGGCGCATTCATTTACCGAATCTCAGAGAATAATCGGCTGTTAGCTGCGAACGACCTGAAATACCGCTACGTGAAAATGCGTGGTGAGATCAAAGAAAAGGAGCTTATGGAGTTGGAAACGATATTCAGGGATGAGCAGCACACGGCCATACGCGATACCGTCCGAAACCAAGTTGAACGGTACAAAGAAGCCGTAAGGCGGCGGGCAGAACAACTAGAGCGGGCTGCAAGCAAAGAGTGCAAAGCGAAAAAGCTACTTGATGATGCAGCACAGTTGCGGGGAAAATAATTTATTTTCCCCGCTATAATGATTCGTTAATTTTGATTGACCACCTCCATGTTGTTTTGAAAATCAAGCAGTTGTGTTAATCTTGGATTTGTGGGCGTAAATGGTTTGGAGTCAATAATATAGGGGCGAACTTTTGCGTTTTAAAAATACGCATAAAAAAGCCCCTGTTCTTGAAAAGAACGAGGGGCAAAGGTTTTTTTGAGGGGGCTGTGTGGGCCCCGGCATGATTGCCGTCCGCAGGCATCGCCCGTTATTTCAGCTTGCAGAGTTTGCGGTCTGCGTCGGTTGCCTCGCGTATGGAGATTGCAAAGCCTCCGCCGCGCGCCATCTCCACGTCGAGTTCCGTGCGTTGTCTGACCTTCCCGGTGCGGATGACATACGCCTGCGGATTGGTCTGGTAATCGGCATCGGGGGCATCGGCGTAGAGCGTCGCCACGTACTCCTTACCGGGATCGAGGTAGTCGAACGGGAGCGTCACCGTACGTCGGTTCTCGTCCGTCACGCCGCCCACGAACCACTCGCCCGTGTCTTTGGCCTTGCGCGCCACGACGATGTAGTCGCCCGGTTCGGCCAGCAGGTAGCGGCTCTCGTCCCAATCGATGGCCACGTCCTTGATGAATTGGAACGCGTCCATGTATTTTTCATAGAGTTCGGGCAGGTCTGCCGCCATCTGCAGCGGCGAGTACATCGTCACGTACAACGCCAGCTGGTTGGCGAGCGTCGCGTTGACGTGCGAGTGGTTGCCGGGGTTGACCTCCGCGACGTCCATCACGAAGATGCCGGGCGTGTAGTCCATCGGGCCGCCCTGCAGGCGCGTGAAGGGCAGGATCGTCACATGGTGGGGCTTCGAGCCGCCGAACGCCTGGTACTCCGTGCCGCGTGCCGACTCGTTGCCGATCAGGTTGGGGTAGGTGCGGCAGAGGCCCGTCGGGCGCACCGCCTCGTGGGCGTTGACCATGATCTTGTGGTCGGCGGCCCGGCGGACGGCATAGAGGTAGTGGTTGTTCATCCACTGCCCGTAATGGTGCTCTCCGCGGGGCAGGATGTCGCCCACGTATCCGCTCTTGACCGAGTTGTACCCGTATTTGTCCATCAGGCGGTAGGCCGCTTCCATGTGGCGTTCGTAGTTGCGCACCGAAGCCGACGTTTCATGGTGCATCATCAGCCGGATGCCTTTCCCGTGCGCATATTCGTTCAGTGCGGCGATGTCGAAATCGGGGTAGGGGGTCATGAAATCGAAGACGTAATCCTTCGTGTGCCCGAACCAGTCCTCCCAGCCGACGTTCCAGCCTTCGACGAGCAGCTGGTCGAACCCGTGTGCCGCCGCGAAGTCGATGTACCGCTTCACGTTCTCGTTCTCGGCGCCGTGGCGGCCGCTGGGCCTGCATCGGGCGTAATCCGTCACGCCGAGCTGTACCGACGGCACGTCGCGCGTATAGGCCCAGTCGCTCTTGCCGGTGATCATTTCCCACCATACGCCCATGTATTTCACGGGCTTGATCCACGAGGTGTCGTCATAGGCGCACGGCTCGTTGAGGTTCAGGATCAGCTTCGAGGCGAGGATGTCGCGGGCGTCGTCCGAGACCGTCACCGTGCGCCACGGGGTATGGCAGGGCGCCTGCATGTAGCCTTTCCACCCCTGTGCGTCGGGCGTAAGGTGCGAGGTGAAGATGAAATTCCGGTCGTCCAGGTCGAGGTGCATGCACGCATAGTCGACCAGCGCCGCTTCGTGGATGTTGATGTAGAGCCCGTCGTCGCTCTTCATCTGCAGGGCCGTCTGTACGCCCGTGGGCGAGAAGGGCGTCTGCGACGAGTTGGGCGTGATGGCGCCGGGCATCAGCTCCCGTATCTGCGAGAGTTTCGACTCCGTGTAGTCGTACTCCTGCGTGTCGTAGTCGCCCGGGATCCAGAACGCCGTGTGGTCGCCCGCCATGGCGAACTGTGTTTTCTCCTCGCCGATGACGAAATAGGTCAGCGACTCCTGTTCGGGGAATTCGTAGCGGAATCCGAGCCCGTCGTCGTAGAGCCGGAAGCGGATCGTCATGTCGCGGCCTGTCGCGGCCTGCCGCAGCGTGACGGCCATTTCGTTATAGCGGTCGCGGATCTCGGCCTGCTCGCCCCATACGGGACGCCATGTCTGGTCGGACTCGCTGCGGGCCACCTGCCCGAGGGTGAACCCGTCGTAGAGCGATACCGGGCGCCCTGGTTCGCCCTTGCGGATTTCAGCCCCGAATTCCAGCTTTGGGGCTTCGCCGCGCAGTTCGAGCCCCATGCCGCTGGGCAGGATCACGGGGCGCTCCTTGTAATCGAGCGTATAGGTGGGGCGGCCTCCATCCGCCAGGCTGAACTCCAGGCGGAGGCGGCCGTCGGGCGAGAGGAGCGTCTCCTGTGCCGTGCAGGCTGCACCGGCCAGCAGCGCGGAGATATATAAAAATATTTTCTTCATGGTTCGGTCTTGTTATTTACGTTTGAATTCTACGATCAGCGCCTGCCGCGGGCCGACCGTGGTGGTATCGTCCACCTCCGTGGCTTTGCCCGTCAGGACGTTGCGCCCGTCGCTCAGCCCCGAGGCGATCTCGGCATAGTGCGACCACGGCACCTGTTTCTTGCCCCGCGAGTTGTTGATGAAGACGAATACCGCGTCGGTGTCGTCATAACGGAAATAGGCGTAGGTGTTGTCGCGCGAGAGGAAGTGCATCGTGCGGCCGTTGTGGATCACGGGCTTCGACTTGCGCCATTGGAAGAGCCGCTGCGTGTAGTCGAAGAGCCCCGCCTGTACGGCATCGCGCTGCGCCGGGTCGAACAGGTTCACCGCGTCGCCCTCCCAGCCGCCGGGGAAATCCACGCGCAGCCCGCCGTGTCCCTGCGAGAGGTCTTTCGAGGTGAACATCATCTCGTCGCCCGAGAATATCTGCGGGATGCCGCGCATCGTGGCCAGCATCGCCATCGAGAGTTTCAGCCGGTCGGGGTTTCTGCGTACGATGTCGCCGATGCGGTCGGTGTCGTGGTTGGCGACGAAGATCATCATTTTCGACAGGTCATGGTAGACGAAATCGTGCGACAGGCAGTCGTAGACGCGCGTCATGCCCTCGCCCCAGCGGAGCGAGTCGGTGGGCAGCGCCCGGCAGATGGCCTCCTGCAGCGGGAAATCCATGATCGACGGCAGGTGCGAGTCGAAGCCGTCCTTGTTGGGATTGCCGCCCTGCCAGTATGCCAGTTGCGGGATCGACGACGTCCAGCATTCGCCCACGATGTTGAAATCGGGGTATTCCCTGCGTACGGCCGCGCACCACTCGCTCATCGGCACCTTCTCGTTGTAGGGGTAGGTGTCGACGCGGAACCCGTCCAGGCCGGCATACTCGATCCACCACACGGCCCATTGCTTGAAATATTGCAGCACATAGGGATTGTCGAGGTTCATGTCGGGCATCGACGGCACGAACCAGCCGCTCTCCTGCAGGTCGAGGTCGTAGCGCGAAGCGTTGGGATCCATGTTCGTCGAGAAGCAGACGTTCGTCCCGGTGTATTCGGGGAACTGGTGTATCCAGTCCCTGAAAGGCAGGTCTTTCATCCACCAGTGGCCCGTGCCGCAGTGGTTGGTGACGATGTCCATAATCACCTTCAGCCCGTGCTCGTGGGCTTTGCCGACGAACTCCCTATACAGTTCGTTCGAGCCGAACCGGGGGTCTATGCGGTAGTAGTCGCCGCAGGCGTAGCCGTGGTACGAACCTTCGGGTTCGTCGTCCAGCAGCAGCGGCGTGGGCCATACGGCCGTGGCGCCCAGCCCTGCGATGTAATCCAGGTGGTCGATCATCCCCTGCAGGTCGCCCCCGTGGCGGCCGAAGAAGGCGCTGCGGTCGGCGCGCTCCCGCGTGTGGGGCGTCGAGTCGTTCGACGCATCGCCGTTGGCGAAGCGGTCGGGCATCAGGAGGTAGATCATGTCGGCCGTGGTGAAACTCTTGCGTGCGACCGAGCCTTCGGCGCGTGCCGCGATCTCATAGGGAACCTTGAACTGTCGTTCCCCCTGCGAGAATACGAGGTAGTAGGTGCCCGGCTCCGCGTCGGGTTTCACCTCCACGTCCACGAATAGGTAATTGGGACTGTCGGCTTTGTGGCGGGCCTTCACCCCGACGCCCTGTCCGCCTTCGATGCGGACGTCGTATGCCGCGATGCCGGCCCCGTTGACGAGCAACTGGAGCGGGGTCTGCATCCCCGTCCACCACGAGAGGGGTTCGACGCGGGTAACCTCGCCCGAGGCGTCTGCCACCGAGGCGGGGTCGAATGCGGACTGTCCTGTCCCTGTGCAGGAGAGCAGTCCGGCTGCTGCGAGTGTCATGAAAAATCGGTTCAAAATATCGTCGTTTGTAAAGTTAGCAAAAAATCGGTTTCCAGCGATTCCCGTTTCGCCCGGGGCATCCCTGTGCTTCTCGTGCGCATCCCTGTGCTTCTCGGATGGTTTATTGTCTATTCCCGTCGGGTTCTATCGGGTTCCCGGCGGGTTCCCGGCGCTGTTTCCGCGCATCCCCGGCGCATGTCCGCAACTTTTATCTCCTGTCTTGTGCGAAGACCAGCCATTGCCATGCGGGAAGCACGGTGCGGGTGCCGCCCGTGTATTCCTTCCCGGTGAAGAACTCGCGGCGCGAGCCCTCGAACGGCAGGTCGAATGCGACCTCCTCCGCACTGAGGTTCGCAGCGACTGTCACCTCGTTGCCGCCGGCCGTACGGGAAAACAGCATCAGGCCGTCGGGTGTTCGTTCGCCGAGCGGGTATGCGGCCTGCCCGCCGCGTTCCCCGGCTGCGAGCGCCGGGTTCTCGTGGCGCAGCCGGATCAGGGCGGCGTAGAAATCCGTAAATCCGTTGCGTTCCCACGCGGGGACGGGGTCTTTCTCGAAGAACTCGAAGCGGTGGTCGAACCCCATCTCCTGTCCGGTATAGACGAGCGGCTGCCCGTTGGGCAGCGTGAAGGTCAGCAACGCCATCACGCGTGCCGCGTCGCCCATGCGCTCGAATTCCGTCCCGGCCCACGAGTTTTCGTCGTGGTTCGAGGTGAACATCAGGCGGAACGCCTCGCGCGGCATGGCAGCGGCATCCCTGGCGACGTAGGCACGCAGGTCTGCGGCGCTTTTCCGTCCCTGTGCGATGTCGTTCAGCAGGTGGTGCAGCTCCCACGCATACGAGGCGTCGAACGCCCCGTCGTGCAATGCGGGGGCTTCGCCCTCGGCGAGCAGGTAGATGCCGGGGTACTCTTTCCGCAGTGCGGGCAGCGTCTGCTGCCAGAAGTCGATGGGTACCTCGCACGCCATGTCGCAGCGGAATCCGTCGATGCCGCGGTCGAGCCAGAAACGCATGGCGGCCGCCATTGCGGCACGCATGTCCGCGTTGCCGTAGTCGAGCTTGGCGATGTCCGTCCAGTCGTACTGCACGATGGTGTTGCCCTGCGAGTCACGTACATACCAGTCGGCCGGGCGCTCCTCGATCCAGCGGGCATCGGGCGAGGTGTGGTTGGCCACCCAGTCCAGGATCACGCGCAGCCCGAGTCTGTGGGCTTCGGCCAGGAACCGGTCGAAATCCTCCAGCGTGCCGAATTCGGGGTTGACGGCTTCGTAGTCGGAGATGGCGTAGAACGAGCCGAGGGTTCCCTTGCGCTCCTTGACGCCGATGGGGTAGACGGGCATCAGCCAGACGATGTCCACGCCCAGTTCTCTGAGCCGGGGCAGGTGGCGTGCGGCCGCCGCCAGCGTCCCTTCGGGGGTGTACTGGCGCACGTTCATTTCGTAGACGACCGAGTTGTAACTCCAGTCGGGGTGGGCGGCCGGTTGCTGCGGCCGTGTGCCGCAGGCAACCAGTACCATTGCGAGAAGTAATGCGGGCAAGCGTTTCATGGCGTGTCGTTTAGAGCGTGAATACCACCGACGACCAGGCGCCCATGAGCAGTTTCGACGAAGCGTCGCCGCGCTGAAGTTTCACTTCACCTGAGACGCCTACGGCCTTGTCCGGTTGGTCGGTAAGGGTCAGTATCTGCTCCTCCCGGCCGAAGTTGTGCACGACGAGCATCCGTTCGCCGTCCAGCTCGCGGTACCAGGCCGCGATGGATTGCTGCGAGGTGTTGCCGTCGTTGTAGACCGGGTGTTTGACCATCTTGCCCTGCGCCAGCACGGGGTAGGTGTTGCGCAGCCGGGCGAACGTGCGGTAGAGGTTGAGCAGCGAACCGTCGTCGTCGGCCTGTGCCTCGACCGAGATCGCCGGGGTCAGCATCTGCATGTCGATCTTGCCCGAGAGGCTTCCCGAAGCCAGTTCGTTGCCCGCCTTGTCCCACAGGATCGGGGTGCGGACATATTCGTCGCCGTTGGATTTGGTGCCCCAGTACCCGAGCTCTTCGCCCTGGTAAATGTAGGGTGCGCCCTGCGCCGTGAGCAGCACGGCGGCCGCCACCTTCATCTTTTCGGCGGACTGTCCCAGGTCGGAGCCCGTGCGATCCTCGTCGTGGTTCGAAAGTTTCGTGGCTTCGATATAATCGCTGCGGTACTGTGCGTAGAGGGGCTGCACGTCGAGGATGTCCTTGACGAAATAGCATCCGATGCCGTTTTGCAGCGCCCATTTGAGCTTGTACCAGAACGTGAATTCGAACAGCGCCGGCAGCCCCCGGTAATAGGGTGCCGCCTTGTCCGCTTCGTCGAGCATCTCGCCCACCATGTAGAAATCGCCCTCTCCGCCGGCGGCCTTGTAGCTCTCGTTCATGCGGTCGTAGAATTTCTTGAGGAACGTGGGGTTCTCGTCGTTGTAGGCGTTGTGGTAGATGTGCTTCACGGCATCGAGGCGGAACCCGTCCACGCCCATGCGTACCCACTTGTCGGCCGCTTCGGTGACGGCCTTGAACGCCCCGGACTGCTCGGCCTCGGCGGCCTTGCCGTAGTTGAGGTCGGCGAATGCCGCCGTCCAGAAGTGCGAATGGTACATCGTCGGCAGCGAGAACTGCACGTTGGCCGGATCGGCCGAGCGGTTCGACATCAGGGTGAAGGGCTCCCCGAACCGGATGATCGTCCGGTTGTCGGGGGCGCCGTATTTGGTGCCTGCGGCCCACGACGTGGTCGAGGTGCGGACGAGGAATCCCCAGTCGGAATCGAAGTCGAGCGTCAGTTCGTAACTGTTGCCGCCCCTGGCGTAGAAGCGTTTGCTCGTGCCGTTGCCGAAATAGAGGTATTTGTCGTCCGCGCCGCCCTGCGTATTGTCCGCATCCGCGGCATCGGTCGTTTCGGTAACGGTCACCGTCGGGCTGTCGGCATTTGTCCAGTCGAGCACGAACTTGAAGCGCCCGGCGGCACCCGCCCCCGTGTCGGTCGAGAACCATTGTCCGGCATCGTAGCCTGCGGCGCCTTCCGTGGCGATCTGGTCGATCCGCCCGGCCGCGATGTCGGCCTGCGGGTCTTCGGAGAAGATATAGCGGTCACGGTAAGGGCTCCCTTCGGACGCGGCGGCCGATTTGAACCACGGGTGGTCTTTGCCCGTATGGTTGAGCACGTAATCCAGGTAGACCCGGATGCCGCGGGCATGGGCCGCGTCGATGAATGCCCTCAGGTCGGCGTCCGACCCGAAGGCGGGGTTGACCGCCTCGTAGTCGAGCACGTCGTAACCGTGGTACGAAGCCGCCGGATGGATCGGTGAGAGCCACACGGCCGAGGCGCCGAGTGCGTCGATGTAGTCGAGCCGCCGGGTCAGCCCCGGCAGGTCGCCCACCTTGTCGCCGTTGCCGTCGGCAAAGCTGTATACCAGCAGCTGGTAGCTTATGTCGGCGCGTTTGCGGTTGTCCCACGCATCGGGCTGGGCGACGACCTGCTCGCCCTCGAAATCCTGGGAGGCATCGCCGCTCTGTGTCACGGTGACGACGACCGGATCGCAGCCCGGGGCGGTGAAGGTAAGCGTCGCGGAGCGTTTCGACGACTCGTTTGCGGTCGCCGTGACCGCGAACGACGTGGAGGTTTTGCCCGATGTGAGGGCCGGTGTGCACCATGCGGTATTGTCGCTCTGCGTCAGCGACCACGCGCCCGCATCGGTGCGCAGGTCGAGCAGCCGGCTGCCGCCTGCGGCTTCGAATTCTATCTCCGTGGGGGTCACGGAGAGCATACTGCCGCCGGTATCGCCGGTCTTGTCGTCGCTGCACGACACGGATACGGAAAGTACGAGTGCCAGCAGCAGGAAAAGAAATTTTTTCATAGCGGAATCTCGGTTAAAGTTCGTTTCGGGGCCTGCTGTCCGGTCAGGGGCGGCAGGCCAGAAACGGGACGGCAATCTCTGTGTGCCGTCCCGTGAAAGGGTGGCCGTTATTCGGCCTCTGCCGGGGTCTTGCCCTCGGACATGATGTATATCTGCGAATTCGCGAGGTCGAAATAGATGTCGTAGGTGCCGTCGAGCTGGACTTTCATGTTCTGCGAACCGCCGCTGGTGATGATGTCGACGGCCTTGTTGATGTCGACCGCACCGCCCGACGCCGTGCCGTAGTTCTTGGAGTCGTCCCAGGCGTTGTTGAAGCGGATCTTGAATTCGCTGGCGGTGGTCAGGACTACGCCTTTGCGAACGAGGTAGGCGCCCTCCTCGCTCATGGAGAAATCGCCCAGGTCACCCCATCCGGTGATGTTGCCGACCAGTCCCCATGTGTCGGCGACCAGCTCGGGCTTGGCGCCTGCGGCCATCACGTAGGCGCGTCCCGCCTCGGGCAGCAGCCAGTAGTCGTACGTGCCGGCTTCGGCGATCACGGCATTGACCTTGTCGGCGGAAACCTTGAAGGCCGAGCCGATCGTGCAGGTGTAGGGGCTGCTGCCGGCGAATGCGGCGTCGGCCCCGATCCACTGCGACTCGTCGCCGCTCTTGAAGAGGAATTCCGAGTTGGCGGCTACCTCGACCCCTGCGGCCTTGTAGGCCACGATGTTCGAGCTGGCGCTCTCCATGGCCGTCGGGCCCCAGTCGGGGGTTGCGACGGTCTGGCCGTGGATGTACCAGTCGGCCTTTTCCGGCCCCGGGTCGGGTTCTTCGCCGCCGCCCGTGCCGTAGTCGCCGGCATTGAGTTCGTAGGTGATCTCCGCAGAGTTGTTCAGGGTTGCGTATACGCGGTAGTTGCCCGCCGTGGCCTTGATGTTGTCGCCGTTCTGCGAAAGGCGTCCGTCCGCCCCGCCGAAGTTTATCGCCCAGTCGTTGTCCGCACGGAATTTGAATTCCCCGGCGGTCAGTGTGACGTCGACCCAGAAACGCTGTTTTTGGGTGTCGAAATTCATCTCCGTGTCGGTGTCCCAGCCGCCCGGAGTGGCATCGCCGATAATACCCATCGAGTTGAACGACAGCTTATTGCTTAACGTTAATGTCGAACGGTCGAATACGAAGCGGTAGAAGCGCTTGGAATAGACCATGATGTTTCCGGAACCGCCGCTGGAGATCAGCGTGATCGACGGGGCTTCCGTTTCCGGAGCCGCAGCATCACCGTCGGTGCCCCAGTTGCAGGCATCGTTCCAACCGGCTTCGCCGCTCAGTTTGAAGCCGTTGGCGGCTTTTTCGCCCAAGTCAACGATAGCTTCGTAGGTGACCTCGTCGCCGGAGAAACAGAACAGTCCCTGTGCGTTGTCGAAATTCCAGCCGCAGTAATCGCCGATTACCCAGACCTGGGGATAGGTACGCTCGGCCGTCGTCACGGTCATGCGGACGGTGGCGGGGGCGGAGTAGAATTTTTCGAAGTCGGTGCCGATCGTGGCGCTGATGTAGAAATCCACGTCCGTAGGTTCGCCCGAGGGAACCCCCAGGCCGCCGTCTTCCACGGACAGCGCAAGGATGTTGTTGAGGCTTTCATAGGTCTGTTCCGACGAGGTGCCGTTCATTCCCGTGAAGAGCACCAGTTTCGCACCGTCGTTGTACGAGGCTTCGATCGAGTAGTTGATCTGGGTGCGGACGCCGAAGTCGGCGGCGTCCCAGGTGAAGGTCTGCGTCGAGCCCATGTTGTCGGGCGTAATGACGATCTCCCCGGGCAGCGCATGCAGCACGGGCGCCACGACCTTGTCGGGGTCGTAGGCCTTTACCTCGTCGAGCTTTTGGCAGGCGGAGAGGAGCCCCGTCGCAGCCGCCAGCATCATCGCATATCGTGTAATTTTCATAGTCGTACGATTTTTAGGGTTGGTTATTTATCGGTTGCGTTTCCGTAGCCGGGATTCTGGTGCAGTTCGGGGTTGGAAGCGAGCTCCGACGAAGGGATGGCAAAGATTTTCATGTAATCATCGAACCCCTGTCCGGTGAAGGTGCCGCCCTTGTATGTCCAGAGGAACGACGGGGTGGTGAACTTGCCGTAGCGGATCAGGTCGGTGCGGCGGTGCCCCTCCCACATCAGCTCGCGGGCACGCTCCTCGAGCAGGTAGTCGGCCGTGACCGACGAGGGGGCCGATACCCCGGCGCGGTCGGTCAGCTCCTTGAGCTTCGGCAGCGCGGTGTTGGCCTGTCCCAGGTTCATGCAGGCCTCGGCGTAGATCAGGTAGATCTCGCCCAGGCGGATCATCGGGAAGTCGATGTCGCTGTATGCCTTCGATGCAGCCGTGGCAAGGAATTCGTCGTTGGTCATGTCGTGGGGGATATTGTTGAACTTGAGGCAAGTCCACCCGTTGAGGAAGACATAGAGCGCATCGTTCATCGACTCCTGGCGGCCTTTGATGTAGAACATTCCGCCGCGTTTGTCGTTGACCGTATATTCGCCCGTGGTGTAGTCCGCGTTGCGGGCGTTGAAATATTTCTGTACGTATTCGTAGGGTACGCGGATGCCGGCCCAGCCGTTGTTCACGCCGTTGATCTTCTGTTCGGCCGTCACGTCGGTGGCGGCGATGGCTGCCAGCGTCAGGTACGACGTGCCGCCGTAGGACTGCGTCTGCTCGGCGTCGTATGCCACGCCGAAGATGATCTCCTTCAGGGCGTCGGCGTTCTCGCCGTTGTCGCCGCGGAAGAGGTCGGAATACTCCGGGCAGAGCGAGTAGCCCATGCCGAAGATCGCTTCGCAGGCGGATTTGGCCTCCGTCCACATCGGGGTGCCGGCATAAACCTCGGCATTGAGGTACATGCGGGCCAGCAGGCCGTTGACCGCACCCTTGTCGGCACGCGGGTAGTTCGAGCGTGCGGCAGGCATCGCGCTTTCGTCCGAAGCCAGGTCGGTCAGCTCCGAGATGCAGTAGTCAAAGACATCCTTGCGCGAGGCCTGTTTGGGGTTCACACCGCCGCCGAAGGGCGAGGTCTCGGTCGTAAACGGCACGTCGCCGAACACGTCGAGGGCGATCCAGTAGAAATAGGCGCGCAGGAAACGGGCCTCGGCACGGAAGCTCTGGATCCTGGCGGCCAGTTCGCTGCTCACGCCGCGGTCGGAGAGTTTGTCCGAGGCGGTCTGGCGCAGGTACTCGTTCACGTAGGCGATGCCCTGCAACGTACGTACGTAGACGGCGTAGGTCGCGTCGTTGTCGGCGTCGGACCACGTGTCGGTATTCATGGCGCGAACCCAGGCGTCGTTCTCCCAGGCGCATTTGCAGGCGTCGGCCGTAACCTCCTGGATCGTCCAGAATGCGCGGATGAGCTCCGAGGCGCCGCCGTCGCTGACCTGCAGGTCGGTGGTGTCGTTCGAGACGAAATTGAAATAGAGTTTGGTGAGCCCGGCCAGGTAGCCGTTCTCGTCTTTCCCGTAGACGGTCTCCGAGGTCGAGTCGGACGGGTTGAGGGGCAGGGTGTCGAGATCCCCGATGCACGAAGTGAGCAGCATCGTTGCGCCTGCCGCCGCCAAGGCGAAATGTTTTATGTCGATTTTCATGGTTCGTTCGTTTTTAGAAGTTTACATTCAGACGCAGCGAATAGGTGCGCGGGCGCGGCCAGATCGAGCCGTCGATGCCGTTGACGCCCGGTATTTCGGGGTCTACGCCGCTGTAATCGGTGATGACGAATACGTTCTGCACGCCGAAGGCGACGCGCATCGAGCCCTTCCAGTTGCCAATCTTGTTGAACGTGTACCCGAGGTTGATGTCGTCCATGCGGAAGAACGAAGCGTTTTCGAGGAACATGTCCGAATACCACTGCTCGCCGCTGTTGGCCTTTGTAAAGCCGGTCTTCTTGACCAGCCGTGCGAAGTTGGGCAAGTTGCCGGCGTTGATGTCGATGTTGGACGTCGAGTTGGCCGAGGCGAAATCGTTGAAGACCCAGTTGCCCGCTGAACCGTGGCCGTTGAAGCCGAAGTCCCAGTTCTTGTAGTTCAATTTGAGGCTGATGCCGTAGAAGAAGTCCGGGTTGGGACTCTTGTCGGTCATGTAACGGTCGGCCTGCGTGATCTTGCCGTCCTTGTCACGGTCGACCAGCGCGTTCTGGATCGGATTGCCGTCCTGGTCGTATACCTGCTGGAAACAGTAGAAAGTGTAGGGCGCATAGCCTACCTTGTGGATCTGGAGCAGGTTGCCCGTGCCCTTGGTGATGCTTCCCGTCTGGATGTTGTAGTCGGGGTCGTCGGTGTTGTTGAGCTTGGTGAACTCGGTGTGCTGGAACGTGCCGTTGAAGCCGACCGTGAGGTTCCAGTCCTTGGTCTGCACGGGGATGAAATTCAGGTTGAATTCCACGCCCTTGTTCTCCATCGAGCCAATGTTGGTGAGCACCGTGTTGCCGAAGTTCGAGCCCATGGGGGTGATGACGCTGTTCAGAAGGTCGTCCGTCTGACGCAGGTACC
>OLFU01002595.1_pt1 | contig 13815 bp, 11 predicted proteins | sample 1605161 | NCBI WGS metagenome assembly OLFU01 (sample SAMEA3888914, study PRJEB22519) | human gut metagenome | biome: human gut; feature: human-associated habitat; material: faeces | place: Denmark | collected 2011
TGGCATATTCATGCCAAAACACCTCGCGGGACAGTGGTGTGTGAACAGTAACTTTTTATTTGTTTCAGAATGTTTCAGAATCACTTGCATATTGATTTCCTGATCTGCATATGCTATAATGCCAGTAGGCGAAAAGAAATAGCAAGTCCATGTAGACAAAAAGAATGAAGCCCTCAGTAGTGCGAATACTGGGGGCTTCTTCTTATTTTTTATGGCAGACAAGAAACTCACCTCCTCCCGTTGCCGGGTATCGGTTGGACAACACTGTAAGTATAACATATCTCTTGTCATTCTGGAAGTACAAACAGTTCTTAGAAGTTTATAAAATAATACTGGGTTTATTCGAGTATATCATCCTAAAATCATCTTCAGGAATAGGAAGAGTCTCAGTACAAAAACTGCAATTCTGAGCAGTATCCCGGAACTGCAAATTGCACAAAAAAAATAATCAGAACCTATGTCCTGATTATCTTGAGTAACTTTGATTTACTGGCACCTCACAAACCCAGTAAATAAGCTATTCTTAGCAAGCTGATGACGGGAATTGAACCCGTGACCCCTTCCTTACCAAGGAAGTGCTCTACCTCTGAGCCACATCAGCATTGTGTCGGATTTACCGCTCACATTTAAATATACTATCAGAACTTGTTTGTATTGTCAATCCCTATTTTTAACTTTTTGATTTTTATTTTTGGGTTTTATACAGATATCTTTCTATTTTTGATATTGCTCCAACTGCTCTCTGATCTTGATTCGGATACGCTGTAATGCATTATCTATGGATTTGGGTGTTTTTCCCATGATCCGGGCAATCTCTCCGTATCCGTTTCCTGCCAGATAATATTCAAGAACCTGGTTCTCCATTGGACTTAACGTTGCCGTTATCTCCTGCTCCAGATCCTGGACATTCTCCTGGTCAATAATGATAGACTCCGGGTTCTCTCCCCAGTTATCTCCAAGATGTTCTTCATTTTCCCCATCCTGTTCGCTGAGGGAAATATAGGAATTCAGTGGCTGGTGCTTCTGCCTGTTGGAACTCTGGATGGCGTTGTAGATCTGTCTGTCCACACATATACTGGCAAAGGTCTGGAATGCAGCATCCCTGTCCGGCTGGTAATCGCGGACTGCCTTAAACAGTCCGATCATGCCTTCCTGTATCAGGTCATCGTTCTCCCCGCCTATCAGGAACATGGTCCTTGCTTTCTTGCGGACCATGTTCTTGTATTTTTCCATCAGATAGTCGAGGATTTCTGATTCCCCGTTTTTGAAACGGGAAATTAATTCTTCATCTTTAATTCCGTCATACTGTTTCATCAATTTAACCCTTCCGTATTTCTGAAAATCTCTATCATTCGCCCAGAGGGCTTCTTATAGCATAACAATATTGTGGAATAATTTTCTGCTGCAAAAATTCCTCTTAATAATCGCTGCACATCCTCACGAAGCCTTTATCTCAGACTGAGATAAACTTATTTCTTCTGCAGTCTCTGACGTACAATCTCATATCCAAGTACTCCGGCTGCCACAGATGCATTGAGGGAATCAATGTCACCCTTCATAGGAATAGATGCCACGAAATCACACTTCTCACGGATCAGTCTGCTTACACCTTCACCTTCATTGCCGATCACTACGCCGATCGGACCTGTCAGGTTAAGATTGTACATGGTTTCACCGCCCATATCTGCACATACAAACCACATGCCCTGTTCTTTCAGTTCATCGATGGTATGTCCCAGATTGGTAACTTTTGCAACAGGTGTATAGTTTAATGCACCTGCTGAAGTCTTGGCAACTGTGGAAGTCAGGCCAACTGCTCTTCTCTTGGGAATAATCACCCCATGTGCACCTGCAAGGTTTGCTGTACGGATGATCGCACCAAGATTATGAGGATCCTCAATATTATCCAGGATAAAGATAAAGGGATCTTCTCCTTTTTCCTTTGCCTTCGCAAGAATATCTTCTACACTTGCATATTCATAGGCTGCCACCTGAGCGATTACGCCCTGATGTGCGCCTGTCTCGCTTAACTGATCCAGACGTTCTTTTGCCACATAGTTAATAATCGTATCTTTTTTTCTTGCCTCTCTGGCAATAGTGCGGACCGGTCCGTCCTGGCATCCGTCCAGGATAAAAAGCTTATCTACACATTTGCCGGAACGAAACGCTTCCAGAACCGCATTGCGTCCTTCTATCTGTTCACTCATATCTTATCCTCTCCAATCCCTGCACGGACCAGTTCTATGATCCTGCTGAAATCATCTTTTAAATATAAATAGCCCATCAGAGCTTCAAACCCTGTTGCCCTGCGGTAGTCTGCCATGGTTGCATGTTTAGCCATTGTAGGAGAATGAGCATTCCTTCCTCTTCTGTAAACGCTGTGTTCCTCCTCTGTAAGCATGGGCTCGATTACTTCCATCATGGAAGACTGAGTTCCTGCCTTAACCAGACTGCTGGCTTTTCTGTGAAGCTGGTTCACCGGACAGTTGCCTTTTTTTACAAGGATCGTGCGGATTACCAGTTCATAGACGCCATCTCCGATATACGCCAATGTCAGCGGAGAATATGTTCGCAAGTCTTTATCTTCCAAATGAAACAACTGATGAAGCATGCCTTTCAAACTACTCAAATTCTCTTCATTAAGTCCGTTTGTTCCACTCATATCATTTAAGCTCGTTTCCATTTTACTCCCTCGCGGGTATCCTTAAGGATGATTCCCTTAGCCAGAAGCTCATCTCTGATCTCATCTGCTCTTGCGAAATTCTTTGCTTTTCTTGCTTCCTGACGCTCTGCGATCAGGTCTTCGATTTCTTTATCAAGGATTTCTTCTGTTTTCACAGCCTTCAGACCAAGTACATCGCATAATTTCACCATTGTGTCAAGAAGTGTTCCTGCAAATTCTGCGGAACTTGCCTCTGATACATTTGTATTTGCAAATTTAACCAGTTCAAAGATTGCTGCCAGTGCATCTGCTGTGTTGAAATCATCATCCATAGCTTCTTCAAATTTCTTTACGAATTCCTGTGCCTGTGCAAGCAGTTCTTTCTCTGCATCTGTTGCAGTTTCTGTCTGTGCTGCTGCTTTTCTGTCCTTTAAGTTTGCTGCTGCATCTGTGATACGCTCTAATGCATTCTTTGCAGCTTCCATCAGATCTGCGCTGAAATTCAGCGGACTTCTGTAATGGGCGTTCAGCATGAAGAAACGAAGCACCTGCAGGTCATACTGTTCACTGATTTCACGAACAGTACGGAAGTTTCCAAGAGACTTGGACATTTTTCTGTTATCAATATTTAAGAATGCATTGTGCATCCAGTATTTTGCAAAGATTTTGTCGTTGCAGCATTCACTCTGTGCGATCTCGTTCTCATGGTGAGGAAAGATCAGGTCTTCTCCGCCTGCATGGATATCAATCTCATCACCAAGGTATTTTTTCGCCATAACAGAACACTCAATATGCCATCCCGGACGTCCGTCACACCATGGTGAAGGCCAGGATGGTTCTCCCTCTTTCTTCGGTTTCCAGAGAACAAAATCCAGTGGATCTTCTTTCTGGTCTTCACCGGATACCTGCAGAGAACGGAAGCCGGACTGCAGATCATCCAGGTTCTTGTGCGAAAGTTTGCCATATTCTTTGAACTTCTTAACTCTGAAATAAACAGTACCGTCTGCTGCCGGATAAGCATATCCCTTATCAACCAGAGTCTGGATCATACTGATCATTCCGTTGATTTCCTGGGTTGCCTGTGGATTGGTTGTGGCAGGTTTTACATTCATGCCATCCATATCTTTCTTACACTCTGCAATATAACGCTCGGAAATTTCCTGTGCGCTTACGCCCTCTTCGATTGCTTTCTTGATGATCTTGTCATCTACGTCTGTAAAATTGGAAACATAGTTTACTTCATATCCTTTGTATTCCATATATCGGCGTACGGTATCGAAGATGATCATCGGACGTGCATTTCCGATATGGATCAGGTTGTATACAGTCGGACCGCAGACATACATACGAACTTTTCCCTCTTCAAGAGGTACGAATTCTTCTTTTCTACGTGTCAGTGTGTTAAAAAGTTTCATGTTTTATTCCTCCAGTTTTCTCTATCATTAACTCTCTTTTCTTTCATTAAGAAGACAGATCGCCTGAGATGCAATTCCTTCTTCTCTTCCCGTAAATCCCAGTTTTTCCTCTGTAGTGGCCTTAATGTTCAGCTGAGACTCATTGATTCCCATTGCTTTTGCCATATTGGCTCTCATCTGTGGAATATGAGGTGCCATCTTTGGTTTCTGTGCAATGATCGTTGCATCTATATTTCCGATCTCATAATGGTGCTCTCTCAAAAGCTTCGTCACATGTTCCAGCAGCAGAATACTGGAAATTCCTTTATATGCAGGGTCTGTATCCGGAAAATGTTTTCCGATATCGCCCAGTGCAGCAGCTCCCAGAAGTGCATCCATAACTGCATGGATCAGTACATCTGCATCTGAATGTCCCAGGAGACCTTTTTCCCAGTCTATCTTCACACCACCCAGAATCAGATCTCTATCTTCGGTCAGTCTGTGTACATCATATCCCATTCCAACACGCATAATCATTCTCCTCTTATATCCAGCATCTTGCTGATTCTCAATAAGCTTAACCGTCTCCTTGTATAAGGAGCAAGTCTGAGGCTTGGCAAAACAGCCGCTTCATCGAGTCCGATATCATAAACGGTTTTCGCGCATCCGGCTTTCTCCAGCAAATGGAACATAGTCTGTTCACTGGGAAGCTCATCAATAATCTCCTCTATCCCGTTCAGGCATTTTTCCAGATGCTGGGGTGAAATAGTTTCTAACAATTCCGGCTCATTTTCTTTTCTTATTTCTTCCAGAAGTCCTTTTTTTCCAAAAGTTTCTTTCAGAAGCTCTTCGTCCTCATTCTCATAGGGTTTTGCGTGACATCTTCCCTGTGTGATGGCTGCAGCGATACGCTTGTATTCTTCCAGTACAAGAAGTGCTGCTACAGAAACCTTCTCTCCGTGGAGTGCATCCAGCGGACCATTGATCACTCCCATATCCCACAGATGTGTGACCTGGTGCTCTGCACAGGACGCAGGCCTTGAATTACCAATCATCTGCATTGCAAGTCCGGAAAGAATCAATGCATACATAAGCTGTTCGCATTCATCTTCCTCTCCCTCTGTAATATCCTGAATCGAAGATTTCACAGTTTTTAACGCTTTCTCTTCCAGCTTTACAGTTTCGCGGCAAAAATACTCTCCGGTGACCAGGTTCGCGATCTTCCAGTCTGCAAGACAGATGTATTTCGCCATCAGGTCTGAAATCCCGGCTGCAGTCAGGCGCTGTGGTGCTTTTGAAAAAATATCTGTATCTGCATATACACAGATCGGAGCTACTGAAGGCACAGTCTTCTTTACTCCATCCAGGGTCATTGCTGCTACTGTTGTTACAAATCCATCTCCACTTGCTGCGGTAGGCACTGAAATGAAAGGTACTTTGTAATTATGTGCAATATAACGGCTGATATCATGGATCGTGCCTGCTCCTACTGCAAGGATCAGGTCAATGTCCTCTTCCATGTTGTTCTCCACAATTTTTATTGCATGCCGGTCTGCCTGAAGTCCCTCTGCATCCAGAACAAGTACCTGGCACCTGTCATAGATATCCTCCATAAGTTCCTCTGTTGCCGCATAGATATTGGTATCGCAGATGACCAGCGGGGATATGTACTCTCTGAGCATTCCCTCTGACATCTCTTCTTCAAGCTTCTCTACAGCTCCGGCTTCTATCAAAATCTCTTTCACTGCAATCTGGTGTTCCCTGCCGCAGCTGCAAGGTCGGGCAAAATCGTCCGCATCAACTCGCATTTAAATTCTTCCTCCTGACTTTCCTGAATCAAGCGGATAAAATCATCCGTTTGACTATCTGCTCATAATTGAATAGTTGTTTCACAGCCTGATTCGGTTAAACTTTTTCTATAGGCATAGTTCGTTGGTATTATACATGATTTTCCTATAAAAATCAATCATTCCGCGCAGGTCTGGCGGCTACAGGTTCAAATAATTATATACAATCTTTGAAATATTCTGTATGTTCGTCACCGCCGTACTCTCCGGGCAGTTTTCAGACATCACACATAGGATATAAGTTGTCTTTTCGCCATAGACAATTGCGATATCGTGCTGATCCTGGTCTGTCTCGCCGGTCTTGTTGGCAGATTTTATTCCATCCGGAAGTCCCTGGGGGATCTTCCAGGTGTTTTCCTGATTTGACAGAAGATTTAACATTTCTTCTGACGCCTCTTTGCTGACACATTCCCCCTTGTAGATTTTTTCAAGCAGAGTGCCGCAATCTTTTACAGAAGTCATGTTTCTGCCACCCAGACTCTCCTGTGCGGATGCTGCAGGATGGAGGGTGTGCTGCACACTTGTCTCTGTATAGCCCTCTTTTTCCAGATATTTGTTAATATCCTCCGCACCTTTTTTGAAATCAAGGGAATCTGTCTGAAGCTTCACCAGTTCATTGCAGGATTCATTGTCACTGACTGTGATCATATTCCACAGCAGGTCATTTAATTTTACATCTACAGTTTTTGTATCTGCAGTATTTAATTTCTTTGCCTCATCTGCCTTTACCTGCTCCATGTCCTCATAGGTCTTTGCCATTACAAAGGCTTTGATCAGACTTGCAGAATAAAGGGAAGTATCATTGATCAGGATTTCCTTTTCTTCATTAAGGTCTTTCACATAAACACTCCAGGTTCCCTGATATCCGGACAGCATCTTCTCAAGCTGAGGCTTCAGATTATCCATCCCAAGATCATCCATATTCACGATCTTTCCCGTATCATCCACAATAAAACCATCATCCGTCACTGTGCTTTTCTGAAGCAGGGCGCCATTTGTACCGCCAAAATAATAGCTTCCGTCAAAATTCATTTCATAACAGTCCATCTCAAGTGAATGGATACCTGGCTCGGTTACCAGTCTGCCATTTTCATCAAAATAATAATATCCATTCAGAGTAATCCCGTCTATTGCCAGATTGTCAATATACCTTACCTGCGGTGCTGCTGACAGACGCCCCAGATTGTTCACAAAGTAATATCCGTCAAATTTCTCTGCCTCCTGGGCATTCTGTGTATCAGCTTCCTCATCTGTCTTATCCCCAAACACTGCAACACCTTTCAGATGCTCCATATGAGGACTGCAGGCTTTGAATTTCCCATCTGTATCATGGTAATAATATCCGTCAAATACAGTTCCGTCTATCTCATAATCCTGAAAATAATGGATCTCCGCCTGGGTACTTCCGGCGCCATTCACATCCAGACAGTAAAATCCGTCACTCTTCATCATATATTTGCCACTTCCGTCTCCCATGGGCTGAATCTGTGCCTGCCCGGTGACAGATGCAAGGCTCTGCTGTGCAGCCATAACAGGAACCGGCAAAACCAGTGCCATGGAAATGGCTCCGGCCAGACTTCCGGCTATGATATAACTTTTAATATGATATTTCGCTGTTTGTCTATTTTTTCTCATGCAAAACTCCTTTTACGGTTTCTTTTCACATCCCATTCGCAGTAAGCAAAGTATATATTGTTTTATTCAGGATAGCAAGATTTTTATCTTTTTTCCAGCAAAGACCAGAATCTCAGTATCAGTGTTCAGTTCTTTTCTCTTATCCTGTTCCAGAAGCTTCCCAGCTGTTCTTCCACAGTATTTAAAGTACAGTTTCCCCTGTCAGACCACTCAGCAGGAAACAGATTCCTGTAATCTTTCCCTGCAAATCTCTCGTCCAGCAGAAGTATGATCCCTGTGTCCTCCTGGGTTCTGATCACACGCCCGGCTGACTGCAGCACCTTATTCATCCCCGGATATCTGTATGCATAATCAAATCCATTCACACCCTTTTTATCATAATACTGCCTGAGGATCTCTCTTTCTGTTCCAATCTGAGGAAGACCAGTCCCTATGATGATTGCTCCGATCAGCTTCTCTCCCATCAGATCAATCCCCTCTGAAAAAATCCCGCCCATCACGCAAAATCCTACCAGCGTTCCCTCTGATGCAGAAAATTCCTCCAGAAATTCTTCTTTCTCCCTTTCATTCATTCCCGATGTCTGCGAAATACAACGAACCCATTCCGCTGAAAACTCATTCTCATACACCTCCAGAACATCCTCCATAAATTTATAAGAAGGAAAGAATACCATATAATTTCCTTTTCTTGTCCATACAGTTCTGGCAATGTAAGATGCGATCCTGTGATATTCCTCATATCCTCTTCTGGTATACCTGCTGCTCACATCCCGTCCTGTGAGAATGCACCTGTTCTCCTGCCTGAAAGGAGAAGTCACATAAATCCCATAGTCATCCTTTCTGGTGCTTAAAAGTGCACGGTAATAATCCATGGGAAGCAGAGTCGCAGAAAAGAACACCGCACTTTTTCCCTTTTCCAGACATCTATGAATATTTGCTGCAGGATTTACACAGAAAAGCCGCAAAATCACCTTTCCCCCTTCTCCCATTTCTGTATAAACCACATAATTTTCATCCAGAAGTTCATCAATGTTCAGGAAATCTCTCACACAGAAGTAAAATTCCAGCAGCTGCTCCGGAAGTTCCTTTCCATGAAGTTCCTCCAGGAGCTTATCCATCTCCCCCATCACCTGAAGCATTCCCAGAGAAACTGCTCCGGGATTTGGCAGGATTTCGTACTCTGTACACTCCTTTTCCAGAGTTCGAAGCTGTCTGTTCACTTTTTCCAGTGCTCGCACCAGACCTTTGCTGTAATCCCCGGCCAGTCTCTTCGCCTCCAGTACATCCGCTCTATCCACATGGGCACTGTACATTTCCCTTCCCCTGTCCACCAGATTGTGAGCTTCATCGATCAGAAAAATGTATTCTCCGGAAGTACCCTCCCCGAAAAATCTTTTCAGATAAACATTGGGATCAAATACATAATTATAATCACAGATCACAGCGTCCACCCAGACTGCCAGATCCAGGCACATTTCAAAGGGACACACCTGCCATTTCTTCGCATATTCCAGCAGAGTATCCCTGTCATAGCTGTCCTGCGTGGTCCACAGTTCAAAAACAGCATCATTCACTCTGTCCAGATGTCCTCTCGCCCACAGACAGTTCTCAGGATTGCATTCTGTTTTATCGCAGAAGCACAGCTTTTCCTTCGCGGTAATGGTTATCACTTTAAATTTCAGTCCATGCTCCTTTAATATAGAGAAAGCTTCTTCAGCCACAGTCCTGGTAATGGTCTTTGCTGTAAGATAGAAAATATTTTCCCCCAGTCCTGCACCAACTGCTCTCACTGCCGGAAAGATCGTGGACATAGTTTTTCCTACTCCTGTAGGTGCCTGGACAAAAATCTGTCTTCCTGTGGATATAGTGTGATATACACCGGATACGATTTTTCGCTGTCCCTCACGATATTCAAAAGGGAACTCCAGATCACTCATGGACGCATTCCGTTCTTTTTTCCATGCAAACTGGTATGCGATCCATTTATGATACCTGTCCAAAAGATTCTGGTACCACAGTCCGAGTTCTTCCAGCGTATATTCTTCTCTGAAAAACTTAAGCTCCTCTGTGTCCAGATTCCCATATGTCATCTGCACTCCGATCTTCTCCGGTTTTTGCTCCTGTGCGTAGATCCAGGCATAACACATTGCCTGTGCGCGGTGAACCTCCACAGGCTTCTCCAACTGACTGACATCTGCATAAACACCCTTGATCTCATCGATCCAGCACTGTCCATCCTCTGTGAAGATTCCGTCAGCTCTGCCCTCTACCTGGATACTTACATCTTCATATTCTGTTTTATATTTAAGAGAAACCTCCGCTCTGTAATGGCTTCCCATCCTGCCCTGTATTTTTCTGTGCAGTCTGCTGCCCTTCTGCATTGCTTCTCTGTCAGAAGATCCTCCCCGGTTGTCAAGATCCCCGCTTCTTAATATAAACTCCACCAGATTTCTGACGGAAATACGAACCACCGGCTTATCCATATCAAAACACCTCACGCAACAATAGCTATCAAATAATTATCCAACATCGTCCGTTCATTATAACACAGAATTCATCATCATGTAAAAACTCCTGAATTTAAGAAAGAATCCTGCTTGCAGGATTCTCCGCCTGCAACGGGTCGCTTCAGCGACATAATTCCTCTCCGTCGCAGTGCAATCCTGCCCGGAGGGCTTTTTTATGTTATAGGAACATTACGGAGTAATTTCCTATAATATAAAAAGCCGTCAGAAATCTCTATGCTGATTTCTGACGGTCCATTATTTTGTTTATCCTATGATTGATAAACATCATATCCACAAATTGCTCCGCTGTGAAGGAGCTCCTGCAATTCTCAATTAAATCTGGGTAATTACAAAGATATCATAAATTGCCTTTACCGCAGTCTCAAAATCTCTGTTCTCCACACCGATAATGATATTCAGCTCACTGGAACCCTGGTCGATCATCTTCACATTTACATTTGCATGGGCAAGTGCTGAGAAGATTCTTCCTGCTGTACCTCTGGTGGATTTCATACCACGTCCTACAACAGCGATCAGTGCAAGGTCAGATTCCATTTCTACGAAATCCGGCTGTACTGCACGATGAATTCCGGCAATTACCTGCTGTTCCTTTTCTTCGAATTCATCCTGATGTACATATACAGTCATTGTATCGATTCCTGATGGAACATGCTCAAAGCTGATTCCCTGATCTTCGAATACCTGAAGTACCTTACGTCCGAAACCAACCTCACTGTTCATCATGGATTTCTCAATATTGATAGAACAGAATCCCTTCTTACCTGCAATACCTGTAATTGTAAATTTCGGTTTCTTGCATGTACTCTCAACAATAAAAGTACCCTTGTCTTCCGGTCTGTTTGTGTTTTTGATGTTGATCGGAATTCCCTCTTTACGAACCGGGAAGATCGCATCTTCATGAAGAACAGTTGCACCCATATAAGAAAGCTCTCTGAGTTCTCTGTAGGTAATGCTCTCGATCACTTCCGGATTTTTAACAATACGCGGGTCTGTTACCAGGAAACCGGAAACATCTGTCCAGTTCTCATACATATCTGCATGTACTGCTCTTGCTACGATAGAACCTGTAATATCAGATCCTCCTCTGGAAAATGTATGGATTGTTCCGTCCGGATTAGATCCATAGAATCCAGGAATGACTGCCCGCTCTGTATGCGCCAGTCTCTCGGACAATACTTCGTTTGTCTTCTCAGCGTCAAATTCTCCTTCTTCATCAAAGAAAATGACTTCAGCTGCATCAATAAATTCATATCCCAGATAAGCTGCCATGATAATACCATTCAGATATTCTCCTCTGGAAGCAGCGTAATCTCTCCCGATCTTTTTACTGAAGTTTTCCTGGATTGTCTTAAATTCATCGTCCAGAGAAATCGTAAGCTCCAATCCATTAATAATAGAATCATATCGATCTTTGATAACTTTCAGGATTTCTTCAAAATCCTCTTCTCTGTCATCATCTAAAATTGCCTGTCCGTAACATTTATACAAAAGGTCTGTCACTTTTGTGTCACCAGAATGACGCTTTCCAGGCGCTGACGGAACCACATAACGTCTTGTCTCTTCTTTTCGGATAATAGCTCCTACTTTTTTGAACTGAGCAGCACTGGCCAGTGAACTTCCTCCGAATTTTACGACCTTTATCATCTTTTTTGTATTCCTCCACATAACATAATCTAGTAATGCTGAATAATTTATCATCCTATGAAAAAACTATCTTCTGATATATTACATTATTTTTCAAGCATCTGCAATGGAATATCTGTATTAAATACGACTCCATTTATGCCCACCTTTCGTGCACCTTCCACATTTTCAGGTCTGTCATCAAAGAACAGTGCCTGTTCCGGAACGATTTTATAACGCTTAAGAAGTATCTCATAAATCTTTGGATCCGGCTTCATACATTTCTCCTTCCAGGAAAATACCCCTCCGTCAAATGTTTTCAAAAAGCTTAATTGCTCCTCTGACTGACAGTACATTTCGTCAGAATAATTGGACAGATAGTACATTTTCATTCCTTTTTCACGAATATACGAAAGCCAACGTTCTGTTACCGGATACGGGACAATGGACGCGCCAAATCCTTCGAACATTTTGCGGATATCTCCCTCAATCTCCGGATCATTTTCAATAAACGAGTCAAGCCACTCCTGTGTCGTGTAAAGTCCGGAATCACCTTTATCCCAGTCATCACTGCGAAATACTGCATCTGCCACACGGTCAAACATCGCACCTTCATAACCAAGATCATGAAGATAGTCCTCCCACGCAAAATGTATCAATACATTTCCAATATCAAAAATTACGGTATCAATATTTTCTGTCAGGTAATTATCCATAATTGTCTCTCCTTCTTTCAAGAATGCCTCGGCATTCTCGCAAAAAATCCTCTGTTAATCTTTATGAATAACATCAGCAAACTGTGCGTTTGCGGCTTTTGCAAGATCTTCAGGCAACAAAGTCAATTGCATGCCCAGCTTTCCACCGCTGACATGCATATGATCCAGTTCTTTTGCATCTTCCTGGATCACTGTCGGGAACTGTTTCTTCATTCCGATTGATGTACAGCCTCCCCGCACATATCCAGTCACCTTTGTCAATTCTTTCAGATGAAGCATCTCCAGTGATTTTTCACCTACAACTTTTGCAGCCTTCTTAAAATCGATTTCTTCCTCGATAGGAATAACAAAGACATAATGCCCACCGCTTTTTCCTGTTGTTACCAGTGTCTTGTATACATATTTATGATCATACCCTTACTTATCTGCAGTCTCAATACCGTCTGAAAATTCATCACATTCATATTCTTCATATGTATACGAGACTTTTGCACGGTCCAGCATACGCATGGCATTTGTCTTTACTTCCTTTTTGCTCATTGTTTTATCACTCCTGTCAGATTAATGGAAGTCCGTTATATCTGTATCATTTTAGTAATCACTGTAAATGATCTCCGGATTTATTTTATAAAATATCTTTTCCAAGACCTTCCAGTGTTATAAACTCAGTCTGTCCTTTTGCCGCCTCCGGATTCTTTGCATACACATCAATGCGGTGGATATGCACCGGTATTTCTTCCGGATCTTCTCCTGCGAATTTTAAGAACGCTTCTGCCACCAGATCCGGCTTCAGATTCTGCTCACTTCCTGTTGCAAGGTACAGATAGATGCCATCGTCCAATGCAGTCATTTTGTAGATCATTGGTTTGATATCGACTTCTTTTTCACTTCGCTTTGTCTTCTTTAACACAACGATCTCCGGCTGTGCCATAAATGCATCCACCTTCTCTTTCCAGCTCTCCGGAAGTGTACGAATCTCTTCCGCATGCTGGAATGTCTCAGGAAATGTCACTTTATAATCTGCTGCAGCCACAATCGTCATACCGCTTGCTTTCTTATCCGATGAGATTTCGCGGAAGCTTATGACTTCTACGCCCTCCACCATCACTGCATTTAACTGGGCAACCGCCTTCTCGGAAGAAATCGGTTCCGTAATCTCAATATCAAAATATTCTCCGTCACTCGTCACGCCAACTCCAAGCGGCTGCGCAAACGACATGATCATATGCGGACTGTATCCGGTTGTAAATGCGATCGGTATCTCTGCGCGCCGGATTGCTTTCTGGAAATAACGCATCACGTCCAGGTGTCCGATGAAACGCATGACTCCATATTTACGGAATTTAATTCTTATTTTCAACACAGACACCTCCTTTCCATTTTGCGACACCGCAGCCGGACATTTCATAC
>OLFU01002597.1_pt1 | contig 13806 bp, 9 predicted proteins | sample 1605161 | NCBI WGS metagenome assembly OLFU01 (sample SAMEA3888914, study PRJEB22519) | human gut metagenome | biome: human gut; feature: human-associated habitat; material: faeces | place: Denmark | collected 2011
CTGAGGAGCTTTCATTCCTTGCAGCAGGTTATAGCGCGCTACCTGATTGGCATGCCACAAGGGATATTCCGTTCGCTTAAAGGCAACGGCAAACGAATCCACCGGAGCATCCAAACCGCATCTTTCAAAGACTTCGACAAATGTCAAATCTACATAGACATCATCATAAAGTCCCGGAAAGCTATCGTACCATTTTTTCACCATGTGTTCATTCCAAGGAATGGGAATATAATCCTGAATAATAGTTCCCAGGAATTTGAATTCGGTGGGACCACCATAACTGCTAACGTTTGCCCGGCCCAAGCACCTTTCACCTTATCCTTCAGCACTTGCTCTGACAAAATTCTCTTTTCGTTCTTTTTAAAAGCAGCTTTTACTTCAAAGGTACCAAACAGAACCAATAAAGTCAAGAGAAATACTTTTTTCATTCACACTTCTTTTGATAATGATTATACCATTCTGTATATTGCTCATATAATTTTATAGAATCCGGATGCCCTGCCACAATATCTGTATCAGGTTTGTTCATAATGCCCAAATATTGATAGCAGAGCACCTTATCCACATAAGGGGACACAGCTTCCAGCTGCCTGATAATGCGTTTGCCAAAATCAGCAGGAAGCAAATTACCACCGGTTCCATCCTCAAAATAAAACAATTCGACATCTGCCCACAAACGAGCCCTGCAAGCTTTTTCATGCGCCTTATACAATATTTCATAGAACTTGGCCGAGTCTTCCAATGAAGTATGGTTCACTCCCACCCCGTCCTGATAGGCTATGATATCAATATTCATCTTCTCCAACTGACGAACAAAATGATCATCAAAACGGGCTTCCTTGATAAAATAAGGGGCTATCAGGTTCACACAATTGGGCGTCAGGCGTTGGGCAAATGCCGCAGTCTCATTGACATAGTTCACACAAGCATCCACAAAATAAGGTTGCAGCATGGCTTCATTCGGGAAATACCACCCATAAAAACACGCATGATGACTGTACCTCTCAGCTATCTCTTCCATCGCCTGGAAACGAACTGTCTGTACTCCCTTGTCCAACATCATGTTGTAAGCATCTAAATCGCCCCAAAAATCATTGCTGACAAAAAATTTGATACCACATTCATCTGCCGCAGAAAGGACAGCTTCCAGCGGGTCATCACACCCCATTGGAATCCGAGGAGCAATTTTAGAAGGATAGAAGGGGTTGCCGGCACGAGCCACTCCCATCAAAACCAAATACTCCATACCGACCTCACGGATTTCAAACACCTTCCTGCGCCATTGGTCGGCAGTAAAATGGGCCAATGCTTCATTCCAATACCCGCCTTCGGCTGCCGAATGTTGAAATTCAAACCAAGAGCCCGAAATAGGCTTGGTCTTCTTGTCCGAACACAATGTGGTGGCGGCAGCAGGAACTGCATGCATAGCTTCGGGTATGGTCACAGCCACACTTCCCAAGCCTAAATATCTTATAAAATCACGTCTTCTCATCTCTTGTTCTTTTTTTCTGTTTTACTCAATAATTTTATCAGCCAATTCCCACCCCATGAGGGTCGAGATATAAGGAATTATCCACATAGCCATTTTCCTATGTCCACTGTATCCGGGATGCCAGGCTGCACCCAAATCTGTTGTCCTGTTATAAAGTCCTTCATCCAGCCTCAGCAGAAAGAGTTTCGGATCATTCAATTCAGACACTATTGTTTCATAATAACTGAACACCGGAGCCTGCATAGCAACCGGATAAAGGCAGAGAATAGGAATATTCCCATAATGCTCGCGCAACTGTGCTATTATCTGCATATAAGCTTTTACAAACTCTCTCTTGTAAGGATGCGGTTCTGTAGAAAAATCGTTCGAGCCTAAATTTATAACCACCAAATCCGGTCGATAGCCCGTGAAATTCCATTTAACAGTAAGGTCTTCATCAAGAGTATTTAGCATTCGGTCTTTCATCGTTACTTTCGACACCCTCACCGAATCACCGTAGTTACGGGCTACTCCTCTGCCCGAATGGGCAACCAACGTATAATCGGCATCATAATAGCGGGCTACCATGGCTGCAAAGGCATGATTACAGTTTTCCGTTTCCACCCCAAAAGGCTCATCACGGTGCCTACCATCCACCCCATACCCACAAGTAAGCGAGTTGCCGATAAACTCAATATGACGGGTACGCACAGTAGGACTTGCCTGCAACTGTCCCGAAGCAGAGAGCACAAATCGGTGGATGGTTGTCTTTCCAAACTCTCCCTCAGAACGTTTTTGCATCCTCAAGCTATGAAGACGCTTATCTATCCCCGACACCACATTAATTAGAGTATCTGTCCCGCACACCTTTACAACCCGGTGCAGTTCATCATCCACAAACACATTGTAGTAGCTTGTTCCGGTTTCAGAGACTATCAAAGAGAGTCTTCCGCCCGTAAAACGAGTCTCCCAATAGGTGCCCACCCAATCGAAAGATACCGACCCGTCCGAGGAAACCAGCGTTCTGCCAACATATCTCACGGCCGGATCATTCCCTTTGAAAACCTTGCCACAACTCTTAGCAGAAAGCTCCGACAGGCAACACATCTCTATTAGGATAAACAGGTATAGATAACAGCGCTTCATCACTTTCTTTTTATTTACGTGTTTTATTCCTATATTTCAGTTCTTTCAAATATCTCATATACCCATTGAACAAGTTGATTGTACGCGCTTCGCCCACACGGATAGACATCTCCGGATCGTTGAAAACACCGGGGAACTGATAGCAAAGGATCTTCTCGAAATTGTCAAACAGATTCAAATCATGAATAATCTGCTCTATAGGACGGGGATACAAAGAATTGTCCGGATTGAATAGAAAAGCCTCAAGATCGAACCACAAGTGCGCATTCGCCTCATCGCAAACCTTCTGCAACAAATCGGCAGCCTCTTTGCCGCTTATATCGGTTGCCGGCATACGTGCAAAGCCGAATGGACAAAGAATATCCAGATATTTCAATAATTCCGGATAAGTATCCATCCCAACAGGGACATCAAAACTATTAGTGGCAAGCATTATGGGTTTCTCAGGAGCTAAAGCACTACAAAACTCCTTAAATTCCTTGAAGAAATGTACTATTTCAACTTTTCTTTCCTTACTGCGTTGTGGATCTGGTTCCCAGTTATTTAGGCCCCCACCACTTTCTTCGGATACATAGAAAGCATAAAAAGACTCATGATGCCCATACATATCCCACAGTTCTTTGGCAACCCGTTTGTGCCATTCCAAGGACTCGGGGGTAAAGTCGAACCAAGCGAACATACCAACCCCCATCAATACTTGCATTCCTTGCTTATCCGCTTCCGAGAGAATGGCTTCGATAGGATCTTCAGCTGCAATGTCCATACGGCCGGGATATAATTTAGAAGGATAGAAAGCCTTCCCCGGATAATCCTCAACGGTAGTAGAACTTCCGATATAAGCTTGATGGCGAAATACTTCCTGAATTACCACCATATCCATCTCAATCTTGTGCATGGAACGAATCATCTCTCTCCAATGGTCATCGGTCATCTTTTTGATATCTTGATTCCAGTGCTTACCTTCCTCTTCACTCCAATGATAGATTCCGGTCCAAGCACCTGAAATCTGCTGAATGGAACGAATGTCCGATTGAATTACTTCTATTTCTTTTGTCTTACGATATACTCTTTTGCCATCAGACACCTTCAAAATCACCTTATGCTTGCCCACTTTATCTTTCATGGGAATCATAATCTTCACAACATCCGATTTACTTGATGATATTTTCAAAGTTGTATCACACAATAAAGCAGATTTTTTCTCTTTATCCCAAAAAAGGGAAACTTGATAAGTTTGCAGAGAATTACCCCTATTCACAATTCCTCCACGTATATCCAAATTTATCTTATTTGAAATTTTGCCGGGAGGTATCAATGTTAAACCCACTTTCTCATTAGAGTACATATTCACAGTACAAAACAGAGAAAAAAGAAACAATAATAAATATTTCATAATTACCTTTTTTGAAAGTATAATTTCTATTAATAGAAGCTGTTGGGAAAAGTGACAAAAGATTCCATCTCATTATTAGCTACGCGAATATAAGTATCAAACCTACGTTCACCTTCATGCAAAACAATGACACGAGCTCCATTAGAAGACAAATCATTATAAACAGTTTTTCCACCTGTATAACGACCATAAGCCAACAACACTTCTTTATATGCTACTGCATAATCATTATCATGATCATGTCCAACGAAGATACCCATCACATCACCACACTCCTTAACTGAAGTGAAAAAGCCAGAATTGGTAGTTGGACAACATACCATTTCTCCCTTACAACCAAACAAACGGTTTTTATCTTCCAGTAATGCATCTTTATATTCTGGGAGAGCAATATGGAAAAAAGCCAATGCAGGCAGAGGTATACCTCCGTTGTTTTCTGCAAACTTCTTACTGTGCTCACGATACCAAGCTATCTGATTAAATTTAATCCAATCATAACCCGGAACTGACTTAATTTGAGTATAAGAATGAGAATCAATGCAATACAGTAATGCCGCATCTTTATTCTTATCTTTTGAAGATTTCACAGTCAGCACATAATCCGGAACCACCTCACTTATACGGGTAGGCATTAGACTGCCTTTCTTCTTCGCAATATAGTCATAGAGTTCCGGACGGGTATGATCGTATTCGTCGTCATGATTACCAAATACGACAGCAAAAGGAATATTACGTTTGATACAAACGTCCAACACTATATCCAACCCTTTAAAAGATTCGTTAGAAACCACAACATCTCCCGTGAATATTACAAATTCGGGCTTCTCTATATCCAAGACCTCATTCATACGATCCAGTGCTACCTGAGAATTGACCTGATCATCATATTTATAATGGACATCCGTAAACTGTACTATTTTAAATGTTCTATTCTGATTGAATTTCAATGTCTCTTTTTGTCCCCATACTGTAAAAATATTCAATAAAGCCATAAGGGAAAAAAGTACTTTCTTACATGTCATAATCTAAGTCCGATAAACTAATTAATAAAAACCCAAAAAACAAAAATAGGCGGGATTATCACTCTTAAGACGAATTCCCGCCTATCAATCACCAGCTACATGTTACTTCTTATTGGCGATACCAAGTCATCTTATACATGCGTATTGTTGTTTGGGATGTATCACCACCAATCACACAAGTTGCAATATAAATATCATATCCAGTATCTGTAGGCACAATGGCAGTAGTCAAATCACCCCAAGAGTTATAACTTGTAGCATAAGGAGACCATTCACCCCTGAATAAACAGAACTTATCATAACCTGCATCATCAGGTCCCAATTCCATCTTAGACGGGTCGGTAATATCATAAACACTCAATGTAGAAACGCCACCAGACCAAGTGTCCGCTTGCTGGTCGTTCAACGCTAAATAAGTCTCGTTTTCAATATTGAACACATTAAATCCTAAGATGCGATACTCGTGATTGTCTTGATTCAAAGACGTAATTTCATAAGCCGGAGTAAACATACTAAATTTAGCTTTATAAGCAGCGTCATCGCCGGTAGCGCCAGAATAGCGATTATAAGCAATATAATGCTTAGAATCATCTTCAAGAGTTGCACGTTGTATCATTGGAGCGCTGGTCCAATCGCCACCAGCAGGGCCATAACGAAGTACATTCGGTTTTGCATCAGGAGTTACCAATTGACCATCCTCCAATTTCCAATAATAAATTTCCATATTATGAGGACACATACCATAAATATAAGCTACTCCTTTAGTTACATCCCCCTTCACACTCATGTTATAACCCAAATCATCGGGACATCCTGCATCAGCTGTCCAATTCAATAGATTAATATGTTCTTGAGTCTCCTCTGAATAGTAATAGACCATAAATCCTGCACCATAAACATTTTCACGGTTTGTAATCAAATGACCGGCATCATCTGTACGAGCTCTCATCATAAAGGTACTTGCTGCAGGGATTTCCTTCACAAACTCACCGCTATTTCTATCATACAATTTAATAGGAGCATTGTACTCTTGAATAGCCAAGTAGTTCTGATAGAAAGCCAAACCGGTAGTATTAGATGACATATTCAGTAAAGCGGCATTTTTCTCCCATAATTTAGCATATTTAGTCTTCGGAGGAGTAGGCACTACACGAATCGTGTTATGATGCTTATTTCCCAATGCATCCACTACCGTTATAGGATAAGGATTTGTAAAATCCATCTCACCACCAACCGCAGGAGTAACATAACAATTGTGTTCTACATTCACCATGCAGATAAGACGTGTTAGATCCAACGGGGTTTCATCTGTCGTAGGTACCTTAACAATAATCTCTTCATTTTCTTCATAAGGTCCAGTCTTGGTGGCTGCAAATTTCGATGGATTTCCCGGAATCTGTATGGTAACACTCATCAGTCCGTTCACTTGAGCAGTACGGCCTGTTTCATAATCAGGAGACTCACACGATGCCAATGTAGCCCAACACAAACAAGCGATTACTGATAATTTACTTAATATTTTCATGGTTAATTTTTATTTTCAAGTTAATACATTCAGCAAATAAATTGATTTTTTACTTCCATTCATCAAACTGTTGAACTGCTTCATTCTGTTCTATTTCACCAAGGGGTATAGGGAATCTGGCATAACGTTCTTCCCAAACACGGGTCTTGCCGCCATCAATATCTACAACTTCGTATGTAAATTCATTATCACCGACCTTAATCGGCTTCACTCCATGCATACTTGTACCGTTCAGTACAGTAGATGCCAACCCCCAACGGCGAAGATCCCAAAAACGATGGCCTTCAAAAGCCAGTTCAATCTTTCTCTCATGGCGAAGTAATTTCATGAATTCTGTTTGGGTAGCAGCCGTTAAATCCTTAGTAAAACCAGCTCTTCTCCTGACCTGATTTAAAGCATCTAAAGCCTCCGGCAACTTATCCTGCATCGCCATGGCCTCTGCATAAATTAACAGCACTTCAGCATAACGCATATAATAATAAGTCAAATCTCCCTGACCAGTAAAACTCGTGCCTTTGGGTTGAATGGCTTCTTTCATCAACTTACGCATGTAGTAGCCTGTACTGGTAGTACCTCCTCCCAAGCCAAAACCATCCTTACTACCCTCATAAGTATATAAAGTTTCCCCTTTCCATTGACAACCGTTATACAAGATTGTTGCATAAAAACGCGGCTCACGCCCTTCATAAGGATTAGCAGCCATCTCAGGATTATCCCAATCAAATTCACTACCATCAGCCATTTGATAAGAAGAAACCAAATCTTCTGTAGGAGAAATCTCAGCATAACCACCATCACTTGGCGGACAATAGAAATAATCAAAAGAATAAGTGAACTTATCCTTCAGATATCCGAATTCTATGACACTTTCTTTATTTTCAACCGGCACCAAACGCGAATTGGTAAACAGTTTACCGTAATCTTCATATAGCTCATAATCTTGGTTCATTACCTGAGCTGCTGCATCAGAAGCTTCTTTCCAACGTTCAGCATATAACATAGCACGAGCCAACATACCATAAGCAGCACCACTGCTCAAGCATCCCAATTCCACTTTATCTTTTGTAGGCAAATGTTCGGCGGCAAACTTCAAATCCTCATAAATAAAATCCCAACCTTCTTGAGAAGAACAAAGCGGATGATTTTTCTCACCTAACACAGGAAGTTGTCTATAGATTATATATTGCCCACCATAGCATTTAGCTAAATTAAAACAAGTTACACCACGGAAAAAGCGGACTTGTGCTTCAGCAAGTGTAGCAATCGAGTCTGAAAAATTAGTTCGATTCTTTTCTAGATTTTCCAAAAAACGAGTCAAAGACAATTGTGAGGAGTGGCTCCCCCCCCAAGTATCAAACATATTACTAGTAGTTGTTATAGGCATCGAACCAAAAACGAATTGATTATAATCAGATACAGGATTATTCTGCTTCAACATATCAGTACAAGCTTCACCTCCAAGTCCATAATAACCACCCACCAATGAATAATAACCATTGATATAAGTAATCAAGTTAGATTCATTCGACCAAATAATATCAGAAGGATATGAAGATGTTAATGTTGGATCAATATCACAACTACCCAATATGAAACAAGTAGAAGTGAATACCGTTAATATTTTCTTTATAGATTTCATCTGATTAAATTTTTAGAAAGTAATGTTTAAACCAAATTCATAAGTACGCTGCTGAGGATAATATCCTTGATTTACTCCAGGCATTTCCGGATCCATATAATCCAGTCCACAAATAGTCAGCAAATTACCACCACTCACATAAGCACGAATAGTTCTAAATCCAGCCTTTTCCGTCAATTTCTTAGGAAGTGTATAACCTAACTGAACTGATTTCAAACGTAAATATGTACCATCTTTTACCCACCAAGAAGAGAATTTTCCACCATTATCGCGAGCCTCAATCCCTAAACGAGGAAATTTTGCATTGGGATTATCAGGACGCCAAGAGCCTTCCACCAAATAATAAGGGGTATTTCCATCAGCATAAAACGGACGGGTATAGAACGTATCGTCACGAATTCCACTATCATAAATACCGCATAAATTCACATCGAACATAGCAGCTCCCTGCCAGAACATACTGAAATCAAATCCCTTCCATTCAGCTCCTAAATTTAATCCAAATACCATTTCCGGAATACTACTACGACCAATGGGTACCATATCTTGATCCCAAGTAATCTTTCCATCACCGTTAATGTCTTTCAATTTAATATCACCTGGTTTTGTATTTGTAGACCCTTCAAACAAAGCGCTGTGAGCTATTTCTTCTTCCGATTGAAATAATCCTTCTGCAACGAATCCCAAATAGCGTCCCATACTTTGCCCTGTAGCACGTTTATAAATCGGCACATTAGCATCTTCTGTAACTTTCAAGATTTTGTTACGAGCCCATGACAAGTTGCCTCGTACATGATAATTAAAATCTCGAATTTTATTATGGTGCGTCAATACCAATTCAAAACCACGATTGTCATGTGAACCATAGTTAATATATCCCGGGAAGTAACTGCCTAAAGAAGGTGGAAATTTCCCAGACTGACCTTCCAGAGAACGAGTGGTCTTCATGTAGAATACATCCAATTCAAGCCCCAATAGGCCATTCCACATATTAGACTCAACACCAATATTATAGGTATCAGTCAATTGCCATTTCAAATCCGGACAAATAGGCCCACTCATACCTATATCTTTCAAAGCATTAGTACCAAATACGACTACGGGGTCAGCAGATAAGGTTGCTGTAGAAAAATAAGTCATAGTGCTCTCAATAGCACGATCACTACCTAAACGTCCTATAGAAGCACGAATCTTTAAATTATCCATAAAAGGAACGGCTTCTTTAAAGAAATCTTCTTGAGAAATTCGCCAACCGACAGAAACGGCAGGGAAAAAGCCCCAACGGTTATGAGCCGGAAGTGCAGTAGAAGCATCCACACGTCCTGTAAACTCAAGCAGATACTTTTCATCATAAGCATAATTAAAACGCATAACATAGCCTGCACGTTTGTCATTACTATGACTGCCCTTGACTAAATTTTCGCTGACTTTCAAACCGTAACTCATATCCATTATATCTGTAATCGGAAAATCCTCCCGTCCAGCAGATATTCCTTCATAATCTTCTCTGGCATATTCATACAAGAACAAACCTGAGACATCGTGCTTACCAAATTTATTAGCATATTCAATGGTAGGTCTTATCGTATAACGCTGCTGGGAACCGTACCAGTGTGAGACAGATGCCATTGAACAGATACGCCCTTTTTCAACATTACCCTGATGTGTCGTTTGATTCCAAGAATAAACATTATACGGTGTCATTGCAGCTTTCCTCATTGAATGACTCTTCAAAAAAGCAGCATCCAATTTTGCTGAAAGCCCCTTGATAGGCAACTTATAACATAAAGAAATATCACCTTGAAACTTAGTAGTCTTACTTGATTGATATCCAGACAAGTCTCTGGCACCTAAAGGGTTATTATTACCATTACCTGCTGTATTTTGACTTGCTATAGGCATACCGTCTTTGGTATAAGGCCTCAAATAAGGATAAGACAACATCGCTTGTTGGAATACTCCCGCATAAGCATTCGGACCAACAGAAGCACCCGGTGAACGCTGGTCATCTACAAACCCAGATAAATTCAAAGAAAAATCAATATTATTAGTTACCTTAGCATCCAAGTTTGAACGGAAATTATACTTATCATAAGATGTGTTTTCGACAATACCTTCCTGATTATAAGCTCCCAAAGAAGCAAAGAACTTGATACGCTCATTACCACCAGAAACAGAAACCGTATTCGTATATGTAGGAGCTACATTTTTAAAAAGCAAATCAAACCAGTCTGTATTACCATAGATCTCTTCATCCTCTCCAGGATTATTTATACGTTCAATATCTTCGGGAGAAAAACGTAAATTCTCCTCAGCTACACCATCCATCAACTGAGCTTTATTATACCAATAGGCATAATCCGGACCATTCAAAAATTTCGGAAAATTAGTATTCTGGCTCAACGTAACGGAAGAATTCAACGTTACAGTCGGTTTTTGTACAGTACCACGTTTTGTCGTTACCAAAATTACACCGGCAGCAGCACGTACGCCATACACGGCAGCAGCTGTGGCATCCTTCAAAATAGTAACTGATTCTACTTCATCTGGAGAAAAAGAGGGAAAATAATCTTGTATCACACCATCCACTACTACCAAAGCGTTACCGTCACCAGCACCTGTACCACGAATATAAAGATTTGAACCATCCTGCCCAGGCTGTCCACTGCTTTGTTTAGCAATCAACCCCGGAATACGTCCAGCTAACATATTAGAAAGTGTCCCGCTTGGAGCCTTCTTCAACTCTTTGTTACCCACTTGAGCAATAGAACCTGTTACACTGATTTTTTTCTGTGTGCCATAGCCTACTACCACCACTTCATCCAACAATTCGGAATCCTCTTTCAAAACCACTTTCAAAAGCTTTCTATCTTTCAGAGCAATCTTTTGAGTAGTATATCCTACATAAGAAAAGGTTAATGACACTTTAGTATTGGGCACAGTAATCGTAAAATGACCATCCACATCTGTCACTGCACCAGTCTTGCGATTCTCTGTAAAAACAGATACACCTATCAACGGATTATCCATCTCGTCGAACACACTACCCTCTACCTTCATTTGGGCACTTGCACCTAAACTTACCAAAGTGAACAACAAGAACAGCCAACAAAAATACTTGTTTTTCATTTTAACTAGAATTTAAAATCGAACAATTGAATTAGTTTTTAATATTGTTTATCCAGAACAATCTCTTCCAAGGTCTTCCAGCATTGATAGAGCCCTCTGGGAACATGGAAACAACCTTTCCACTTGCCACCCTTCAAAGGCAACAGAACTTCACCTCTACGATTCAAATAGCCAAACCATTCCGGATATTCTTGATCCTTGAAATGCGTCCATACATAACCATGTACTTTTTCAAACCACTCCAAACATTTTTCGTCTCCGGTCAACCGATAGCCTTTAAGCAATGAAATCAGCGTCTCTATATGCACCCACCAGAGTTTCTGATCCCACTCCAATTGCTGGGGAGGGAATCCCTTGCGATCCATAAAATAATAGATACCGCCAAATTCATTATCCCAACCATATTCCAACATCTTCAAAGCCGTGTTCTTAGCCTTCATTATCAATTCCGGGCGTTTCAACCGCTTACCCAAATCCATGATAAACCACATGGCTTCAATGGCATGCCCCGGAGTAACCTGACGTCCTTCAAAACAGTCTACCAAACTATTGTCGCCATTCAGGCTCTCAACAATAATTCCTCCAAGTTCCGGACGCAAGAACACCTCCATCACCTCGTGAATGCACGTATCCATTGTTTCTACCAAAAAATCCTCGTCAAGCAAATGCTCTATTTCTAATGCCAGGTTACATAGAATCATAGGCAAAGCAAAACCTTTAAGGTTTCTTGTTCCCAGATGAAGCTTATTCCATTTTCCTTTCGGATTATCGACTTTCGACAAAACAATGTCAAAAGTCTTTTTAGCTATATCCGCATACTCTTGGTTTTCGGTGGCCAAACTCAGTTGCCCGAATGCCATCGTTGCAAAAGTGTATGAAAAGATATTATAAGGCTCTACCAACGGATGTCCTGCACGATCCAATGAAAAATACCAGTTGTAATTTCCATCGTGCCCGTATTTCTTCAAGAACTCACCACCCTGAATGGCACAATCAAGCCACTCCTGACGCTTCTCCACCCTATTGTAAAGCATGGAGAACATCCATACTTCCCGACCTTGCAGCCAGATAAATTTATCCGTGTCGAAAATATTCCCCTCCCGATCCAGACAAGTAAAATAGCCACCGTATTCGGTGTCTTGGGAATGATCCAACCAAAAAGGAAGAACATTATTCATAAGTTCGTCCTTATACTGATTCGCCAATTTCTTAAGATCCATCATCTTCTTTCTTTTTTAAAAAGCAGGGCTGGAAACGTTATTTATCCAGCATGCATCTAAACCAGCCCTTTACATTCACATTATTTATCTGTTGTATAAGAAATTATATTTCTCACCCAAATATCAGCTCCTTCAACGGGGTTTACCCATTTACAAGTCACTGCATATTTACTATAAGGCTGTACATAATTAAAGAACAGCTCATGCTTACGGTGATTATACTTCAACGGAAGCTTGCATACTTCAATCAATCTATCATTGAAATAAACCTCCAACTCAGCAACATAATCTTCGGGCACATTCTCACCTTTCAATTCACCTTCAATTACAGCTCCTACACCTTCAAATTCGAAAGTTGGGAAATCAGCAATCCAATTCTCCACTGCCACTTTCTTATCAAGCTTCAAACCTTCGAAACTAATTTCCAGTTGCACTGATTCCGGCTCTTGGAAGTGGATAATCACTTCATCACCTCCAACTTTTCCACCGTTTTTTTCTATCATTTGTAAAGCGTGCTCAAAACTCAATTCACAACCTTTATTAAAGCTCACCGCATTATTAAAAGGAGTATCCGCGACCACAGTCAACTCTTTTCTGAATTTCTCGGGAATGCGATTATACCCAATCATTGTTCCCAAAATTCCCCCGGAAGAAGCCGGATTACAATCAGAATCTTGGCCGGCACGTGTAGAAATATCAATCGTCTTCTCAAAATCACCTTGTCCATAAAGCAATCCTAAAATGATATACGCACCATTTACACAAGTTCCAATATTAGCAGGAACTTCTACACAACTGGGACAATCAATATCGCTACTTCCCCATTTCTTCTCTATTTCTTCCCAACATTTCTTCCAATCCTTTGGATATTGCTTATACCAGTTGATAACATCAGTCATACACTCATAGAAAGTAGTCTCTTGAGGGATAGACTTCAACGCTTCTGTCACAACATACTCAACATCATCGCTCACATAAGCCAAAGAGTACATGGCTGCTACATATACACCACCATACCAGCCATCGCCATACGCCATGATGTGTCCTACACGATCGCAAATTTCAGTAGCACTATTTACCATACCTGGAGCCATGATACCTGCAAAATCCGCTTCAATCTGAAAATCCAGACAATTGGCATGGGGATTATTTTTCCAATGCCCGCTGGCAGGAGGAGTCAAGCCATGAAGAAGATTGTAACGGGCCATCTGATTGGCATGACACAAAGGGTATTCTTTAGCCAAAAAGGCTGTGGCAAAAG
>OLFU01002601.1_pt1 | contig 13781 bp, 13 predicted proteins | sample 1605161 | NCBI WGS metagenome assembly OLFU01 (sample SAMEA3888914, study PRJEB22519) | human gut metagenome | biome: human gut; feature: human-associated habitat; material: faeces | place: Denmark | collected 2011
AGCTCCTGATATAGATTTATTCCATCTCCATCCGGTAATCCAATATCTACGATCAACAAATCTACAGAACTATCTATATTTTTAATTGCTTCTTTTCTTGAAGCGGCAAGAATCGTTGTATACCCTTGATTTTTCAAAGATCTATCTAATGCTTTTCTTAACAATTTATCATCTTCTATAATTCCTATTACCATACACACCTCCTGATTTTTCTAGAATATATACAAAAAGTCCATTACAATATATATAACACCTCTGTATATTGTAACGGACTTTTTCAAACCCAGACTTGGTGCAAGCACCATTTCCGATAAAAACCTCGAAAGTTTTTATTTTATGTGCATATATTCCCCAATTTCATTCACAAAATCAATATGTTTTCTACTAAATTTTCATCTACTATTTTATACTACTGGGTACAGGCTTGAATCTATTGTTTCATACTTATCTAGTGCTTGAAAATCTAGTGCTGATTTCACATACCCAGCCGTTGTATCATTTGATACTTTTTGATTGTACATCACTTTGGCATTTGAAATAATTTTCTCACGATGTTTACGTATAAAAATCATTTCATTGTGAACGAGATCCTTATACGTACTATCTGATTCATTTTCCAAATCATATAATTCAAGTTCTGATGTAGGTACCGGAATCATATGGCTAATTCTGAGTGTGCCCTTTAATTCTTTTTCACCATCTTTATTTTTTACTACAATTCGTATAATTGGCACAATGCTTTTCTTAATGACCTTATTTTCTCCTGCAATCTGATAATCCGAATCTTTGGGCGATGACATCGGAACATAATAATGATATTGTCCAATCTGCAAAACTACACCCAAATATTTCCTAGTATGTGTTCTAGAATTAATTTTGTTAGAATATACGTTTGGAAAATCCTTACGCAACCATTCCACATAATCATCCGAAACACTATATAATTTGAATTCTTCCATCCGTATCTCCTTTTATTTCTCCTTATACGAAAACAAGGGAGCTAACGCTCCCTTTGAGTTTAAAATTCTCCACTTATATGGCAGGAGCTCTCCCGAGTTTAAAATCTTCCACTTATATGGCAGGAACTCTCCCGAAGATAGGCTCTCTATCTAAGAATAGTATATGACAAATTCATAAAAATAGCAACTCTTTTTATGTAATTGTTGCGTTGTTACTGCATTAGAGCTTCGATAAAAACATCCAAGATTAGTGAGCCACAAAGTGGGCCATTCTTCAAAAACTTACATGAATGCTCCTATAAATCCCTTATTTCAATCTCTCGTCTCCATCAAAACAACTTTTCCAAACACAAAAGAGATCTTCACTTCATCTTCACCTTCTGCGAACTCATTACTCACACACAAACTGTCTCCTGATGAGAGCAAATGATTCTGCAATGGATATTTTGCACCGCTGATACAGAAATCCTCAACCGGAAGTTGCATCGGAAATACTGAAAAATACTTTCCGAAAGCTTCTTCTCTGCGAATTGCGATTCCATGATCAAGCAGACGAATTCTATTATGACTGTCTAAGATCATCGCTTGAGATCCTGCTTCAAGTGCAATATTCAGGCACTGGACATTGGCCCAGAAATGATCCAGACGATTTCCTGTTCCTCCAAGAATCCAGATTTCTTTTCTTCTGAGTCCAAGACACATACGAAGTGCAATCTCCGTATCAGACGCATCCTTTACCGGATTGAACTCCCGGATCGGTACACTTGCTTCTTTTCTATAATAATCGATCACTTCTTCCGGTACACTGTCAAAATCTCCCACAATGTAATCCGGCTTGATCTTATGTTCATAAAGAAATGCGAGTCCTTTATCTACTCCAATAATAAATTCTGTCTCTTCTGCCTCAAGAATCGGAAGGACAAAATCTTCTTCCAGCATTCCCCCGCTCACAATAACTGTTCTCTTACACATTGCCGTTTAAAATCTCCATAAACTTTGCTGTATTATCTTTGATATCACCTTTAAAAACGCCTGAACCTGAGACCATTACATTCGCTCCGGCTGCAAGTACTTCTGCCACGTTTTTATGATAGATTCCACCATCTACTTCAATATCAGTTGTAAGTCCTTTTTCATTCAGAAGGTTTCTCAATTCACTGATACGCTCCAGTGATTCCGGAATAAATGCCTGTCCGCCAAATCCTGGTTCTACAGACATGATCAGAAACATCTCTGCCTGATCCAGATATGGAAGCAGTACATCAACCGGTGTCTTTGGTTTAATAGAAATTCCCACTTTCGCTCCTGCTGCATGGATTTTATCAATTGTTGCCTGCAGATCTTCACATGCTTCATAATGAACTGTAACGATATCTGCTCCTGCTTTCACGAATTCTTCCACATAACGGATTGGTTCTGTCACCATGAGATGAACATCCAGTGTCTGTGTTGTTGCTCCCTTGATTGATGCGAGAACCGGCATTCCGAAGGAAATACTTGGAACGAACATTCCGTCCATCACATCAAAATGAATATACTCTGCGCCTGCTTCTTCTGTTAATTTCAACTGTTCTCCTAAAATCTTGAAATCTGCTGAGAGAATAGATGGTGCCAAAATATTTTTCATAAACTTAATACCTCTTTCTTTCCTTTAGTTCACGGTACATCTCCGTATAATCTTCATATCTGATCTTATGAATCTTCCCTTCTTCAACTGCCTCTTTTACAGCGCATCCGGGTTCATGAATATGGTCACAGCCATTGAACTTGCACTGTCCTTCAAACGGTGTGAATTCTGGAAAATAATATTTTAAATCTTCTTTTTCGAAATCATTGACGTAAAGAGAACTGAATCCCGGAGTATCCATAATATAAGAATCTTCTCCAATCACGATCAGTTCGGAATGTCTTGTTGTATGTTTCCCACGGTCAATCTTCTTACTGATACTTCCTGTCTCCATCTTCACTTCACTCTGAAGAAGATTGATCAGAGAAGACTTTCCGACACCGGAAGGACCTGCAATTGAAGTTGTCTTTCCTTTTAAAAGTGATTTTAACTCACTGATATTTTCTTCTTCCTTCGCACTTGTGAAGATTACCGGATATCCGCATCCGGTATAAACTTCTTTCAATTCTGCAATTTCAGGATGGCTTGCAATATCCGTCTTATTAAAACATAATACGACAGGTATCTCTTTTCGTTCCATCATGACAAGAAAACGATCTAACAGATTATAATGTGGTTTCGGTTTTGTCACTGCAAACACAACCAGTGCCTGATCAATATTGGCTACTGCCGGACGAATCAACTCATTCTTACGCGGCAGGATCTCTGTGATATTTCCTGTCATTTCTTTTTCATCAAGTACCTCGATCACAGCATCATCACCGACCAACGGCTTGATTCCGTCTTTTCGAAAAGCACCTTTTGCTTTACATTCAAAAATTCCGGATTCTACTACATTCACGTAGTAGAATCCGGCAATCCCTTTTATTATCTTTCCCTGCATATACTTGCTCTCTGTTATCATTGATTCGTGTTCTCTTCTGTCCCGGAATCATTTCCGGAATCTCCACTATCCGGATCTGATGGCTGAGATCCTTTGCTGACCATATACTGGACAGTTGTTCCTTTTTCTACCTGCGTACCACTGCTGACAGACTGATAGAATACCTGTCCTTCTGGATATTCATCACTATAATCTTCACCAATATACTCCGGTGTAAGTCCTGCCTGCTTCAACAGTTTTTCCGCTGTATTCTGGTCTTTATAGGAAAGATCCGGTACTGTAACCACCGTCATCTTTGGTCCTTTGCTCACCACATATCCGATTGTTGTACCTTTAGATACTTCTTTTCCGGCATCTGTATCCTGTGAAATAACCAATCCTTTTTCTACAGTATCACTGTAATCTTCAGTTGCATTTCCGGACAAACCTGCCTGTGAAAGTACTGCTTCAGCATCCGACTGGGACTTTCCGGTAAGTTTAGGAACTGTTGCCGGCTGATTTCCCTTGCTTATTACAAGAGTAACCGTTGTTCCTTCTTTTACTTCTGCACCTTCACTCGGACTGACAGAAACAACTTCTCCCTGCTCCACATCATCACTGTAAACAGGATCACCTTTCTTCACAATAAGGTTCTTCGCCTGAAGTGCTTTTTCTGCATCAGCTTCTGCCAAACCAACAACACTTGGAATCGTTGTCATCTTAGCTTCTTCACCACTGCTGATCACAACATTGACTGTTGTATGCTTCTTTACTTTCTTTCCATCAGCAGGATCCTGGCTGATAATCTTTCCTTTTGCAACAGTATCGGAAGGCGCAGTTGACTTATGGATTCCGAGATCATATTTGTTCAGTTCTTTCTGAGCTTCCTCATATGTCTTGCCTGTCACATCCGGTACTTTTACCATCTCTGAATCTGTTTGTTGTGTAGTCGTTCCTTTTCCACCTTTAAATACGCCCACTGCATTTCCTACAAGGAACATGATCAAAAGTGCGATCACAACACCGGCAACAACCATAAGAATCTTCATGATCTTCTTCGTGTCTTTATTCACTTCATTCTTCTTACGGCGATCATCATAGCGGCTTCTGCGGCGATCATCATAATCATCGTCATCATCATAACGACTTCTGCGGCGGTCGTCGTAGTCATCGTCATCATCATAACGGCTTCTGCGGCGGTCATCGTAATCGTCATAGTCATCCTCGTAATCGTCGTCATAATCATCATTATAATTCTGACGATTCTTCATACGATTCAGTTCATCCTGTGACATAACAACCGTGGTCCGTCCTGTATCCTGAGATGCTGCCGGCATACGTTTTGTCACACCATCAAGAACTACAAAATCTCCATCCGGATCTACCAGTGAGTGCTTCAGATCCTGAAGCAGTTCCTCACAGCTCATATATCGTTTATTCGGCAGTTTCTGTGTACATTTCATAATAATGCACTCCAGACTGTACGGAATATCCGGTACTTCTTCTGCTGGAGACTTGATCACTTCATTCAAATGTTTCAAAGCAACCGTCACTGTCGAATCTCCGTCAAACGGAACATGCCCGGTGATCATCTCATACATCGTGATACCTGCTGAATAGATATCACTCTTCTCATCTACAATACCGCCTCTGGCCTGTTCCGGAGATGTGTAATGTACAGATCCCATCACCGTTGTTGTTACTGCCTGCGTTGCCGTTGATGTCGTAGCCCGCGCGATTCCGAAATCAGTAACCTTAACCTTTCCATCTTTGGAAATAATGATATTCTGCGGCTTAATATCCCGGTGAATGATATGGCAGTTATGCGCTGCCTGAATGCCTGTCACCATCTGAATAGAAATACTGATCGTCTCTTTTGCTGAAAGCTTTCCTTTCTTCTCGATGTAATCCTTCAGCGTAATTCCTTCTACAAGCTCCATGACCATATAATAAAGACCACGATCCTGCCCTACATCATAGACATTGACTACGTTTGGATGCATCAATCCTGCTGCTGCCTGAGCTTCGCTTAAAAACTTCTTAATAAACGTCTCATCCGAACGATATGTGCTCTTCAACACCTTGATCGCAACAAAACGATTCAGCTTATGGTCCTTGCCTTTATAGACATCTGCCATTCCGCCAGAACCGATACGACCAAGTATCTCGTATCGTTTCCCTAAAAATACTCCTTCTTTAATCATACACTCACCTCATCTGCAAATGGCTCAAACAATACCACTCCGATGTTATCTGTTCCTCCATTCTCTTTTGCTGCTTCCACCAGCATCTCACCTGCCTCGACGATATCCCGGCTTCCCTGCACAATATGGAAAAGTTCTTCATCTTCCACCATATTACTTAATCCGTCTGTACACATCAGAATGATGTCTCCCCGTTTCAGACGGTGTTCATAAAAGTCCACATCCACATCAGCTTTTGCACCGATCGCTCTTGTGATAATATTCTTATCCGGATGATGCTTCGCTTCTTCCGGCTTAATTCCACCGAGACGAACCATCTCTTCTACAAGAGAATGATCCTTACTTAGCTGTTGGATTCCCTGATTGATCAGATACAGACGGCTGTCTCCCACATTGGCAAAATACAGCATCTGTTCTTTCACAGTAGCGGCAACAACCGTTGTTCCCATCCCCTTCAGATGTTCGTCACCGGATGCTTCTTTGATAATCTCACGATTGGCAGACTTGATTGCTTTCACAAGAACACGTTCGATATCCTCTCCCTCGCTCTTCGCAATCTCTTTGATCATCACTTCCACCGTACACTTGGAAGCATAATCTCCTGCCTGATGGCCACCCATACCATCCGCTACCACGAACAGGTTCTGGAGAATACCCAGTGGTTTTCCCGTCGTAAAGACGTAGTCCTGATTTACCTGTCGCACCATTCCAACATCTGTAATTGAAAATGTCTTCATACCTTCTATTCTCCTTCAGTTTCTACGTAGCGGCGCCTGAGCTGACCGCAGGCTCCGTCAATATCAGAGCCCATTTCCCTTCTTATAGTAACATTTATTCCGCTTTTTTCAAGTTTATTTTTGAAATTCAAAGCACTTTTCCGGCTTGGACGAACAAAATCACGCTCTTTTACCGGGTTGACCGGTATCAGATTGATATGACAGTTCTTATGCTTTAATAAATGAATCAGTTCCTGTGCATCTTCATCCGTATCATTCACACCATGTACAAGACTGTACTCAAAGCTCACTCTCCGGCCGGTTTCTTTGAAATATTCGTCACAGGCTGCGAGTACTTCTGTGATATCATATTTATTTGCAACCGGCATCAATTTTCTTCGTTTTTCCTGATTGGAACCGTGAAGCGAAAGTGCAAGTGTAATCTGTAAATGCTCTTTTGCCAGTTCTTTCATCCTTGGAACTATTCCACAGGTTGATACGGTGACATTTCTCTGACTGATATTCAGTCCATGCTCATCTGTAAGTAAATGAATAAACTTCAGGAAATTATCGTAATTATCCATCGGTTCTCCGGTTCCCATGATCACCACATTCGAAACCCTCTCACCACTTATCTTCTGAATCTGATAGATCTGTCCAAGCATCTCAGACGGAGAAAGATTTCTCACCAGACCTCCGATCGTTGATGCACAGAATGCACATCCCATCCTGCAACCGACCTGAGAGGAAATACAGACAGAATTTCCATGCTTATATTTCATAAGAACACTTTCGACTACATTTCCATCATGGAGACGGAACAGGAACTTGTTCGTACCATCAATCTGGGAAATCTGTCTCTCCAGCATAACAACCGGGAGAATCTCATAATTCTCTTCCAGTTTTTCTCTCAAAGCCTTTGAAAGATTTGTCATCTCATCAAAATGATCTACCAGCTTCACATGCAGCCATTCATAAATCTGTTTTGCACGAAATGCTTTTTCTCCGATCGTTGCCATCTCTTTCTGTAATTCTTCATATCCATAAGCACGGATATCCTTCTTCATCTTAAAGTTTTCCTCCTGTATTTCATTTTTTCTGTGAGTTATTCACATTATTTGCCTGTTTTTTCTATTTTTTCACATTTCCTGAAAATCATGCTTTTTTCTTTAATCTTGCAATAAAGAATCCGTCACAATCGTGAACTCCCGGGAAGAATTGGATACATCCCTTCTCGATCACATCACTTCGTAACTCCTTGCAAAGATTTTCTGTGATATCGTCCAGTTCAAATTGTGGGTATTCTTTCAAGAACCAGTGTACATTGTCCATGTTTTCTCCCGGATTTACGGTACATGTGCTGTACAGCAATGTGCCGCCATCCTTGACGATTGCTTGTGCGCAAGTCAGAATCTTTCTCTGCAAATCTGCAAGTTCTTCAAGATCTTCCGGTTGTACGCGATATTTCAGATCCGGCTTTTTGCCAAGCACTCCCAGCCCGGAACACGGCAGATCTGCGATCACAAGATCTGCTGCTTCCTCGTCATATTTATCAAACACTGACGCATCCTTACATACTGCACAAATATTTCCAAGTCCGGAACGGTCGATATTCTGCCAAATCAGATCTGTCTTATATTCAGTCAGATCTCTTGCTTCAACCCGTCCTGTCTTTTCTTCTGTTCCATTCTCTCTCACCGCCACTTCATCTGCCAGCTGAAGCTTCTCTGCCACATGAAGTGATTTTCCTCCCGGTGCTGCACAGACATCAATTACATGATCGCCGGCTTTTGGAGCTGCCAGCTCTCCGACAAACATAGAACTGATATCCTGCACTGCAAAGAGTCCTTCCTGAAAACTTTCCAGACCTTCCAGATAATCATAATCTGAAAGATAAAACGCATAAGGAAGATACGGATGTGCTTCTACTTTCGCTCCTTCTGCTTCCAGTTTTTCTTTCAATACTTCCGGTGTAACCCGGTTCATACAACATCGGATCGTAATCGGCTTCTCTTTCTGAAAATCTGCTGCCATCTTCTCTGTAATCTCTTCCCCATATTCTTTCTTCCATAAAGAAAGAATCCATTCCGGGACAGAATATTTCACAGACAATCTTTGTACATCTTCTTTTGGATACTCGATCTCGTCCATCTTGCGGACAACATTTCTCAGAACTCCATTCACATATCCCCGCAGACCTGAAAATCCTTTTCGAACCGCAAGCTTTACTGCCTCACTGCACACCGCATGATCCGGTACGCTATCCATATATTTCAGCTGATAGACACTGCTACGAAGAATATTACGGATGACCGGTTTCATCTTCTTAACCTTTGTCTTAGAAATCTGATTCAAGATATAATCAATTTCTATCATATGTTCCAGAGTACCTTCCACAACTCTGGTGATAAATGCACGCTCACGTTTCTCAAGATATTGATATTTTGACAGAACATCGCCAAGAATCTTATGACTATATGCTCCATTCTCTGTTATTTCCATCAAAATCTCAAGAACGACCTCGCGTTCATTGATCTGTTTTCCCATAAATAATCTCCTATTCTCCGCATTTTTCTTTCTATCTGCTGTCAATCAGTTACTGTTCACACGATGTGCGACCAGCAACGTCAGTCATTCCTTCTTCGTCCATTTGTCAGAATCAACAAACGTAAAAGCTGTAAAATCATTGTGGCCGCACTTGCCACATATGTCATTGCTGCTGCCCGAAGTACCTTCTTCACTCCACCGACTTCGTCTTCACGGAGCATTCCTGAATTTCCAAGTACCTTCACCGCTCTTCTGGAAGCATTGATTTCCACCGGAAGTGTTATAAGATGAAATGCCACAGCTACCATAAAGAGCAGAATTCCGATATCAATAAGGAAGCTGGACATCTGGCCATTCATAAACAGGCCGATAATGATCAACGGCCAGGAAATCATGGAACCGAAATTTACGACCGGCACAAGTGCCCCACGGATTGATAAAGGTGCATACCCTTCAAAATGCTGTACTGCATGACCACACTCATGTGCCGCAACTCCGATTGCTGCTACAGAAGTTGAATTATAAACCGGATCAGAAAGCGCCAGTGTCTTGTTTCTCGGATCATAATGATCGGTCAGATTTCCAGCGATATGAGTCACCTGCACATCATAGATTCCATTTCTTCTGAGAATCTGTTCTGCCGCTTCTCGTCCTGTCATTCCTGAATAACTGCGGATCTTCGAATATTTTGCAAATGTTCCTTTCACCTGGGACGATGCGAGCAGGCTGAGAACCACACCGATCAGTACCAGTATATAAGTCCAGTCATAATAAAATCCATAATACATACTAAAACTACCTCCTGTTATCTATCTGCAGTCCCCCTCCAGAAGTACTCTTATTCCTGTGTAAATTTAACTCCGCTTTCAATTGTGTATCCCCTTAAGAAAGCTCCTGTATCCATTCTCTTTTTCCCCGGAATCTGAAGTTCCAGAACTCGTAAGACACCATCCCCTGTCTGAACAGTAAAGGAATCTTTCTCTACACTCAACACTGTTCCAGGCTCTGCTTTTACCGTGCCATCAGCCTCTGCTTTTGCTCTCCAGATCTTCACTACCTTTTTGTCCCAATGTGTGTAAGCACTTGGCCAGGAATTCAGGCCACGCACCAGACGTTCGATCTGTACTGCGGATGTATTCCAGTCAATATTTCCAAGCTTCTTATCGAGCATTCTGGCATATTCTGTCGGGCTTTCACCCTGCTTCTCGAAAGTTGCCGTATGATCTTCAATAGCTTTCAGAGTCTCTACACAAAGCTTTGCTCCTGCCTCTGCCAGTTTATCATGAAGGCTTTCTCCTGTCTCATCTTCTGTGATCGGCACTTCAACCTTCTGGATCATGTCGCCTGTATCCAGTCCTTCGTTCATCTGCATTGTTGTAACACCTGTCACTTTCTCGCCATTGATGATAGACCACTGGATTGGCGCGGCACCACGGTATTTCGGAAGTAGAGATGCGTGTACATTAATACATCCGTATGGTGTCATCTCCAGAATTTCTTTCGGAATGATCTGACCAAATGCAATGACAACCATCACATCTGCATTGTATTTTCTCAGTTCTTCTACACATTCCGGATCACGGATCTTCTTTGGCTGATAAACCGGAATTCCATGTTTTATCGCAGCTTCTTTCACCGGGGTTGGCTGCATCTCTTTACCACGTCCTTTTGGTTTATCTGGCTGGCTCACTACGAGACACACCTCATGCCCTGCTTCCACCAGTGCCTCCAGTGTTCCCACGGAGAAGTCCGGTGTTCCCATGAAAATTATTCTCATCAATTATTCCTCCACTTCGTATTCCATATCTCCCTCGTTGTAGGCCGGTGAATCATGCAGTTCTCCTTCTACTTTCTCTACATAGAGGTGTCCTCCCAGGTGATCGATCTCATGACAGAATGCTCTTGCAAGAAGTTCTTCTCCTTCTATCTCAAACTCCTCCATATTTTCATTAAGTGCACGTACTTTTACATAATTCGGACGAGTTACGATTCCCCATTTTCCCGGCACACTTAAGCAACCTTCTTCGCCTGTCTGCTCACCGGATGTCTCAACAATCTCAGGATTGATCAAAACGATCGGACCCTCTCCGACATCAATCACTACAATCTGTTTGAGAATACCAACCTGCGGTGCTGCAAGACCCACCCCCATCTTCTCATACATCGTATCAAGCATATCTTCAATTAAAATCTTTGTACGAAGTGTCATCTTCGTCACTGGTTTACACTGTTTTTCAAGAACATCATCGCCCATCTCTCTTACTTCTCTGATTGCCATTATTCTTTCCTCTCTTTTCTATAAATTCATCGGGTTAAAATCGAATTGGATTCTCATTTTCTGAAACCCTGAGTTAATTTCTATATATTGTTCCATCCAGTCTTTTAATACAACTAAGGTTCGGTATTCCGGCGCTTTTACGTAAATCACTCTCCGGTAAATATCTTTGATCTTATCCACTCCCGGACTTGCCGGGCCGATCACATCGAGCTGTGCCTGACCTTTGATCCGCAAAATGTATTCCTTCAGATACTTGCACGCTTTCTCTAAAAGTACCTCATCTTCACATGCTGCAAGTACTGCCATCAGGTTCTCCACCGGTGGATATCCCATCAGACTGCGGTAACGGATTTCTTTCTCATAGAATGCTTCATAATCCTGCGCTGCTGAAGCCTCGATTGCATAATGCTCCGGATCGTAAGTCTGAATCACGACCTCACCCGGTCTGTCACCTCTTCCGGCACGGCCTGCTGCCTGTGTCAAAAGCTGAAATGTTCGCTCACCGGAACGATAATCATCTGTATAAAGAGACATATCTGCTGCCAATGCACCGACTAATGTGACCTTTGGAAAATCATGTCCCTTTACGATCATCTGTGTTCCCACAAGAATATCCGCCTCTTCATTCGCAAAGGCAGATAAAATCTGCTCATGGGAATCCTTTTTCTTCGTCGTATCCATATCCATGCGGAGTACTCTTGCCTGTGGGAATCTTGCCTTCACCATGTCCTCGATCTGCTGGGTTCCTGCGCGGAATTCTCCGATATAACGGGAACCGCATTCTGGACACTCCGTCACCTTCGGCTGTTCATAACCACAGTAATGACAGACCATTTTCCCGCCTTTGTGTACCGACAAGGATACATTACAGTGCGGGCATTTCACTACATGGCCACATTCTCTGCAGGAAATAAAACCTGAATATCCTCTGCGATTCAAAAACAGCATGATCTGCTCTTTTGCATTCAGTCTGTCTTCAATCAGTTCCTGCAACTTCTCACTCAAGATGGAACGGTTTCCATTCTTCAGTTCCTTTCGCATATCAACTGTATGCACAGTCGCCATCTGCTGCATATGAGAACGATTCTTCATCTCGTAAAGCTGATACTCACCAAGCCTTGCCCGATACATTGCCTCCATTGACGGAGTTGCACTTCCGAGCACAACGCTTGCATCTTCTACTTCTGCCCTGTGGACTGCTACTTCTCTTGCATGATAACGTGGCACCTGCTCACTCTTGTAGGTTGGTTCATGCTCTTCGTCAATAACGATCAGACCCAAATCCGGAAATGGAGTAAAAAGTGCAGAACGTGGTCCGATCATCACATCGACCTCGCCCTTCTTCGCACGCATCATCTGATCGTAACGTTCTCCGGCAGACAGTCTTGAGTTCATGATAGAAACTCTGTCGCCGAAACAGCGGTAAAACCGCATCACTGTCTGATAGGTCAGTGCGATCTCCGGAATCAGAACGATTGCCTGTTTTCCCTGGTCAACAACCGTGCGGATCATCTCCATATAGACTTCTGTCTTTCCACTTCCGGTCACTCCGTGAAGCAGATAAGTTCTCCTTGTTCCACACAGATAGTCTTGCCGGAACCCCTGGATCACATGCTGCTGTTCTTCCGTATAGATGATCTCCTGGTGTGATTTCTTTGCCTGTTTCACCGGATTACGGTATACCTGCTCTGACTCTATCTTCAACACGCCCTGCTCTTCCAATGCCCGGATCACAGGCAGTGTCACATTTAATTTTTTCGTCACCAGCTCATAATCCAGAATTGGGGCTTCCTTCAAAGCTTCCAAAAGCCTTGCTCTTGCTTTCTGATTCTTCTTCTGATAAAAAGCCAGCTTCTCCTGACTCTCTTCCTCAGTAAGCAGCAAACGGAGATGTTTCTTTACCTTCGCATTCTCCTTCTGCTTGATTGGCAGCACTGTCTTAAGCGCCTGGATCATCGTTCCGCCGTAGTGCTCCTTCATCCATGCCGCCATGGCAATGAGCTGGGATTCCGCGCGCACGCCGCCTTCCATGATTCTGTCAAGTTCCTTGATCTTTTCCGGCGGATAATCCGGTGTATCCGTAAAACCCACCACATAGCCTTTCATGGGCCGGTTGCCGTTTCCAAATGGAAACTGAACCTGCATTCCTGTTTTCAGATGTTCTTTCAGATGTTCCGGTATCCGGTACTGAAACACCCGGTCCAGTTTCTCGTGGGAAATATCCACGATCACATTGGCGTATTCCATCTATTTCTCTGACAGCTCCTTCAGTACTTCCTGGATCAGTACTCTCTCATCCATGGGATATTTTACCCCTTTGATCTCCTGGTAATCCTCATGACCCTTACCGGCCAGCACGATGACATCACCCTTCTCACCATGCTCAATCACATAGCGGATGGCTTCTTTCCGGTCACAGATCTCAATATATTTTCCATCGGTCTTTTCCATACCAATCTTAATGTCGTTGATAATATCCTGCGGCTCCTCAAAACGGGGATTATCAGAAGTAATCACGGTCAAATCCGCCAGTTTTCCGGACACCTCACCCATTTCATAACGACGAAGCTTGGAACGGTTACCGCCGC
>OLFU01002613.1_pt1 | contig 13723 bp, 9 predicted proteins | sample 1605161 | NCBI WGS metagenome assembly OLFU01 (sample SAMEA3888914, study PRJEB22519) | human gut metagenome | biome: human gut; feature: human-associated habitat; material: faeces | place: Denmark | collected 2011
ACATTACCGCCGGGACCGGGCTTTCGCTGTATCACCTGCTGGAGCTGGAAAAGCTGAGCGAAGCCAGCGTGGCCCTGCTGCAGAACGTGCGCAGCCAGAAAAGCGGCAAAAAGGATATTATTAAAACTTTGCAAGAAGACTTCCGATTTAGGCTAATTGAACCACAGGTTAATCGCTATTCTGTGCGGTGTGTCTCTTCCCCAACAAATGTTATGATTGCAAATTATGGGCACTTTTTTTCAGAAACTTCTGTTTTAGAAACAATGGCTGAAATTAAAGCTTCTCTGCATGGAAGAGATATTGGATTATGTTTAGAAGAATTTTCTAAAGATTGGGCTCCGGAAATGTCTCGTCGTGGGCGAGTTTTATTAGAAGCAACTGAGTTTCCAAATAATTCTAAAAAACAAAAAGCTTTAGAGGAACTAATACGACAGGAGACTGATGAATGAGAAATTTAAACCTCAAAAATGTTTTTTGAATAGGAGAATAAGTAAAGCATTAAATATATCAAGTTTGAAGAATAGACTATGTCACGGGGCAATCACAATTATTCTGAAAAAGGCAAAAACGATTATTCTACGATAGCAGCAAACAAAGCTGACAGGGGCATACCCTGCAGCAGCGTTTGCTGCTGTTTTTTGTGCTCTAAATTTAATAGTGTTCTTTTATTCATGTGCTGCCGGAAAGGACTTAAATACGTGGCTGTGACGCGTTAGGATGTGGGGGATGTTCCTAGAGTGTGTCGTGTAGGTAACGTTACGAATGGTGTGCTGTGGTATTTACGCTATGGATTACACTGCACGATCTGCTGTGAGATAACGCTGCAGTATCGGTGTAATGATGCAGAAAGATTTTACAGAGGATGGGTGAAGAGGCTGAGATGGGATGCTGTAGAGTGTGCACTAGGATTGTGCTGTTACGGTAATGGGCTTCGATATTTACGCTATGGATTACACTACAAGATCTGCTGTGGGGTTACGCTGTAGTATCGGTGTAATGCTACAGCCAAATTTCACAGAGGATGGGGGTAGCGTAGGGGGAAGGGGAATAGTATAATGTTTGTAACAAATAGAAAAATGTTATTGAGGCTATAATAATTCCAAGGTTTAGAATTTATCTAAGGCTACGGGGTTTTGCTCTTTTGAGGCTACTGGAGGTTGCCCCGTGACAAAACAGAGCTTCATAAATGGCGTAAATAAGCCATTTATGGGGCTTTTTCTTTTGTCATGATACCTGTTTTGATAGGAATATTGATATGATAGCTGCGGATGAGGATAGACTTGAGAGAGTCAGAGATAACATTGATGCAGCAGAGAATGAGTATGCTAAATATACGGATAAAAGGAATAAGCTGGAAATGCTTATTTCTAAAGAAAATGAACTGGTAGAGCGTACAAAGATTGCTGAGAACATATATGATATGTTCCGACAGGGTGGTGATGACGATGTCAGAGAGAAGCTCATTGATGTTATGTATGAGAACCAGAGACTTGAGGAGGAGAATAAGTCGTTAAGGGAGTTGTTGGAGAAGGCTTATGCATTTATGAAGCAGTTTGTGATTGATGGGGTTAATCTGTTGGAGAAGTTTCTGGAGAGTGTGGGGAAGGTGATGGATAGACTTTCCGAAAAAACAAAATAAAAACATCTGTTCGTGCAACAAAGTATTGACATTGACATACGAAGAAAGTATCATAAATTTATGAAGCAGGAGGAATAAATGAGATGAGAAAATCAATTTCAATCAGTATAAGAGTGAGCGAAGAAGAATTAGATAAGTTTAAGGAAGCAGCAAGATTAGAAGCGTATTCATCATATAGTGAGTTTATAAGAAGAACAGCATTAATAGAAGCTGCCAGAATAATTAAAGAAAACAATGAAGGAGAGGATACCCATGAACATAATTAGTTTGTTTAGTGGATGTGGAGGATTAGATTTAGGTTTTGAAAGAGCAGGGTTTAATATTCCTGTTGCGAATGAGTTTGACAAAACAATATGGGCGACATTTAAAGCTAATCATCCTAATACTCATTTGATTGAAGGTGATATAAGACAGGTAACAAAAGAAGATATAGAACAGTTTATAGATGGAGAAGTTGATGGAATTATCGGTGGTCCACCTTGTCAGTCGTGGTCTGAAGCGGGTTCATTAAAGGGAATTAAGGATGCCAGAGGACAGTTGTTCTTTGATTATATTAGAATACTAAAGGAATTCCAGCCTAAGTTCTTTTTGGCAGAAAATGTAAGCGGAATGTTGGCAAACAGACATTCAGAAGCGGTGCAAAATATACTAAATCTTTTTGATGATGCAGGATATGATGTGTCATTTACCCTTGTAAATGCAAAGGATTACGGAGTTGCAGAAGAAAGAAAGAGAGTGTTTTATATAGGTTTCAGGAAGGATTTGCATATTGATTTTGGATTTCCTAAAGGTTCAACAAAGGATGATGATAAGAAAATAACTCTTCGTGATATTATATGGGATTTGCAAGATACGGCTGTTCCATCAGGAGAGAAAAATCATCACAATCCAGAGGCAATCAATAACAATGAATACTATACTGGAGCATATTCACCAATATTTATGAGTCGTAACAGAGTAAAAGGATGGGATGAACAGGCATTTACAGTTCAGGCATCAGGAAGACAATGTCAGCTTCATCCACAGGCACCTAAAATGGTTAAAGTGGCACAGAATGATTGCAGATTTGTAGAAGGAAAAGAACATCTATATCGTCGAATGACAATTAGAGAGGTTGCCAGAGTACAGGGATTTCCTGATGATTTTAAATTTATATATGAGGATACTAATACAGCATATAAAATGATTGGAAATGCTGTTCCGGTTAACCTTGCATATGAAATAGCTATCGCAATAAAGAAATACTTAGAAGGTAATGGTGCAGAGGTTGTTGTAGATAATGAGGTTATAGATGCAAAGGAGGTTAATGAGAAGAAAGTGAGTACAAAGAGTAATGATCAGGGTAGAGCATATGAGTATGCTTGGATAAAAACGCTTTATAAGGCGTTATGTGATATGCGAAAAACTAGAATAGTTGATAATTCTAGTTTGCATGCAAATGAAAAGGCATGGGCGCTTATGGATGAGGAAATGCAGCAGACATTTATGATATCAGCAGAATCAGCCATTGATACAGTGCTTGAAATGGAACCTAAAATGTCAGAGGACAGTAATGATGAATTGACATTAGAATTTCAGAAGGACGGAGCTGGCGTAAAGGGGGATGTAAGAGATATTGTTATTAGAAGAAATGATATTGAGTGGGAAATAGGATTAAGTATCAAACATAATCACGATGCCGTAAAACATAGCAGATTAAGTCATAAACTTGATTTTGGTAAAGAATGGTTTGATATGCCTTGTAGTGATGCATATTGGAATGCGGTTCAACCAATATTTGATATGCTAAAGAATGAGAAGGATAATGGTTCAAGATGGTCTGAAATCAATGACAAAGACGAAGTAGTATATGTACCTTTATTACAGGCATTTATGGATGAGGTTAATAGAGCATATAAAGAAGATAAGAATATGCCATGTAAGATGATAGAATATCTTATTGGAATAGAGGATTACTATAAGGTTGTCAGCCGTGATAGTAAGCGTCTTACAATGATTCATACTTTTAATATGCATGATACTTTAAATAAACCAAGTGAAAATAAGGTATCGGCGATTACTGTTCCAATAGTAGAGTTACCTACAAGACTTGTGGCACTTGAGTTCAAGCCAGGAAGCACTAATACTGTAGAAATGTTTTTGGATAATGGATGGCAATTAAGCTTCAGAATTCATAATGCAAGTACAAAGGTTGAACCTAGTTTGAAGTTTGATGTGCAGTTTATTGGTATGCCGACATCAGTGCTGAATATTGAATGTAAATGGAAATAAGGCGGTACAGATATTGAGAAAAATGCTATTAAGTTTCAGACCAGATGTTTATGAAAAAATAAAATCTGGTGTGAAGATATTTGAACATAGAAGAAATTTTCCAGATGAACCTATAATGGCATATATGTATGTTAGCTCACCGGTGAAAGCAATCACCGGTGTTGTATACTTAGGTAAAAGGCATTGTCTATCTGACTGGTTGGAATATTATAAAGAAGATAGCAATGCTGTTACACGAATAAAGGAATATATGGAAACTTATCATTATAGATATGCAATGGAAATAGATAGCTTTCAGGAAACATCACAGATATCATTAGATGACTTAAGAGAAAATATTCCGGGATTTGTAGCACCACAGATGTATATATATTTGGATGGTACAGAATTGCTGGAGTATATAGAGAGTAACTTAAAAATGACAGATTTGCAGGTAGAACATTCATTTGAAAGAATAGAGGCTTGTCAGGTTTGTGTGCATTAGCATTTATTGATAGGAGTTGAAGCATGGGATTTCCAACATTATTAGAATCGGAGTTACTTGCTGTTTCAAAAGCATTGGGAGACACAGAATTTGGATTTACAGGGACAGAAATAGGATTATTGCTTTCAGAGTGTGGTTTAAAAGATATTGATTCAAAAAATACAAAATATAAGAGATTATTTAATGCATTTTGTGAGCAAAGTAGAAAAGATAATAGTACAAACTGCGTATATAAATTTATACAAGTATGTATGGAGCCAGCTAGAGGACTAAATACTCAATCTGCATATGAGAAGAGACGTTTTGAAGTAAATAGAGTATTGATGTTAAAAGGAATTGAAATAAGGGATGATGGTAACTTCTATAAAATTACTAAGGCTGAAAGTTTATCCGAAGTGGAAAGAAGAACAAGAGAACTGAAAAATAAATTATCATGTTATGGTGCACATCAAAGAGTTTTAATGTGCTGCAAAGAAGAGTTACTAGTAGATGATTATTTTCATGCGGTTCAGGAAGCAGTAAAAGGAATATGTGATCGGGTAAGAGAAATGAGTGGATTGTTAACAGATGGAAATGAACTTATTCAAACTGCTTTTTCTGTAAAAAATCCATATATTGTTTTAAACTCATTAAGGACAACTTCAGAACAGAACCAACAAAATGGACTTAAAGAGATAATACTGGGATTAATTCATATGGTAAGAAATGTTACGGCTCATGAATTGAGAATTAGATGGGATATTAATGAAAATGATGCAATTGATATTTTGCAACAAGTTTCTTTTGTACATAAATATATGGATCAATGCATTACAGTTAGACATTTAGCCTAATAAAGATAGGTAAGATTTTGTTTTACTACAGTAATGAAGAATAGTAAGCTTAAAATTCCTTGATTACTAAAAACAAAATGGGATATTTAGTACAAAGAATAAAAAAGGTTATACACTAGCTAAAAGATTTAAAGATATTAAAAATGTAATCAGAGATATATGATAAGGAGAAAGATGAGATTATGGATAATGTTTTGCAAATTGATAAGCAAATATTAAATTCGGATAAAATAATATGTAGACATATAAATAATTTGTGTAATTCAACGAGAGGAGAAATATCACAGGATATTCTATCACAATTAAGACATTTTGTTGAACATATTTTGTTGAAAATATATGCTAATGGTAATGATATTGAGGATACACAGGATAATGTTAAACAGGCTGTTAAATATGCAAAAAATCAAGAATGGTTGAGATATTTGTCTCGATTTCATCATTTTTTGCAGGTATCTGTATCCCATAGGACTTTAGAGGAAGAAAATTCGGAGCGTTTAATGTTAAAATATTACGAATATCTTCTTAGGATAAAAACAATGTTACATGATAAGTATTCTCTTGATGTTTTGTATAACTTAGAGCAATTTCCAATTGTAACAGATGAGAGCTTAAATGAGTATTATCTGAAAATTGTTCAAAAGGTTGATGAATATAAAAAATCATCAAAAAATATATATAAATATGATCGTTTTTACATTCAAAATATAAAACCATTTTTTTGTAATAATAAAATATATTATGAAGTAGCATTTATTCCGGCAAATGATAAGGCAAGTAAAACAGATAAAATAATTGCATTTACAGATAGAGAAATAACAGACTTTTATGCGGTAAAGTTAGCAATAGAAGATGATTATATAGAAATATTTGATAAATGTATGCCTATAAGAATTATTTTGGATTGGGAAGTAAGTATTCGACCATGTGAATTTAAAAATTTTAGTAAGATAATTAATAATCAGACCAAACCAATTGGAAAAGCAGAGGAGAGGGAACTAGTTAAGTATTTGACCGAGTCGGGAAGAAGTTTAGCAGAGATAGTCGTTTATTCAGATGAAAAATATAATGAAGTCCGCAATCGAATTGTTCCAAATAGAGAAGGGTATCATTTTTTTGATTTATTGGATTTCTGTAGACAACTCATTAAAAATCAAGGTGCAGGTTGCAATGTTTTAAGATATTTGTTACATCATATGAATAATCGAGTTATTAAAGAACAATATCATGAGAGTTATAAAAAGAATTATAACACTGGAAGATGGGAATATTTGGGTGTGAATAATTGGCTCTCAAATTTATATTTACCAAATGAGTGTTTACCTTTTGATACAATGCCGTTCTGTTCTGGATTGAGAAAACATGTACCAAATATATCAGATTTGTTAGTAGCATTGGATACAGATGGACGTGAACATGAATTTATGGCTAGAGTTATAAAAAATAATACTGAACAGAAGGGAATGCTGTATACCCCATTAGAACAGAATGGAGAAAAGTATAAACTTGGTAATTTTGAGGATGTTGAAACTTTGAAAAAAATATATAATGAGAAGTTACCGAAAACTAAGAAACAGCAAGCACGTAAATTGATTATAGATAAAGGCTATATATTTATTGAGGCATACAGGGATGATACAATTTCTATAATTACAACGATTAAAAGATTAGCTCAAAGCGGTGTGAGTAATTATTCCAATACTGTAAAACATTGGATAGAAAATAGTGATTATAATATATCGGAAGAGAAGAAAAAAGCATTGGAGACAATGTTTGCTAAATCGCATGTATCGGTAATATATGGGGCAGCAGGAACAGGGAAGACTACATTTATTAATTACATTTCCAATTTTTTTAAAGAGTATTCGAAATTGTATTTGGCATATACGAATCCAGCAGTGAACAATTTAAAGAGAAAGGTTGCTGCAACCCAAGATTGCGAATTTATGACAATTTCAAAGTTTAACAATAGATATAATAATGACATAAAGAGAAAGTATGATATTATATTTATTGATGAGTGTAGTACGGTTAGCAATAAGGAAATGAAGGAGTTTTTGGAACTTGCTGATTATAAATTACTTGTATTAGTTGGAGATACTTACCAAATAGAATCAATAGAATTTGGAAATTGGTTTGATACAATACGTGGATTTCTTCCAGAGTCTGCAATATGTGAATTGGTAAAGCCATATAGAAGTAATAGCAAGCAGTTACAAGCTTTGTGGGATAATGTCCGCAAAATGGAGGATGATATATTGGATCGACTACAAGCAGGAGGTTATTCAGTAAATCTTGATCCGTCAATTTTAACTCCAGCATCAGAGAACGAGATTATCTTATGTTTAAATTATGGAGGATTGTATGGAATAAACAATATAAATCATTTTATGCAAGAAAACAATAATGGCAAGGAGATAAGGAGAGGAATACAGAGATATAAAGTTGGTGATCCAATTTTGTTCAATGATTTGGCGGATTCATTTTTTACAAAGAATAAAGAACAAGTTCCAATTATTCAAAATAATATGAAAGGCAGAATAGTAGATTTTAGACTTTTGGAAGCTGGTAAAGTAACGGAACGAATTCAATTTGATATAGAAATTGACAAGCCATTGATGAATTTAGATGATAAAGGTTTAGATTTTCAAGTTATAGGTGTATCAGAAAAGGGAAATTCTATTATTAGATTTGAAGTTTATAAAAATAAAAGTACAGATGAAGATGATGACAGTGTATCTAAGAATATGGTACCATTTCAAATAGCATATGCGGTATCTATTCATAAAGCACAAGGTTTAGAGTATGATTCAGTAAAGATCATTATAACAGATGATATTGATGAACTGATTACACATAGTATCTTTTATACTGCCATAACAAGGGCAAGAGAAAAATTGAAAATTTATTGGACACAATCTGTTGAAAAGAAGGTTTTAGATAGAATAAAACCTAAAAATAATCATCAGGATATTTCTTTATTGAAACAAGAGTTGCTGTTAAGAAAATGAATTTGTACCAAAAATAAGAAAAGTGTTGGAGATATTTTTCGAAGAAATATTGTACATTTTCTTATGTAGGAGACCTAATACCAAATGGGTACATTGATACCTATATGATACCTAAATTTTTGAAAATATAAAATAATTGTGATAAAAGGTGTAATAATCGCCATTAAAAGTTCTATAAATCAAGCTTTCACAGGGATAATAAGTTTCTCTGCGGGGAGTTTGAATAATTTCAATTTGACACTGATTATTTTATATGGCAGGTAGTCTATAGGATTGCCTGCTGCATTCTTATTGTTGCAAATGTAAGATCGTTTTTGTTGCCATTGGAGTTGATGATTGTCAAAAGATTAATATAAAAGGTTAAGTGCCTTTTAGTATAATTATAAAGGAACATAGGAGGAAATTATGGCTGAAGAAATTAATGTAAATAAGATAAGTGCAGAAGTGATTAGTGAGTTGGCAAAAAATACAGCGTGTTTTGTTGTAAAAAAATTAGGTAAAGTATATAAAGATATTGTAAACAAGGAAGATATCGACTATGGTACTGCATTTGAGAAATATTTACTAGAAGCGGAACAGCATATAAGCATGGCTAAAACTATTTTATATGGACAAACTCCACATTATCTGTATTCTTTTTTTGAGTGTATGGGAATAAGTAATCGGCAACATATTATTGATACGTCCAATGTGAATAATATATTGGATATAGGGAATAAAATAATTATCACAGGTACTGGTGGAATAGGAAAAAGCATGTTGATGAAACACTTTTTTTTAAATACTATACATACAACATCATATATACCTATATTGGTAGAATTAAGGGGATTGAATGAGTATATACCAGAAAATATATCTATTGAAAAGTATATATATAACACACTTGGAATTTTTGGATTTAAGCTTGAGGAAGAATATTTTAGATATAGTTTAGAAACGGGGTGTTATGTAATTTTATTTGATGGTTATGATGAAGTGAAGAATGCAAATGCACAAAAGGTAACGCAAGAAATAATTGATTTCAGCAACAAATATTCTGAGAATCATATTATTTTGTCTTCTAGACCGTTAGATGAATTTGTAGGCTGGTCAGACTTCAAAGAATATTCGGCAATTGCTTTGAACAAAGAACAAGCATTATCTTTAATTTCTAAATTAGATTATGATATAGAAATAAAAAATAAATTCTATAAACAATTGGATGAGGAATTATTTGAAAAGTATGAATCCTTCGCCTCTAATCCCTTACTATTAACGATAATGTTGATGACTTTTGAAGAACGAGTTTCGATACCGGATAGCAAGACGGATTTTTATGAGCAGGCCTTTTCAGCTCTATTTCACAAACATGATGCTATGAAAAAGGGTAAATACAAAAGGGAGAAACTATCTGGGCTGGGGTATGAAGATTTTAAAAAAGTATTCTCGTATTTTTGCTTTAGATCTTTCTTTAAAAATCAATATGAATTTACAGAAAAAAGTGCTTTAGAGAATATACAAAAAGCTAAAGAGAAAGTGTATTCTTATGGTACTTTTAGAGAAAGTGACTACTTGGAGGATATGACAAAAGCAGTGTGTATGTTGGTACATGAAGGATTAAATTATCGCTTTTCACATAGATCGTTCCAAGAATACTTTGCAGCTGTTTATACAACACAGTTGAGTGATGAAGAACAACGTCAGTTTATTTTATCTTGGTTGAGAGCAATGTCAGGGAGAATGACTACAGATTTTCTTGACATATTATGTGAACTCCAGCCAGATAGATTTATGAAGAATATTTTGTACAATCCACTTTGTGAGTTATACGATTTATATGAGGCAAATGGATGTTCCGAGGATTGGTTTATAGAATATATGTATTCAGGAATATCAGTTCATTTTTCTGAAAATCGAGGGGAAAGAATATACGTCCAGATTAATCAATCATACTACCATACAATATTTGTATGTATGTTGCATTATTTGCATTATGAGTATGTAGATATGGAATGTGATGAAGAGTATGGAGAAACTATTAGTGAATTAAAAGAGAAATATGGGAAAAAAGTTGTGCGAATAGGAATAACGTTTGAACAACTTAGGGAGGACGCATTATATGATAAGGTAAAGAGAGCAATAAAGTGGGTAACACAAAGAATGAATTATGTTTTTGGTGAATTAGATAAAATAGATATTAATACTTTTGGAAAAAAGAGAAAATTTGAATCCATGTTAGATGAATTGTAATAATGGTCATGGCAACACTTTGGCAACAGAAAATCAGTAAGCCAAAATAAAATGTGTAAATGAAGAAAATATCGGCAGATTTTTAATGAAAATTAAACAAAATAGTTTAATACAAAACAACAACTTGCCGAGTTTGAGTAAATGGATAAATCCCTACAAAGCTTGTATTTATGGGCTTTGTAGGGATTTTTTTAGTGCGAATGGGTACATTTTGGGTACAAATTTATTAATATTATTTTTCTCACAGTAGGTTTAAAGTATTATTTTATATTCACATTCAAGCAAATCAGAGTCATGGTCTCTGGTATCATCTTGAATTTGTTTAACAAGTGTGAGTAAGTAATGTCCATGAATGTTTTTCCAGATGACGACATCACCTATTCCAATGTCCCTGCATCGTGAGGAGTAATCTTGCTTAAGCAAAATGTCCTTCTGCATATTAGATATATTTGAAACGTTTTTAATTCGAGCAATGCAATCAATATCATCTGAATCTGAATATGCATGTATGATTTTATCGCTACCTTTACTCCATTTAGTGCTAAATTTCCATTCGTTATCGCCAATAATATACACTCCATTATTATTGGAATAGTCAAAGGAGAAAGAACCATTTATTTCCGGAAGAGAACTATCTGGATGGAATGTGATATGCTTATTGTTGCCTTGTTTTGTTACATATCCATAAGTAATTAATTTTTGTAGTTTTCGTTTTGTAGCAGAAACAGTAATATTTAAAGAGCCGGCAATATCTTGAAGAGTTGCTCCAGGATGCTTAATAAGGAAGCAAAGTAATTTTTCATCAATGTTCGATGCAAGAGAATCAACATAATTATCAAGTTTTATCTTTGCTTCTGAATATAAATTATCATTAGCTGAGGATTCGGTAAGAGATAAGAATAAATTGCATATATTTTTAAGTATTTCAAATAATGTGGGATTAACAATTTTATTATCTTCTGTACTATGAACAAGTGAATTACGATAAAGGCGTAATTCGTTTATTTGTGCATAGCATTTTTGAGAAATAATATCAAGGTCTCTCAATATGCTAAGAGAATCAAGAAATTGAAGATTAATATTGTTGTTTTTTTCAGGAAGCTGTTTTTGAGCATAATTTTTAATGGCCTCTTCAAGAACATTGTAATAAGTTATAAATGAAGCAAAGCTTTTTTCTTCCATAATGTGGTTTGTAGTATACTCGGAATCGAACAGTTCTTTTTCTTTCTCCTTTTTAATTATGATGTTTGATGTTAGAAAAGCCGCCCTCCCGGCATCGGGAGGGCGGCAGGGTGTTTACTTGCTCCAGCTTTCGCTGTCACCAAGAATGGCGGTATGGGCGTTGGCTGCCTCCATGACTGCGTAGTACGCCCAATGCTTGCGGCTGACATCCGGGAAGGTGTTCAGCTTGCGGAGGTTATCCGCAATGTAGTTTTCATCCGCCTCGCGGCCCAGCAGGCGGTTGACGATGGTCACAACCTCCGCGCGGTTGATCTCGTCGTCAGCGCGGAAGGAGCCGTCGCCATAGCCGTTGATCCAGCCATGCTTGGCGGCAGCCTTGATGTATGCGGCGGCCCAATAGCCGTCGCTCACATCGTTGAAGTCCTTATACTGCTCCATGATCTCAGCGTCGCCATCGCCGTACACATCAAAGAAGCGGACGGCCAGCGTGGTGAACTCGGCACGGGTAATGGCGTCGTTGGGGGCAAAGAGGGTCTTGCTCTTACCATAGGTGACACCGTTGTTATTGAGGTATTTGGCATAACCGGAGTACCAGGCATGGGCGGGAATATCCGTAAATCTGGTGTTGGCCGCAGTGGAAATGGTATCGTCGTTCTTCTCCGCCAGCAGGCGGGCGAAGATAGCGGCGGCCTCCGCGCGGGTCATGCTGCGGCTGGGGCCGAAGGTCCCGTCTGTGTAGCCCAGAATATAGGCGCCGTGACGCTCTCTTTCCTCGATTTCCGGAACGGTCAGCTTGCCGTCCTGATCCGTCTTGCCCTTGGCCGTTTGGCTCAGGTCACCCTTAACAACGATGTTTTTATTCTCCTGCGGATTTTTCTTGTGGTCGGTGACGGTAACCGTCACACGGTGGTTTTTATCCAGATCCGTGCCATCCGGCAGTTTCACGGTAATGTTTCCTGTCTTGCCGATAGACACCTCCGCGTTGGGGATGGGGCGTCCGGTATCGGTATGCTCCACCTTGATGGTCAGCGTCCAGCGGTCGCCGTCCGCGTCCTCATAGCCAGTAGTGACCTTGCCGTCCTCGTTGGTCTTACCGCTGCCGGTGGGAACAGTGAGCTGACCGACCTGATCGGTCTTACCGGAGGCGTAGTTATCATTCTTGTCTGTAACGGCAATGCTCATGCCCGGTACAGCACTCTTGTCCTTGACCAGCTGCACGGTGACGGTGGTCTGATCTGCGTAGTCCAGCAGGCGGCTATTGGGCAGGCGGATGGAGATCGAATTGTCCTTATGGAGCGCCATAGCGGCGTTTGCGACGGGATTCTTGGTGTCGGTATCGGTGACGGTCACAAGGTAGCCGCCCACAATGGCCTCACCCTTACTGTCCGTGGTGGCGCTATTGTAGATCTTTTCAATGGGCTGTGTCTCCAGCTTTTCGCCACACACGGTACACTCCTTGTGCTTGCTGCCCTCGGAATCAGTGGTAGGCTCCTTGTCGATGATCCAGTCGCTGGGCTTATGACCAGCAGGCTCGGTGTAGTCGCTCTTGTTGGTATCGCCGCAGCGAACACAGGTGTTAGTGGTATAGCCCATCTCCGTGCAGGTGGGAGCAGTCACTTCGGACTTGTAATCATGTCCCAGGGCCTTTTCCAGTACAGCGCCGCAGCGGGTGCAGAGCTGAGGTTCCGTGCAGGTAGCAGAAGCGCCGGGGATGTGGCCATCCGCGGGGTCGGCATCCAGACGGTGGTAACCGCAGCGAATGCAGCGGTATTCCATAACCCCCTCGCCGGTGCAGGTGGCATTAGTAACAAGGGTGCCCTTGTCCCAGCTATGGCCCAGGGCGTCCGTATAGTCTGTGACAAAGGAACTGCCGCAGCCATCGCAGCGATGGATGGTCTTTCCCTCTGCATCGCAGGTAGCCTCGATCACATGAGCCTTGTAATCATGCGGAATGGCGGGAGTAATGTCCTCGATATGGCGGTCACCGCAAACGGAGCATTCCCGGACGGTATAGCCGGGGCTGGTACAGGTGGCCGCCACGGTATAGACCTCATAGCTGTGTTCGCCCTTG
>OLFU01002620.1_pt1 | contig 13672 bp, 13 predicted proteins | sample 1605161 | NCBI WGS metagenome assembly OLFU01 (sample SAMEA3888914, study PRJEB22519) | human gut metagenome | biome: human gut; feature: human-associated habitat; material: faeces | place: Denmark | collected 2011
TCGAGGGGAGGCTTTGGCATTCCGTAAAGCTTCGCCTCTTCGCCAGAGGCTCCCCCTCGGTAGGGAAGCTGTCTGCGAAGCAGACTGAGAGGTTATACCAAGACGCACCTGCCCTTGAACAGCAAATAAATTTATGAGGTATACTATGGAACCCATCACTGTAAAATACAAAGTGTTAGACTCCCGCGCCAGGACGCCCGCCTACGCCACCTCCGGCTCTGCCGCCGCCGACCTGTGCGCCGTGCTGGATGAGCCGCTGACAGTCCAGCCCATGCAGCGGGTGCTGGTGCCTACCGGCCTTGCCATCGAGCTGCCCGGCGCACACGCTGTGGCGCTGGTCTATGCCCGCAGCGGCCTGTCCATCAAGCACGGCCTCTGCATGGCAAACGGCGTCGGCGTCGTGGACAGCGATTACCGCGGTGAGCTGAAAGTCCCGATGGTCAATCTGGGCGCGGAGGCTTATACCATCCAGCCCGGTGAGCGGGTGGCCCAGCTCTGCATCGCGCCGGTGTACACGGCGGCATTCGTGCAGGCCGACGCACTGGATGAGACCGCCCGCGGCGAGGGCGGCTTCGGCTCGACGGGGAAATGATGATGAAGAACCTGATATTAGCCTCCGGCAGTCCGCGCCGGAAGGAGCTTCTGAGCTTATACACGACGGATTTCACCATCTGCGTCAGCGATTTCGACGAGAGCGGAGTCACTGCACCCACTCCGGCCCAGCTGGTGGAAAAGCTGGCCCAGGGCAAATGCCTCGCTGTGGCAAAAGACCATCCCGGCGCGGTGGTGCTGGGATGTGACACCGTCGTGGATGTGGGCGGCGAAGTCTTCGGCAAGCCCCACAGCGTGGAGGACGCAAAGCGGATGCTCCGCGCCCTGTCCGGCGCGACCCACGAGGTGCATACCGGCGTCTGCGTATCGGACGGCGTACGCACCGAGAGCTTCGTGGACAGCTGCAAGGTGACCTTCTTCCCGATTTCGGAAGGGGAGATAAACGCCTACACGGCTACCAAAGAGCCCTACGACAAGGCCGGTGCCTACGCCATCCAGGGCCGCGCAGCCCTCTGGCTCGACCGGCTGGAAGGGGACTACTACACCATCATGGGCCTGCCCGTCAGCCGGACGGCCCGTCTGCTGAACAGATTCTGATGCAGGACACAGAAAAGCGGCCCCGGCGGCCAAAAATGAAAAAACTCGAAAAAGTTTACGGAAATGCTTGAGAAAAGCGCGTCTTGCGGCTATAATAAAAACGTGTTATTCTGCGATGAGCTGCCCGTTGGTCTGAGCGGGCGGCTCTGCGTTTTGGAATAGACCCTGGAAAATCGTAAGGAGAGAAGACTATATGAGTTTGTTTTCAAAGGATGTTGGTATCGATCTCGGTACTGCCAATACCCTCGTTTACATGAAGGGCAAGGGCATCATCATGCGTGAGCCCTCTGTTGTGGCCGTGGACACCAAGAGCGACGAAGTGCGCTGCGTGGGCGCTGAGGCAAAGGCCGTCATCGGCCGCACCCCCGGCAGCATCGTGGCTGTCCGCCCCCTGAAGGACGGCGTCATCGCCGACTTCGACATCACCGCCAATATGCTGGAGACCTTCCTCAAAAAAGCCTGCGGCAACAGCATGTTCTCCCGCCCCCGCGTGGTCATCTGCATTCCGTCGGGCGTCACCGAGGTGGAGCGCCGCGCTGTGCGTGAGGCCGCTCTGAAGGCCGGCGCCCGTCAGGTGTCGGTCATCGAGGAGCCCATGGCTGCTGCCATCGGTGCGGGCCTGCCCATCAGCGAGCCCACCGGCAGCATGATCGTGGACATCGGCGGCGGCACGGCCGAGATCGCTGTCATCTCTCTGGGCGGCATCGTGGCCTCCCGCAGCGTGCGGATGGCTGGCGATATGTTCGACCAGGCCATCATCGCCTTCATCAAGCGCAAGTATAACCTCCTCATCGGTGAGCGCACCGCCGAGCAGATTAAGATCGAGATCGGCTCTGCCTACCCGATGGACCCCGAGATGACCCTCGAGATCAAGGGCCGCAACCTCGTGGACGGCCTGCCCAAGAACGTCGTCGTCCACTCGGAGGATGTCCGTGAGGCTCTGCTGGAGTGCCTGGTCAAGATCACCAGCGCCATCAAGGAGACTCTGGAGCGCACCCCGCCCGAGCTGAGCGCCGACATCATCGACCACGGCATCACCCTGACCGGCGGCGGCGCTTTGCTGCGCGGCCTGGATCAGCTGATCCAGAGCGAGACCGGCATTGATGTGCATATTGCGGAGGATCCGCTGGATTGCGTGGCCAAGGGTGCCGGTGCGGTGCTGGATCATGTGGATGTGCTGCATGACGTGCTGGACACCGATGGAGGACATATGTAAGAGCGGCTCTCTGCGGAGAGTGCTGCTCAGAATGCGGAAAAGTTTCAGACACAGCAGCTGTGCGTTTTTCCGCTGCAAACACTGCATCTTGCGCGGATGGCACGGCTGTCCGCGCTTTTTTCATGCAAAGGCCTGCGGTAGGGCGCGGGCATCCCGACAGGAGGGAAACACCCTTTGAAAGATTTTTTTGATACCTGGAAATTCAAGATTCTCGTGGCCGTGGCGGTGTTTCTGGTGGGCATCATGGCCTATGCCGGTGCCAACGGACGCCTGACCGCTGCCCCGCAGGAACTGCTGGGCGTGATCCTGACCCCATTCCAGAAGGCAGGGGCTGTGGTCAGCGGCGGTGTGGGCGCGATGTGGGAAAAATATGCCAGCATCGACAAGGTTATGGAACAGAACGAGCAGCTGACGGCGGAAAACGCCGAGCTGCGTCAGCAGATGGTGGATTATGACCGCATCAAGGCTGAAAACGAGGCCTACAAGGCACTGGCCAACATTCAGGAAAAGAACAGCAATGCCACCTATGTGTCCGGCTTTGTCATTGGCCGCGACCCGCTGGACGAGTTCGGCGGCTTCACGCTGGACAAGGGCACCGCAGACGGCGTAGCGGTGAACGATGCGGTCATCAGTGACCGGGGCTATCTGCTGGGCATGGTGGTAGAGGCTGATCCGACCAGCTGCAAGGTGATGACCATTCTGCACCCCAGCTTCAACGCGGCGGGCGTGGTATCCCGCACCCGGGAAAACGGCATTCTGAACGGCAATACCACCTATGCAGCGGACGGCCTGTGCACCCTGACCAATCTGGAGCGCAGCACCGAGACCCATGCGGGGGATCAGGTCATCACCACCGGTCTGGGCGGGGTGTTCCCCCCGGATCTTCTGGTGGGTACGGTGCAGGACGTGGTGCCGGAGACCAGCGGCAAATCCTCCATTGCGGTGGTGCGCCCCGGTGCCGACCCCCGCACCGCCAAGCACGTTTTTATCGTTACTGCGTACTAAGGAGGACACACTGCTATGGAATCTCGCCGCAGGCGCAGCCGCAGCCAGCTGCTGAAGTGGGGCTGTTATGTGCTGGCGCTGTTTGTGTGCGCCGCTTTGCAGACCACGCCCGGGCTGTTTCAGCTGGGGGAGGCAAAGCCGCTGCTGGTGCTGCCGCTGTGTCTGGCGGTGGCGGTATTTGAAGGAGAATTTGCCGGAGCACTGCTGGGCACGGTGGGCGGTCTTTTGTGGGATTGCACGGCCGGACGCACGGTAGGTATGCTGGCGCTGGAGCTGCTGCTGCTCTGCTTTGCGGTATCGGTGCTGGTGCAGTTGTATCTGCAGGTGAACCCCGGCAATTTTGCCGCAGTAAGCACCGCAACGGCGCTGGTGGTGCTCTCGCTGGACTGGCTGTTTTTCTACTATATGCCGGGCTATACCGGCGCTGCGCTGCGGTACGTCGCCTTTGTACTGCCCAGTGCGGCGCTGACCATCCCGGCGGCGCTGCTGGCCTTCTGGCTGGTGCAGCGCATCCATGACGGGTTCAGGATCGACAACGGTGTGGTCTAGCCCGTAAAAGGAGAACCAGATGAACGAAAATGAACGCAAGGTCGTGGTGCGGCGGATGCTGCTGCTCATCGCAGTGGCCTGCATCATCATGGGGCTGTACACCTTCCGGCTGATCTTTTTGCAGCTGGTCAACGGGGACGACTTTAAGGCAAAAGCCACCAACACCACGGATTATAAGTTTACGGTCACCGCTGCGCGCGGCGATATCGTGGACAGCACCGGCAAGCACATCGCTACCACCAGCACCGGTTATAATGTGGTGCTGAACAAGCTGCAGATGGGGAATCAGGATCTGGACACCATGCTGCAGCAGATCGTGGAGCTTTTGCGCAAGAACGATGAAAAATGGCTGGACACCCTGCTCATCAGCGAGCCGGATGCCGCCGGAAACTATACCTTTACGGACAGCGCCGACAGTGCCAGCGACCAGAAAACGCTGGCAGACATGAAGGAGACGCTGGGTCTGCAGCAGTACGCCACCGCCAACGATGTGATGGAGATGCTGGTGGAGAAAAACCAGCTGGAAAGTTTCTCACTGCCGTGGCAGCGGGTGCTGGCGGGCATCCATTACGAGATGGACCGACAGGCCTTTTCCAACGTAAATAACTTTGTTATGGCTGAAAACGTCAGTCAGGCGACGGTGGCTACCATCAAGGAGCATTCCCTCACGCTGCCGGGCGTGGAGATCGTGGAGACCAGCACCCGCAGCTATGAGCAGGGCGATATCCTGCCCGCTGTGCTGGGGCGCGTGGGCAAGATCACCGCCGAAAAGTGGAAGGTGACCGACGAAAACGGTCAGGTGACCTATCCGCTCAAGGAAAAAGGCTATAACATGAACGATGTGATCGGCATCTCCGGCCTTGAGTCCGTGTACGAGGATGAGCTGCGCGGCAAGGATGGTGTGGAGACCATCACCCGTAATTCGGACGGCGTGATCGTGGACACCAAGATCACCACCGTGCCGGAGCCGGGGCATACCGTGCAGTTGACCATCAACAGCGACTTTCAGCGGGCGGTGGACAAGGCACTTGCCAATAACATCGATATGATCAACCGGGTGTACAACACCGGCGATATGAAAGCCGCTGCTGGTGCTGCGGTGGTGCTGAATGTGAAGGACGGCAGCGTGCTGGCGGCCTCCAACTACCCCAGCTTTGACCAGAACCTGTACGCCACCAACTATTCGGAGTACAACGCCGACCCCAGCCTGCCCCTGTTCAACCGGGCGCTGCAGGGCCTGTACACCCCCGGCTCCACCTTTAAACCCTCGGTGGCAGTGGCGGCGCTGGACAGCGGCCTCATCAACCAGTACTCCACCGTCAACTGCACCGGCGTGTATACCTATTATAAGGATTACCACCCCCGCTGCACCCGCCACGGCCACAGCGGCAACATCGACGTCATCACGGCCATCAAGTGGAGCTGCAACATCTTCTTCTACGATGTGGGCCGCCGCACCACCAGTGACGTCTACGATGCCTACGCCTACAAGATGGGCCTTGGTACCCGCACCGGCGTGGAGGTCAATGAGGCCACCGGCCGCCTGACCACAAAGAACGACTCCAACTACACCGCTTCTCTGGACATCCAGGCCGCTATTGGTCAGGGCAACACCGTCGTCACCCCCGTCCAGCTGGCGACTTACGCCGGCACGCTGGCCAACCGGGGCGTGCGCTACCGCACCCACTTCGTCAAGGCCATCCTTGACACCAACACCGGCAAAGTCCTGCAGGAGACCCAGCCCGAGGTGATGGACGTCATCGAGGACCAGGGCGACACCTTCGACCTCGTGCGGCAGGGTATGATCGGCGTGTCGGAGACGGTGTCGGGCCTGAAGAACTACCCCGTCACCATCGCCTGCAAGACCGGCACTCCTCAGCGCAGCGAGACGTACTACGTCGGCAGCACCCGCAAGCACTACACCAACACCATGATGGTGGCCTACGGCCCGGCCGAGGACGCTGAGATCGCCCTCGGCATCGTCATTGAGTACGGCGGCGGCGGCGCCCGCGCGGGCAACCTCGTGGCCGACATCTTCGACGCCTACTACGCCATGAAGGACGGCAGCCTGACGCTGGACGAGACAGGAGCAGGCGAGACGGCTGACACGACAGCCGACGGGCAGGATGCTGTGCCGGAGACTGTGGAAAACAACGACGCCCTTGCAGACGACACCGCTCCCGCAGAACAGCCCGCCGCCTGAGCGATGGTGCGTGGATTTGGCAGAAATCTATGAAAAATTGGAACTTTTGCCCGAAAAACAGTTGTAAAAAGACGGAAACTGTGATACTATGATATGTGCAAGATGATTGCCCCGGACAGGGGCGTGGGAAAAGGAGAGGTTGACCGATGACGATTGCACTGATTGCGCATGACTCCAAAAAAGAGCTGATGGTACAGTTCTGTACGGCGTACTGCCGGATTTTGAGCCAGCATAAATTGGTGGCAACCGGTACGACCGGCAAGATGATCGCCGAAGCCACCGGCCTGCAGGTGCAGCGCTTTCTGGCGGGCGTACAGGGCGGCGACCAGCAGATCGCGTCCCGCATCGCCTGCAACGAAGTAGATCTGCTGCTGTTCTTCCGCGACCCCATCAACGCAAAGCCCAGCGAGCCGAATGAGATGACTCTGCTGCGCCTGTGCGATGTCCACAACATCCCGATGGCCACCAACATCGCCACCGCTGAGGTCCTGATCCACGGCCTTGAGCGCGGCGACCTCGACTGGCGCGACATCGTGCATCCCCAGAACTAATCCAGAAAACGAATCCCCCGTGCAGCTGAACTGCACGGGGGATTTTTGCTTCAACGGGCTTGCCCTCTCAGGCGCTGACCGGGAACAGAAAAATTTCAGAGCTTAAAATCCTCCGCCATCTCTGCCACGTTCTCCGGGGCGAAATCGCCCAGCGGCAGGATGAGGCGGCTCAGGACCTCGGGCGGGAGGGCGGCAAGCTTTCCGCTCTCGTCCGGTGCGCCGCTCTCGGGGGCGAACAGGTGGCTCATGCCCTGTGCGTCTGTCTCGATGCGGGCGTAGCGGCCGGAGGCAATATACTGGATGCCCAGCTTGTCGGCAGCAGTGAGCAGGGCCGCGAAGCGGGCGGCTTCGGCATCCTGTCCGGCCAGAGCCTCGGCGTTGAGGGTGACGCACTCCACGTCCAGCTTCTTTGCCAGAGCCCTGGCTGCGTCCACGGCGGCGTGTTCTTCGGGGGTGTCAGCCAGCCGGACGACCGCTGCCGCCACGGCAAAGCCCTGCTGCTGCAGGATGCGGACGGCCACGCCGCTGCGCACACTGCCGCTCAGACCCATCAGGACCCGGTCCTGTTCTTCGTAGGTGTCAAACCCGTTCCCGGGCAGAAAAGCATCGTTCATCGTCCCTGTCTCCCGCCATGTGCCTGGCTCTGGGCGACCGCAAGCTGGTCGCAGCGTTCGTTCTCCGGGTGGCCTGCGTGGCCTTTGACCCAGACGTAGGTGAGCTTGTGGCGGGCTTCCTGCTCCAGCGCCTGCTCCCAGAGGTCGGGGTTCAGGGCAGGAGAGCCGTCGGACTTTTTCCAGCCCCGGCGCTTCCAGCCCCTGGCCCAGCCTTTTTCCAGCCCGTTGATGACGTACTGGCTGTCGGAGCACAGCCGCACCTCGCAGGGCTCCTTGAGCTGGCGCAGCGCCTCGATGAAGGCCGTCAGCTCCATCCGGTTGTTGGTGGTGGAGGCGTCGCCGCCGCTGAGCTCCTTTTCGTAGACCTTGCCGTTAAAGCGGTAGCGCAGCACCGCGCCCCAGCCGCCGGGGCCGGGGTTGCCGCTGCACGCGCCGTCGGTGTAAACTTCGACTTGTTTCATGCGTCTCTCCTGCATCATGTTTGTAGTACCTATTATTTAGAGCCATTTTGGCCCGTCTGTCAAGGGGCAGGGCATAATTTGCCACCGCCCGGCCCAAGCTTGGAATTGACAAAAGAGACGAGAAATACTATACTTGTTGCAACGAAATGCGTATAGGGGCGCGCCGTGGGTGCGCTCACAGCGTTCCTGCCGAAGCGCCGCGGTCGCATCGAACAGATGGACTGGACGGGCAAAAGGCTTCCTGCGGAACCAGCAGCGTGGTATAAAACAACGCTGATAAAATGATTTCTATACGATGCATCCGACGGAAGCAGATGCGTTTTTATGCTTCCCTTAATGCAGGGCAGGCTGTCTTCCAGGGCAGACCTGTGCTTTGCTGATTGAATTTTTGGAGGTTTTCGATGGCACAGACAAAAGAACAGAACCACGCTCCCGCTGCGGCCAATGCGTCCGGCGAAAAGCGCCCCCGCACTTCCCGCCGCCCTCACTACACCCGTCGGCCCCGCCGTCCCCAGCAGCCCAAAGAGGCTGCAACGCCCATCCATATCTATCCGCTGGGCGGCCTCGGCGAAGTGGGCAAGAATATGACGGTCTATGAGTGCTGCGGCGATATGATCATCGTGGACTGCGGTCTGGTGTTCCCGGACAGCGAGATGTTCGGCGTAGACATGGTCATCCCGGACTTCACCTTTGTGGTGCAGAATAAGGATAAGATCAAGGGCCTGCTCATCACCCACGGCCATGAGGACCACATCGGCAGCATCCCCTACCTGCTGCAGAAGTTCGATCTGCCCATCTACGGCACCCGCCTGACCTGCGGCCTCATCCGCAATAAGCTGGAGGAGTTCGGCCTTGCCGGCAAGACCAAGTTTGTGGAGATCGTGCCCCGGCAGAAGATCAAACTGGGCTGCTTTACCGTGGAGCCCATCCATGTCAACCACTCCATCCCGGATGCCGTGGCCTTTGCCATCGACAGCCCCGCCGGTACCATCATCCAGACCGGCGACTTTAAAATTGATTACACCCCGCTGGCTTGCGGCGTGACCGACCTGTCCACTCTGTCCGAGTACGGACAGCGCGGTGTGCTGGCCCTGCTGAGCGACTCCACCAACGCGGAGCGCCCGGGCTTTACTGCTACCGAGCAGAAGGTGGCCGCCGGTGTGCGCAGCCTGTTTGCCCGCGCCCGCAATAAGCGCATCATCATTGCGACCTTTGCCTCCAACATCTACCGTGTGCAGCAGATCATCGATCTGGCTGTGGAGGATGGCCGCAAGGTGGCCTTCAGCGGCCGCAGCATGGTCAACAATACCGCCATGGCCCAGGAGCTGGGCTATATGCACATCCCGGAGGGCACCCTGATCAGCGTAGACGAGCTGAACCAGTACCCGCCGGAGCAGGTAGTGCTGGTGACTACCGGCAGTCAGGGCGAGCCCCTGAGCGCGCTGAGCCGTATGGCCTCCTGCAGCCACCGTCAGGTGCGGGTAGGCCCCGGCGACTTCATCATCATCTCCGCAAACCCCATCCCCGGCAACGAAAAGAGCGTGACCAAGATCGTCAACGGTCTGCTGCTGCTGGGCGCAGAGGTCATCTACGAGAGCATGTACGATGTGCACGTTTCCGGCCACGCCTGTCAAGAGGAGCAGAAGCTGATGCTCACCCTGACCAAGCCCAAGTACTTCCTGCCCGTGCACGGCGAGTATAAGCAGCTGAAAAAGCACGCCCTCACCGCTGCAAGTCTGGGCATTCCCACCAGCAACATCCTCATTGCGGAAAACGGCTCCAACGTTATCCTCTCGCAGGACGAGATGAAGCTGGGCGAGCCGGTGACCGCCGGTGCCGTCATGGTGGACGGCCTTGGCGTGGGCGATGTGGGCAACGTGGTGCTGCGGGACCGCAAGCACCTCTCCGAGGACGGTCTTGTCATCATCGTGGCTACCGTGGACAGCAAGACCGGCAAGGTGCTGGCCGGGCCGGATCTGGTAAGCCGGGGCTTCGTGTATGTGCGCGAGAACGAGAGCCTGATGGACGGTGCCCAGAGCATTGTGGAAAATGCACTGGAGCGCTGTGTGGACGAGCACGTCCGGGACTGGAACAGCGTAAAGACCCGTGTGCGTGAAGCACTGAGCAGCTATATCTACCGGCGCACCAAGCGCAGCCCGATGATCCTGCCCATCCTGATGGAGGTCTGATCCGGGCGCACCGCAAGGCGGTGCAGCGTCTGAGGAGGCAAAAAACCAATGAAACGTAAACCGAGATGGACACTGGAAATGCTCACGGCCAGTCTGGCGGTGCTGTGCGGCCTTTTGCTGCTGGTGCTGCTGGTACAGCGCCCCACGGCATGGCTGCTGCTGGCCGTGCTGGTGGTGCTGTGGGGCATAGGGGCAACCTTGTTCCGCTGCAAGCTGCGCCGCTGGGTGGTGCGCTGGACAAGCGGCACCACCTTTGAAAAATCCAAGGTGCAGTTCAGTCTGGAGCCCCTTTCCCAGCCTGCGGCGCTGCTCTCCGGCGAGACAGTGCTGTGGTACAACAGCCAGTTCCGCACCCGCCTGCTGGGCGGGCAGGATGTGCTGGCCAGCCGGGTGCAGAAGCTGCTGCCCGGGCTGGATCTGCAGCTGTGCCGCAAGCGCGAGGGACAGCTGCTGACCCTTGCCGACGGCTACTGGAGCGTGCACAGCTCCACCGTGCCCGGCGAAGCCGAAAGCGTGACCCTGTTGGTGCTGAACGAGGAGACCGAGCTGCGCCGCATCGAGGCAGAGTACAAGGCCAGCCGTCCGGGGTATCTTGCCTTCCAGCTGGACGGCTACGATGATGTGTTCGGGGATCTGATGGACAGCGAGCGCGCCCGCCTGCTGGAGGGCGTCAACCGCATTCTGGAGGATATGATTGGGCGCGGCAGCGGCTTTCTGCGCCGGGTAGGCAGCGGCGGCCGCTACATCGCAGTGGTGGAGGAGCGCCAGCTGGAGCAGTTCGCCAACCGCGGCTACGACGTGCTGGATAAGATCCGCGCACTGGATCCCAGTGTGAGCCTTTCAATGTCCATTGGTATCGGACGCGGCGCGCGCACCCTGCGGGAAGCGCAGGATATGGCCGAGCACGCACTGGATATGGCGCAGGGACGCGGCGGCGATCAGGCTGCTGAGATGACGCTGGACGGCTTTACCTTCTATGGCGGCGTGAGCCACGGCGTGGAAAAGCGCAGTAAGGTGCGCAGCCGCCTTGTGGCCGACCAGCTGGTCAAGCTGATTAAGGAGGCTGACCATGTGGTCATCATGGGTCACCGCATGAGCGATCTGGATGCCATCGGCGCAGCCGAGGGTGTGCTGCGCATTTGTAAGATCTGCGATGTGCCGGCGGTCATCGCCGTCCGGCGAGACGCTACGCTGGCGGCCAGTCTGATCGATGCGCTGTGCAAGGCGGGGCAGAAGGATGACTTCATCGACCCCAAGGACGCCCTGCCCATCATCTCCAAGCGCACCCTGTGCATTGTGGTGGATACATATCAGGCTGGCCTTGTGGAAAGCAAGGACATTCTGGAAAAATGCGGCAAGGTGGCCGTCATCGACCACCACCGCAAGGGCGTGGGCTACATCGAAAACCCGGCACTGGTCTGTCACGAGCCCTATTCCTCCTCGGCCAGCGAGCTGGTCACCGAGCTGCTGCAGTATGTGGGCGAACGGGACGACAAGCCCAACCGCGTGGAGGCCGAAGGTCTGCTTGCCGGCATTTTGCTGGATACGCAGGACTTTACCCTGCACACCGGTGTGCGTACTTTTGAAGCCGCTGCTGCCCTGCGCCGCTACGGCGCAGAGACCGAGCGGGTGCGCCGATTGTTCGATGTGACCATGGTGGAATACAACGCCAAGGCCGATTTGGTGGAAAAGGCGCAGATGTACAAAAACTGTGCCATCTCCATTGGCGGCGAGGTCGCCCCGGAGGCCCGGGTCGCCATTGCGCAGGCTGCCAACGACCTATTGCGCATTCAGGGCGTGGACGCCAGCTTTGTGGCAGTGCAGGTGGGCAACGGCGTAAACGTCTCTGCCCGCAGCATGGGTGCCGTGAATGTGCAGGTGATCATGGAGTCGCTGGGCGGCGGCGGCCATCAGACCATGGCAGCAGCGCAGCTGAAGCATATCACCCCGCAGGCGACACGCAGCCGCATTCAGGATGCCATCGACCAATATTATCTCTCCCAGAAAAAGACTACGCCGGAAGCACGACCGGCAAAAGGGGAATAAAAGCATGAAACAGTACGATTATCTTATCGTTGGTGCCGGTCTGTTCGGTGCCGTGTTTGCCCACGAGGCCAAAAAGGCAGGCAAAAAGTGTCTGGTCATCGATAAGCGCGACCATATCGCGGGCAACATCTACACCGAGAATGTGGAGGGCATCAACGTGCACCGCTACGGTGCGCATATCTTCCACACCAACAACAAGGCTGTGTGGCAGTATGTAAACCAGTTTGCAGAGTTCAACCGCTACACCAACAGCCCGGTGGCCAACTACCACGGCCAGATCTACAACCTGCCCTTCAACATGAACACCTTCAACAAGATGTGGGGTGTTGTGACCCCTGCCGAAGCCAAGGCCAAGATCGAAGAGCAGAAGGCCGCTGCGGGCATTACCGACCCGCAGAACCTGGAAGAACAGGCCATCAGCCTTGTGGGCACCGATATCTACGAAAAGCTCATTAAGGGCTACACCGGCAAGCAGTGGGGACGTCCCTGCACCGAACTGCCCGCCTTTATCATCAAGCGCCTGCCGGTGCGCTTTACCTACGACGACAACTATTTCAACGCCCTGTATCAGGGCATCCCCAATGGCGGCTACACCGCCATGGTGGAAAAGATGCTGGCCGGTACCGAAGTGCGTCTGAACGTGGATTATCTGGCCGACAAGGCTGCGCTGGACGCACTGGCTGAAAAGGTGGTCTACCCGGTGGACGCCTACTTCGGCTACCGTCTGGGTGCTTTGCAGTACCGCAGCGTCCGCTTTGAGACCGAGGTGCTGGACACCGACAACTATCAGGGCAACGCGGTGGTCAACTACACCGACGCCGAGACCCCCTATACCCGCATCATCGAGCACAAGCACTTCGAGTTCGGCACCCAGCCCAAGACCGTTATCAGCCGGGAATATAGCGCCGAGTGGAAAAAGGGTGACGAGCCCTACTACCCCGTCAACGACGAGAAGAACGGCGCCCTGTATGCGCAGTACAAGGCACTGGCCGATGCCGAGCCGGGCGTGATCTTCGGCGGACGTCTGGGCGAGTATAAGTACTACGATATGGACAAGGTCATCGAGGTAGCGCTGGACGTGGCCGCAAAGGAACTGGCGTAAATGCCCTGCTTCCTCTTGCCCAAAAACGACAAATGCGCTATACTATTACCATAAGACTGCACCGGTTTTCCGGTGAGAAGTGAGGGATACTATCATGAAAGTGATTCTGAAGCAGGATATCAAGGGCATTGGCAAGAAGGACGAGATCCACGAGGTCTCCGACGGCTACGCCCGCAACTACCTGTTCCCGCGCAAGCTGGCCGCTGTGGCGGATGCCAGCGCTGTGAACATGGCCCGCGGCAAGGAGGCCGCAGCCGATTTCCACGAGGCTGAGAACGTGGCAGCCGCCAAGGCTCTGGCTGCCAAGATCGAGGGCAAGACTGTGACCATCAAGGCCAAGGGCGGCGCATCCGGCCGTCTGCACGGCAAGGTGACCGGCAAGGAAGTTGCCGAGGCACTGGCTGCGCTGGCAGGTGCACCCATTGATAAAAAGAAAATCGAGCTGGAGACCAAGGACATCAAGGATGCCGGCGTGTTCAACGGCAAAGTCCGTCTGTACGTTGGCGTCGTGGCTTCCTTCAAGATCCAGGTGGAAGTGGAACAGGCCTGATCTGTGTGCCGTTTGCGCCCCCTCACAGCAGGGGGCG
>OLFU01002631.1_pt1 | contig 13616 bp, 9 predicted proteins | sample 1605161 | NCBI WGS metagenome assembly OLFU01 (sample SAMEA3888914, study PRJEB22519) | human gut metagenome | biome: human gut; feature: human-associated habitat; material: faeces | place: Denmark | collected 2011
CAGGGGAAGGCTCTTTTCTAACTCCTAACTCAAAAGTGGTGTTTCAACATGATCCAAATTTCCAACCTTCCTCTTCCCATCGACGGCGGTCTGGACCAGCTGCGGAAAAAGGCCGCCCGGGCGCTGGGGCTGCGGCCCGGGGCGCTGGGGGAGCTCTCCCTGCTGCGCCAGTCCATCGACGCCCGAAACAAGGGGGATGTCCACTATGTCTATACCGTGGGCCTGGACCTGCCCGACGAGGAGGCCGTGGTCCGCAGCGCACCGGGGAAAACCGTGACCCTGATCCAGCCCAAGCACTATGTCTTCCCGGCGGTAAAGCGCCGCTCCCCCCTGCCCCCGGTGGTGGTGGGCATGGGGCCAGCGGGACTGTTTGCCGCATTGTTTCTGGCCCGGAACGGCCTGCCCTGCGTGGTACTGGAGCGAGGTCAGGATGTGGACCGGCGCACGGCGGACGTGGAGCGCTTCTGGTCCACAGGAGAACTGGACCCCACCTCTAACGTACAGTTCGGCGAGGGGGGCGCAGGCACCTTCTCCGACGGCAAGCTGACCACCGGCACCCACGACCCCCGCATCGGAGCGGTGCTGGACGCCCTGATCCAAGCCGGGGCCCCGGCGGACGTGCGCTGGTCCCACAAGCCCCACATCGGCACCGACGTGCTGCGCCAGACGGTGAAGCGCATCCGTCAGGAGCTTATCTCTCTGGGCTGCGACGTGCGCTTTGGGCACCGGCTGACCGGGCTGGAGCAGTCCGGCGGGGCGCTGTCCGCCCTCACCGTGGAGGGGCCCCAGGGACCCTATACCCTGCCCTGTGACGCTTTGATCCTGGCCCCCGGCCACTCCGCCCGGGATACCTTTGCCATGCTGGCCCAGGCGGGGGTTCCCATGGAGAAAAAGCCCTTCGCCATCGGCGTGCGCATCGAGCATGATCAGAGCGCCGTCAGCCTGGCCCAATACGGCCCGGCGGCGGATCGGCTGCCCCCCTCGGACTATAAGCTGGCCTGTCACCTGCCCTCCGGCCGCTCCGCCTTCACCTTCTGCGTCTGCCCCGGCGGACAGGTGGTGGCCGCCGCCTCCACCCCCGGAGAACTGGTGACCAACGGCATGAGCCTGCGGGCCAGAGATGGGGCCAACATCAACGGCGGCTTTCTGGTGGGAGTCACCCCGGAGGACTTCCCCGGGGACGACGTGCTGGCCGGGGTTCGCTTTCAGCAGCAATGGGAGCGGGCCGCATTCCTCCAGGGCGGCGAAACCTTCTCCGCCCCCGCCCAGCGCTTGGAGGATTTTCTCCGCTCCCGCCCCTCCGACGGTCCGGGGGCCGTCCTGCCCACCTATCGCCCCGGGGTGCGCTGGGGCCAGCTGGACCCCTGCCTGCCCGGCTACGTCACGGATACCCTCCGCCAGGCCCTGCCCCTGATGGACCGGAAGCTCCACGGCTTTGCCGCCCCCGACGCCGTCCTCACCGGGGTGGAGACCCGCTCCTCCTCCCCCGTGCGCATCCTGCGGGATGAGCGGCTCCAGTCCGCCCTGTCCGGCCTCTACCCCTGCGGCGAGGGCGCAGGCTACGCCGGGGGCATCGTCTCCGCCGCCGTGGACGGCATCCGGGTGGCCGAGGCGGTGGCACAGGGCCTGTAAAGCTTCCGCAATCTCCTCCAAGTATTCAAAGGAAAGAAAGGACGCATTCTCATGGCAGCCTCCACAAAAAAGCGGGAACTGAACGATATGAACGCCATTGCGTGTCTTTTGGTCATTCTGATCCATGTGCTGTCCATCGGCATCTCCTCGGTCACGCCGTCCTCCTGGCAGGGGGCGGTCATCTACTTCCCCTGGCGCTTGGCGGCCTTTGTGGTGCCCATGTTCTTATACACCGGGGCCGTCAAAATGGCCCTGCACTTTATGGACAGGGAGCTCACCCTCGGCGGCTATCTCCGCTATATGCTCCAGCGCATTCAGAAGATCTATCTCCCCTATGTGCTGTGGGTGGTGATCTATTATGCCTGTTTTCTGCGCATCGGCTACGTCCGTGGGGAGGGGCGGGAATTCTTCTCTTATCTGCTCCTGGGCAACCTCTCCTCGCCCTTTTACTATATCGTGATCGTCATGCAGTTCTATCTGCTTATGCCCTTCTGGCTGTGGATGGTGAAGCATATCCCGGCGTACCTGGCCCTGGGGGTAAGCCTGCTGACCTTCTTTTTCATGCAGCAGTTTTCTTACATTCTGTCCCTGGGCGGCATCGATTTTCCCTATTCTGACCGGATTTTCTTAACGTATCTTCTCTTTTGGGTGGCCGGGCTGTATGTGGGAAAGCACTATAACCTTGTTGCGGCCTCCCTCTCCGGCGGGCTGGGACAGGTGGTCTGCGGGGGCGTGGTCCTGGTCTGCGCCGGGCTTGCCTATCTGCAATACTCCGGCCACTCCCTGGGGCTGAACCTGAACGACGTCAAGCTGGTGGCCGACCTGCTGTCCATCGCCCTGGTCCACGCCGTCTGTCTGCGTTTGGCCCACGCTCCCGGCGCGCTGCGGCGGGGACTGCAGCGGCTCTACCAGAGTTCGTTTTTCGTCTATCTGTCCCACTGCCTGTTCCTCACCCTGGGCACATCCTTTTTGCAGCGCCGCGGCGTGGCCGCCCTGTCTGCGCTCCTGGCCGCCCGCCTTTTGCTCTGCTACACCTTCCCCTTCCTGGCCTATTTCCTGTATGACAGCGCCTGCACCCGCTTTCAACTCCGCTTGCGGCTGCTGGGCTAAATATCCCCAAAGAACGGCACAGCCCCCGACCTACCTGATGGATAGGCCGGGGGCTGGTTTTATATTGCTGTGTTACGCCGACTCCCGCTCCTGGGCGGGGGCAGCGGTCTTGGGTCCCCGCTCCACGTCGGGGACAACGTGGACGGGGGCGGGCTCCGGCTGGGCTTGGGCGTGGACCAGGCCCTTGGCGTTGGCCAGCATCAGCTTGATGCGGTTCTCCTGGTTGATCTTGGTGGCGCTGGGGTCATAGTCGATGGCCACCACGTTGCTGTGGGGATAGTCGTCCTTCAGCTTGCGGATCATGCCCTTGCCCACGATGTGGTTGGGCAGGCAGCCGAAGGGCTGGGTACAGACGATGTTGTTGGTCCCGGAGTGGATGAGCTCCAGCATCTCGGCGGTGAGCAGCCAGCCCTCGCCCATCTTGTTGCCGTCGCCCAGATAGCCGTGGACCAGGCGGTGCAGGTCGTCGAAGGTACCGGAGGCACGGAAGCGGCCCGATTTGTTCAGGGCGTCGATCATGTCCTTCTGGCAGCTTTGGATATAGCCCATGAAGAACTTGCACAGGGCCTTCTTGGCCCACTTGCCGCCGTAGAGCTTTACGTCGGCCACCCGGTTGTAAATCTTGAAGATCATAAAGTCGGTAAGCCCCGGCACCACCGGCTCCACACCCTCGCTGAGGAGGAACTGCTCCAGATGGTTGTTGCCCAGGGCGGAGAACTTCACATAGATCTCGCCCACGATGCCCACCCGCACCTTGGGCTCCCCCGCCACGGGGATGGCGGCGAAGTCGGCGCAGATCTCGTCGAAGATGGCGCGCATCTGGCGGCGGCTCATGCCCTTGCCCTGCTGGAAGCGGTCCACCATGCGCTGGACCCAGCCCTCCACTCTCAGGTCGGTGGCCCCGGCATTTACCTCATAGGGCCGGACCTGGTTGGCCACCCACATGATGAGGTCGCCGTACATCATGCCGTATACCAGCTTGCGGATCAGGCTGACGGTGAGCTGGAAGCCCGGATTCTTCTCCAGGCCGAAGGACACGGAGATCACGGGCACATAGTCCATCCCCGCCTTGGCCAGGGCCTTGCGCAGCAGGTGGATGTAGTTGCTGGCCCGGCAGCCGCCGCCGGTCTGGGTGATGAACAGGGCCACCTTGTGGGGGTCATAGCCCCCGTGCTGAATGGCATCCATAAACTGGCCGATGACCAGCAGGGCGGGGTAGCAGGTGTCGTTGTGGACATATTTCAGCCCCTCGTCCACCACAGACCGCCCCTCGTTGTTCAGCTGGTCCACATGATAGCCCTCCAGCTCCAGCAGCTTGCGGAACATGCCGAAGTGGATGGGCAGCATCTGGGGCATCAGAATGGTATACTCCTGCTTCATCTCCTTGGTGAACAGCAGGCGGCCGTTTTCATCGTATACTAGTTTGGCCATAATTCTCGTTCCTTTCTGGATCGTCTGTCCGGACGGTGGATCAGTTCCGCTGCTTTCTGGCCTGAATGGCGGCCATCAGGCTGCGGATGCGGATCTTCACTGCGCCCAAATTGTTGATGTCGTCGATCTTCAGCTGGGTATACAGCTTGCCCCCGTCCTCCAGGATGGAGCGCATCTCGTCGCCGGTGATGGCATCGATGCCGCAGCCGAAGGACACCAGCTGGATGACCTCCATGTCCGGCTGGGTGCAGGCATACCGGGCGGCGTTGTACATTCTGGCGTGATAGGTCCACTGGTTGAGCACATGGCGGGGGGCCTTATCCTCCAGATAGGCCACCGAGTCCTCGGTGATGAGCACAAAGCCATAGGAGGTGATGAGGTCGTTGATGCCGTGGTTGATCTCCGGGTCCATGTGATAGGGGCGGCCGGCCACGATGAGGATGGGCCGTTCTTCTTTTCTGGCCTGGGCGATAAACTCCTGGGCCTTGGCTCTCAGGTCGTTCTTATAGTCGTCATAGGCGGCATAGGCGGCCTTCACCGCCGCCGCCGTCTCCCGCTTGGGGATCTGGAACTGCTCTGCAAACCAAGCCTCCGCCCGCTTGGCAAAGTCCCGGGGGCGGTGCAGGCCGAAATAGGGGTTGAAGTAGCGGACCTTTTTCAGATCGGGCACGTTGGCGGCCAGCAGTTCGGGGTAATAGGCCACCACAGGGCAGTTATAGTTGTTGTCGCTCTTCCCCTCGTCAAAGTTATAGGGCATACAGGGATAGAAGATGCTGTCCACCCCCGCCTCCACCAGGGCCTCCACATGGCCGTGGAGCAGCTTGGCGGGGTAGCACACCGTGTCCGAGGGGATGGTGCGCTGGCCCTTGAGATAGAGCTTCCGGCTGGACTCCGGGGACAGGACCACCTGGAAATTCAGGTGGGTGAGCAGGGTGAACCAGAAGGGCAGATTCTCGTACATATTCAGGCCGAAGGGGATGCCCATGGTGCCCCGGCTGCCGTCTCCGGCGCCGTTGCCCTGCATGGCGCGCAGCTTGGCGTATTTATACCGCATCAGGTCGGGCTGGCGGCTGGGCTCCTCCCCCAGGGGGCGGGAGCACCGGTTGCCCGAGACAAAGCGGCGGCCCCCGTCGAAGGAGTTCACCGTGAGGGAGCAGTGGTTGGTACAAAGGCCGCAGGTGGCCGGGCGGGCCTTGTGGGTAAAGTGGGCCAGATCGTCCACCGTCAGCAGGCTGCTGTGGTCCAGGTGCAGGTCCCGGGCGGCCAGAGCTGCGCCGAAGGCGCCCATCAGCCCGGCGATGGTGGGCCGGGTCACATTCCGGCCCAGCTCCTGCTCAAAGGCCCGCAGCACGGCGTCGTTCAGGAAGGTGCCGCCCTGGACCACGATGTGCTCCCCCAGGTCGTCGGCAGAGGCGGCCCGGATGACCTTGTAAATGGCGTTTTTCACAATGGAGGTGGACAAGCCGGCGGAGATGTCCGCCACGCTGGCCCCGTCCTTTTGGGCCTGCTTCACGCTGGAATTCATAAACACGGTACACCGGGAGCCCAGATTCACCGGCTTTTGGGTGAACAGCCCCAGCTTGGAGAAGTCGGCGATGGTATAGCCCAGGGCCTTGGCAAAGGTCTCGATGAAGGAGCCGCAGCCGGAGGAGCAGGCCTCGTTGAGCATGATGGAGTCCACTGCCCCGTTGCGGATCTTAAAGCACTTCATGTCCTGACCGCCGATGTCGATGATAAAGTCCACGTCCGGCCGGAAGTGGGCCGCCGCCTTATAGTGGGCCATGGTCTCCACCAGACCCAGATCGCAGGAGAAGGCGTTTTTGATCAGGTCCTCGCCATAGCCGGTGACGGCTGCGCCTTTTATCTGGATGCGGTCCCCGCACAGGGCGTAGATCTCTTTCAGCTGCTCCAACACGATGGCCACGGGGTTGCCCTCGTTGGAGTGGTAATAGGTATACAGCAGTCCGCCGTCGGCGGTGATCAGGGCCAGCTTTGTGGTGGTGGACCCGGCGTCGATGCCCAGCCAGGCGGGACCAGTGTACGTCTTGGCGTCCACCTCGGGCGGGTGGTTGGCGTTGTGCCGGGCACAGAAGGCGTCATACTCCTCCTGATCGTTGAACAGGGGGGGCATGGTGTCCACTGCCGTGGTGGTCTCCACGCTCTCCTCCAGCTTTTTCAGCACATCCTCGAAGGGAGCGGTGGCATAGTCGGCGGCGCACAGGGCTGCACCCATGGCGGCGAAGCAGTCGCCGTCCTTGGGGAAGATGGCGTGGTCGGCGTCCAGCTTCAGGGTGTCCACAAAGCGCTCCCGCAGACCCATAAGAAAGTGGAGGGGACCGCCCAGAAAGACGATCTTGCCCTTCAGCTCCCGGCCCTGGGTCAGACCGGCCACCGTCTGATCCACCACGGCCTGGAAGATAGAGGCGGCCACGTCCTCCTTCCGCCCGCCCTGGTTCAAAATGGGCTGGATGTCGCTCTTGGCAAACACGCCGCACCGGGAGGCGATGGGATAGATCTTCTCGTGCTTTAACGACAGGGCGTCCAGCTCCTGGACGGACACGTTCATCAGGGTGGCCATCTGATCGATGAAGGCCCCGGTGCCCCCGGCACAGGAGCCGTTCATCCGCTCCTCCAGGGCCCCGCCGAAGAAGATGATCTTGGCATCCTCGCCCCCCAGCTCGATGACGGCATCGGTGTCAGGGATGTATGTATTCACAGCGGCGGCGGTGGCGTAGACCTCCTGTACAAAGTCGATGCCTGCGGCGTTGGCCACGCCCAGTCCGGCGGAGCCGGTGATGGTCACGCGGATCTGCTGTCCGGCCAGCATCTCAGAGATAGAGCGCAGGGTCTGGCAGGCCCGCTCTCTGGTTTTGGAGTAGTGCCGCTCGTATGAGCGGAACAGCAGTTTGTTGTGCTCGTCCAGCACCACCACTTTCACGGTGGTGGAGCCGATGTCGATTCCCACGCGCAGACTCATAATTGTTTCCCTTCCGTTGCTTTAGAGGCTGGGACTGTCCCTCGTTCCTGGACAATCTCATTTTTATTATGATAAAATTTTCCTCGGTGGAAAACAATGATATTTATGCTTTCTTAACACTCAGCCCGTCAGGAAAAACAGGATATTAACTGTATTTGCAGCAGCGGTTCAGCGCAAAAAAGCTCCTGCCCCCCTTGCACAAACTGAGAAACTTCTTTATGATAGAGGTATCGTATTTTGGAAAGGAGCCTGTCCCTTGTTCACTGCCCGCGCCCTCTCCGCCTTGCGGTTGTCCGCCCTGCAGCGGCGGCTGCTGGTGGGCCTGTGCATCGCCCTGACCAGCCAGCTGTATCTCTCTGTGTGGGCAGATGGCTTTCGCGTATCTGCCGCTGTCATTCTCTATCCCGTGCTGCTCATTCTGGTCATGCGGGACAGCCACCGGCCCCAGACCGGTCTGGTGACGGGGCTGTTTGTACTGCTCTTCCGCACCCTCACTGATTTGTTTTCCGGCGTGCCCCTGATTCATTCCCTGGAGATAGAATACCCTGGTGGGGTATTTTATCTGTGCTACGATGTGCTGCTGTGCCTGCTGCTGTCCGACCGGCGCTCGGCCTCCTATCCCCGGCTGTGGCTGGCCACTCTGGTGTGCGACGGGGTGTCTAATATTGTGAACCTGGCGCTGTCCAGCCACGGTCTGAATCTCTCCGCCGACATGCTGGCAGCCCTTCTGTGGCTGGCCTTTGGCCGTTCTATGGCTGCGCTGACCATCCTGTTTGTCAGCCGCAGCTATCGCCTGCTCATCCTGCGGGAGGAGCACGAGCAGCGCTATCAGCACCTGTTTTTGATGACCGCCGACCTGAAAACCGAGCTATACTTTCTGAAAAAGGATGCCGAGGATATCGAGGCCGTCATGTCCAGCGCCTATCAGCTCTACGAGCGTCTGGAGGCCCAGCACGCCGATGAATCCCTCACCGCCCTGGCCCTGTCCATCGCCCGGGATGTCCACGAGGTAAAAAAGGACAACCTGCGCATCATCCGAGGCATTGAAGAGGAGGTGGCCGGGGACTTTGACGATGAGACCATGGCCCTGTCCGACCTGCTGCACATCCTGCAGGTGTCCACCCGCCAGCTGCTGGGCCAGCTGCGGGCAGACATCCGCCTGGAGTGCAGCTGCGACCGGGACCTGCCCATCCGGGAGCACTACCGCCTGCTGTCTGTACTGAAAAATCTGGTGACCAACGCCGTGGAGGCCATTCAGGCCGGACCGGGTCACGGCAATGTTCAGGTGGACTGCCGCGTTCAGGGGGATGATCTGCGTCTGCAGGTGACGGACAACGGCCCCGGCATCTCCAGCCGGGCTATGAACCTGCTGTTTCAGGTGGGCTACTCCACCAAGTTCAACCCCGACACCGGCGACATCAACCGGGGCGTGGGGCTGCCCGCTGTGAAGTATATCGTAGATGAGCTGGGGGGCTCCATTCAGGTGGACTCCCGACCCGGGGTACGCACCCAGTTTGACATTTTGCTGCCCTTGGCGGCGGTGACAGGAATTTATATCATTGAGGACGACATCACCGTCATCAGTATTCTGGAGGACATCGTGGAGCAAAATGAACTGGGCACCATCTGCGGCGACACCGCCGATGCCCCCCCGGATCTGGAGGGCATTCTGGCCGCCGACCCTGACCTTGTCTTGGTGGACCTGCTTATGCCGGGCAAGGACGGCATCCAGGTGGTGCGGGAACTGAAGGAGGGAGGCAGCCGGGCCAAGTTCATCATGATCTCCCAGGTGTCCGCCAAGGAGCTCATCGCCCGGGCCTATTCCGCCGGGGTGGACTTCTTCATCCAAAAGCCCATCAACCTCATCGAAGTCCGCCAGGTCATCCAAAACGTCTCCCGGCAGATTGAAAACGAGCAGGCCTTGCGGGCCATCCAAAGCGTCTTTGCCGGCCGGGCTCCCGCTCCGCCGCCGGAGCCCCCCCTGTCCCGGGAGCGCCGCCGCATCAAGCACATCCTCAGCCAGCTGGGCATGGCCGGGGAGAAGGGCTCCCAGGACATCATCGAGCTGTGCATCGCCCTGCTCCAGCGGGGGCAGACCGCCTCTCAGGTGGGGGTGGCCGCCCTGTGCGCCCAACTCAGCGACAACCCCAAGACTATGGAACAGCGGGCCCGCCGGGCCCTGGACCGGGGCCTGAACCACATTGCCAGCCTGGGGGTGGAGGACTATACCAACGAGTTCTTCACCCGCTACTCCGCCCGCCTGTTCCCCTTTCAGGAGGTCCGCGCCGAGATGGCCCACCTCCAGGGCAAGGGCCCCGGCGGCAAGGCCAATCTGCGCACCTTTCTAGACGGCCTGTTGATCCTGGCTGAAGAGGAATGAAGAAAAACGAAGGTATAAACCGCCGGTTTTGAGAGAATATAAAGCACCGTTCACCGCTGTGGACGGTGCTTTTTTACGGATTTTGGGCCGGGTGCTGTACAGAATCACTAACTGTGAACAGAATGAATTGTGAAATTAACAAAAATTTTATGGCCATGTTGAATTTTGAAGTTTTTTGAAGTGCCGTGCCTATAATGTGGATGATTTTTAACAAACTGGCTGTGTGGGCCAAATATTATTAAGAGAGAAGGAGTATACAATATGCCAGAATTTACCCTTGATATGTACCAGACGGCAGGCGTGGCTATGCTGCTGTTCGTCCTGGGACGCTTCCTGACCACCCGCATCGAATTCCTGAAGCGCTGCTGCATCCCCGCCCCCGTGGTAGGCGGACTGATCTTCGCTATCGTTCATCTGGTCCTCTATTCCTGCGGCGTTGTCCAGCTGAGCTTTGATGACAACGTGAAGAGCTTCTTTATGACCCTGTTCTTTACCAGCGTGGGTTATACCGCCTGCTTCCGTCTGCTGAAAAAGGGCGGCAAAAAGGTGTTCACCTTCCTGATCATTGCCATTGTGATGGTGTGCCTGCAGGACGTGGTGGGCGCCGCGCTGGCTAAGGTATTTGGCTGGGATATGCGTCTGGGCCTGTGTACCGGCTCCATCCCCATGGTGGGCGGCCACGGTACCGCCGGTTCCTACGGTCCTCTGATGGAGAACAAGCTGGGCATCGCCGGCGCCAACGTGCTGGCCATCGCCGCCGCCACCTTCGGTCTGGTGTCCGGATCCCTGATGGGCGGCCCCACTGCCCGGTCCATCATCAACCGCTACGGTCTGACCTCCACCGAGTCTGAGGCCGAGATCATGGAGATCGACGACGAGAACGCCGAGGAGAAGGCCAAGGCCGAGCGGGTGGACGCCGACGCCTTCACCAACGCCGCCATCCTGCTGATCGTGGCCTCCGGCGTGGGCACTGTGCTTACCGCCCTGCTGAACAACATCCACTTCGGCCAGTTTAAGCTCACCTTCCCCACCTATATCGGCGCCATGCTGGTGGCCGCTGTGATCCGTAACTTCTGCGACGCCAAGCACTTCGTACTGCCCGCTAAGGCCATCGACCTGTGGGGCAACGTGTCTCTGTCCATCTTCCTGGCCATCGCCCTGATGACCCTGAAGCTGTGGCAGCTGGCCTCTCTGGCCGGCCCCATGATCGTCATGCTGGCCGCCCAGGTGGTTCTGATGTTCGTGTTTGCACGCTTTGTGGTGTTCAACATCATGGGCCGGGATTACGAGGCTGCCGTTATGACCTCCGCCTTCTGCGGCTTCGGTATGGGCGCCACCCCCAACGCCATGGCCAACATGCAGGTGCTGACCAAGCGCTACGGCCCCGCTCCTCAGGCCTACTTCATTGTGCCTCTGGTGGGCTCCCTGTTCATCGACTTCTTCAACGGCATCATCATCACCGGCTTTATGAACATCCTGCCCATGTTCGGATAATGCCGTCCCGTCTCTGATCACTTTTCCTGCCCTCTTTCTTGTCCTGTTTCCGCAAGCAGCAGCGCCCCGAGCCAACCGGCCCGGGGCGCTGCTGTCTTTTCTGCTGTTTATTTCACACTGCAGAGCATCTCCGCCCAGCTTTCGATGTTTTGCCCCTGGGACAGGCTAAGGGAATGGGAGAAGCCATCTTTCTGCCACAGTGCCAGAGTAAACCGGCCATCCGCACCCTTAAGGGTGACATCGGCATCTGCCATCGTCAGCGTTTCCACATCGGGATACTGGTTAAAGTCCCCCGAGTTGTCCTCCATCCCCTGTGACTTACGCAAAAGGGCCGTCATGCCGTTTTCCCCACGGTATTCGACCTGGGCCAGGCCCGAGTCAAAGGCCATGTACAGGACCTCCTGAGGGGCAAACGGGAGTGTTTCCGCCTCCTCTACGGAAAAGCCCACCGCCTGTGGAAAACTTTTTGCCTTTTCATTTTTCTTTTCCACACCCTGTGGAAAACTTTTCAGGACGCAAAACGGGGACACGCCCCTCTGGAGCATGTCCCCGTTCCGTCAATTTTGCGCCTGCTGTCCTTCCAGCGCCGCCCGGGCGGCCTTCTTTTTCCGCTTGGCGGCCATGTAGCGGTCCTCCTCGCTGAAAATACAGCCACAGTATTTCTGCATGTACATCCCGTGCTCCCGCGCAAATTCCTGGCCCGACCGGAACAGAGGTCGAAAGTCCCGATAGACGAAGGGGACCCCATATTTTTCTCCCATAGACTGGGCAATGGCCCGGATGGCATCGTGCTTTTGGTAGGGAGAGATGAGCAGCGAGGTGGTAAAGCCCTCATACCCGTTTTCGGCGGCATAGCGGGCGGTCTCCTCCATGCGCACCTGATAGCAATAGGCGCACCGGCCCTCAATGTTGTCCGCCACATGCTGGATCCAGGGCCGCAGGTCATAGGTCCCGCCGATCACCAGCTTCATGCCGATCTCCTTGGCATACGCCTCCAGGGTAGACTTCCGGGCCTGATACTCGGTGTAGGGGTGGATATTGGGGTTGAACCAAAAGCCGGTCACCGCCATCCCCTCTTGGCGCAGGCTCTCGATGGGCCGATTGGCGCAGGGGGCGCAGCAGGCGTGGAGCAGCAATCTCATATAGATTCCTCCTGACGCAGGGATAAAATTTCTGTTTTTAGTCCCCGGCGCATGGCATAGGCCAGGGTCTGGGCGGTACCGCCCTTTGGCACACCGTCGTACACGGCGATGATCCGACTGGAGCGATCTACCATATACCGGTTCCGGCGCATCATGCACCCCCGGTCATAGTGGTGCTGCACCAGCGTCTCCAGATCGCACTGGTCCAGAATGGTCTGATAGCGCCGCCGGTCCCCCTCCGGCCAGCTGTTGGACTGGGTCTCGCAGGGCCGGGCGGCCTCCAGCGCCGCGTCTGAATGCTGCCGCCGCAGGGCCAGCACCGCCTCTGCGAAATAAAAATCGGCCCCACGGGCCATGCCGCAGATGAAGTGGCGATAGCCATGGGCGTACGCACTTTCCACAGCCTGGTTCAAGCGACGCTTTAAGTCCTGGCAGGCGGGGGCATTTTCCCAGTCCCCCCAGGGCAGCTTGTCAGGGCGGTGCCCGGTAAAGCAGCAGGTGATCTCCCGTTCCAATTCCAACGCTCCGCCCTCCGTTTCACGATTTTTCTCTATTCTAATATAAGAACCAGTCGCAGTCAACGGAATCCTGTCGAAACTTTGTTCTATATTTAGACAAAGAAAAAACGGTCAGCCTGAACTGACCGTTTGTGTTGGCATTACCTATCTTTCCGGCCCGTCTCCAGGCAAGTATTTTCGGCAGAAGCGAGCTTAACTTCCGTGTTCGGAATGGGAACGGGTGGACCCTCGCCCTAATCAATACCAACTTAATTCTTTGCGCTTTGTCTCACTTACTCAAATTTCAAACCAGCGCAGCGTTTGAAATTTGAAACGAGAAAACAGCGGTGGGAGCGAGCTTTCGTGTCTACACGGAAGCGAGCGATCCATAGCTTGTTTTCGAGTGGTGACCCGTACGGGAATCGAACCCATGTTTGCGGCGTGAGAGGCCGCCGTCTTAACCGCTTGACCAACGGGCCAGATGGTGCGCCTTCAGGGATTCGAACCCGGGACCCACTGATTAAGAGTCAGTTGCTCTACCAACTGAGCTAAAGGCGCGTCGTCAGCACAAACTCCATATCCTTCGCTTCCACTTTCGGTGAAAGCTCACTCATTTCGTTGTGCTTCCTCTTCAAATCAGACCCGCTTCGCTGGGCTCTGATTTGAGTTTGGGATGCGCGATCCTGCACCCTGAAAACCGAACAGTGAAACAAACCTTCCTTCGCTTACAAGCGCCTGCGTATTTCTTCATAGCTTTTGTAGGTCAAGCCCTCGGCTTATTAGTATCGGTCAGCTCCATGCCTCACGGCACTTCCACCTCCGACCTATCAACGACATAGTCTACGTCGAGCCTTACTCCATAATGGATGAGAGATCTTATCTTAGGGGGAGTTTCACGCTTAGATGCTTTCAGCGTTTATCTCGTCCAGACGTAGCTACCCAGCTGTGCCGTT
>OLFU01002632.1_pt1 | contig 13600 bp, 9 predicted proteins | sample 1605161 | NCBI WGS metagenome assembly OLFU01 (sample SAMEA3888914, study PRJEB22519) | human gut metagenome | biome: human gut; feature: human-associated habitat; material: faeces | place: Denmark | collected 2011
CGCTGAAAAGATTGCTGAATGTGTAGAAAAGGCAACTGACGGAAAGATCACACTGACCATCCAGGCAGGCGGCACATTAGGCGGCGAGAGCGATACACTGGACATGGCAGTTCAGGGCGACCTTGATATCGCATCCTGTGCAAACTCCGTACTTGCTAACTACATCCCAGAGATGAGCATTCTGGATCAGGCTTTCCTGTGGGACAGCGCAGATCAGGCTAACTACGCAGTAACTCATGAGTTAGGCGATCTGATCCAGACTAAGGCAAATGAGCATGGTATTCACGTAATTGGCTACATGGAATCCGGTTTCCGTGATGTATTCTCCACAAAGCCAATCGAGTCTATGGCAGATTTCAAGGGCGTAAAGATCCGTGTAATGCAGAACGAAGGACAGTTAGCAGCATTTACCGCTTTCGGTGCTAACCCAATCGCACTTTCCGCTTCTGAGCAGTTTACCGCTCTTCAGCAGAAGACCATTGATGCTTGCGAGAACGCTGTTTCTAACTGCTGGATCAACAAGTTCTATGAGGCTGGTGTAAACTCCGTTATCAATACACATCACTGCTTCGTATACATCCCACTGTGCATGAGCGATAACGCTTGGAACAAGATCCCGGATGATTTAAAAGATACCTTCGTTAAGGCTGTAGCAGAAGGCTGCGAAGCTCAGTGGCAGTATCTGAACGAAGCAAACGAAGAAGCTAAGGGTAACCTGGAAGGCGCTGGCGTTAAGTTCTATGACATCAACTTAGATGAAATGAAGGACGCTTACAAGGCAGCTCAGGAGAAGGCTGGTACTTCTTTCGATGCAGAATGGGAAGCAGCAGTAGATGCAGCAAAAGCAGCTGTAAAATAATCTGCCAAAGATCCACAGGCAACACAAAATAAAAAAAGCAGTAAACATACAGCCGTGCCGGCAACAGTCAGTGACGGTGCGGCTGTTTTAAAGAGCGAGAGAAAAGAAGGGGACTGGAAATGAAAGGAATTAAGAAAGCATTATCTTACATTACCAATGTAGAATATGCCATCATGGTCGTTACCTTTGTGGCAATGGTCATCGCGTATTTCATCTCTGTCGTAAACCGTAACTTCATCAAGGCATCTATGCCATGGACAGAAGAAGTTGCAATGTACAGTATGATCTATATGGCACTTTTAGGAACAGAAGTTGGTCTTCGTGACGGCACGCAGGTAGCAGTTACTGCAGTGATCGAAAAACTCCACGGAGTTACAAAAAAGATCGTATCTATTATTGAACAGATCATTCTGGAGATCTTCTCTTTCGTAATGTTAAAAGCAGGTCTGGCACTGTTTTCCAAGCAGTTACAGACCGGACAGACCACACCGGTTTTAAAAGTACCAATGTCAGTAATGTACTTTTCACTGGTCCTGACCTTTGCACTGATCCTGGTCATCCAGGCAGTTGTGCTGGTTGAAAAAGTTATGGACCTGAAAAATAAGGAGGTAGAGGCATGAGCGCAGGAGTAATTCTTTTCGTTGCATTCGCAGCATGCCTGGTGATCGGTGTTCCGGTTTCCATTTCTTTGGGAGTGGCTTCCCTTTGCTCCGTAGTATTTGGCGGACTGTCCGCATCTTCTACGGTAATCGCACAGCGTATTTTCGGTGGACTTCAGTCAACCTCTATTATGGCCATCGCATTCTTCGTACTTGCAGGAAACCTGATGACAAAAGGTGGTATCTCCCGCCGTATCGTAAACTTTGCTAACTGCCTGGTTGGTAATGTACGCGGCGGTATGAGCCTTGCGCTGGTACTTGCATGTGCATTCTTCGCAGCATTATCCGGTTCCGCACCTGCAACTGTTATTGCTATCGGAACCATGCTTTACAACGATATGGTCAAGATGGGATATCCTGGTGACCGTACAGCCGGCCTGTTAGTAGTATCCGGTGGTATGGGACCGATCATTCCTCCATCCATTATCATGGTTATCTACTGTACCTTAACCGGTGCTTCTGTAGGTAATATGTTCAAACAGGGTATGTTAGTAGGTGTTACCATCATGGTAGTGCTTATGACAGAGGTTCTTTTCTTCGCAAGAAAAGAAAAATGGCCAAAACAGGAAGTAAAGCGTACACCGGCAGAAATATTCAAAGTGTTCTTAGATGCTATTCCTGCATTAATGACACCTATCATCATCCTTGGCGGTATCTACTCCGGTATGCTGACAGCTACTGAAAGTGCAGCTGTTGCCGTTGTATGGGCAGCTATTGCAGGTCTGTTCATCTACAAGGAACTGACATTTAAGGAACTGATCCCGATCTTAAAGGATTCTGCAAAGAGCTCCGCAATGATCCTTTTCATCATCGCTTCCTCTACTGCATTCTCCTGGGTATTTACTTTCTCCGGCGCTTCCCAGGCACTGGTAGACACCGTTGTAGCAATGAACCTGAATTCTATGTTATTCTGCTTCGTTGTTGCTATCATTCTTCTTATTTTCGGTACATTTATGGAAGGTACTGCCATCGCAGTTTTACTGGTTCCGGTTCTGTGGCCGATCGCCCAGAGCATGGGAATCGATGTTATCCATTTTGGTATGATCGTATGTATCTCCAACGTAGTTGGTACTATGACACCACCTGTTGCAGTTAACATTTTCTCAGCGTCAACTGTATCAGGACTGAAAATGGGAGACATTGCAAAGGCAGAGATCCCATTCCTGATCGGATATGTTGCAGTATTCTTCTTGTGCGTATTCTCAAGAGGTTTCTGTACAATGCTTATTTAATTTTAAAAACTGGGGCCGCCTGCAGGCGGCCTTATAAATAATCACATAACATGATCAGCAAAAGGCTGGTCAGGTATAACAGGAGGTTTATCATGATCCAAGGTGAAATAACAAAAGAACGTATGGAAGGCTGGAAGTTTGATTCTTCCTGTGAAGAAGGATTCCATGAGATCATTGCACCAGGAAAGGCAGACTGTGAACAGGAGTATATTTACCGTTTAAACCTGTCCGCAGGAAAGAGTTTTGATCTGGAGACCGGAAAACTGGAAATGGATGCTGTATGTATCAAAGGTGCAGCTGATTTTTCCTGGGACGGTTATGCAGGAACCTGTGATAAGCTGGATTCCTTCTATGTAGTAAGCAATATGAAAGTACATATTACAGCAAAAGAAGACTGTATTTTCTACATTGCAGGTGCTGTTGATGAAGGATATGGAAAACCATTTTTCCGTAAATGTGACCTGACCATGCCTATTGGTGAGATCCATCAGATCCATGGCTCCGGCGTCAGCCAGAGAGAGGTATTTATGACCATCGATCCAGGTACAGCATCTTCCAGACTGTTAGTAGGTTTGACCTGGGGCGGAAATGGTGCATGGACCAGCTGGCCGCCTCATGAGCATGAAAAGGATCTGGAAGAGGTTTATTGCTACTTTGATATGGATGATCCTCATTTTGGACTGCATTTAAGCTATGTAGAACCAGGAGATACCCATGGAGTAGTAGCTCATACTGTTAAGAGTGGTACTATGATCCTGGCACCAAGAGGTTACCATCCTACAGTAGCTGCACCGGGAACCAGAAATACATATTTATGGGTACTGGCAGCACATTCCCACAAGAGTCGTCGTTATGATCTGGCAGTTCTGGACCCGAAGCGCGCAGAAATGAACTAGGCCAGAAATAAAGTAAAATTAAGAGTTATATTTAGGAGGCAGAGACATGAACGCAATGGATTCAATTTTTCTCCCACGTTTTACCATTGGCGAGAATGCATTTGACGCTTTCCATGATGAAATGGGAAGATATGGAAAAAAAGTAGCAGTGATCCACGGAGAAAGAGCATGGAAGGCAGCAAGGGAATATGTAGTTCCTGCACTGGAAAAAGCAGGTCTTACGATTACTACAGAATGGCTGTATGGACATGATGCAACCCATGAAAACGCTGATAAGATCTCAAATGATCCTGCAGTACAGGAAGCAGATATGCTCCTTGCAGTAGGCGGTGGAAAATGTATCGATACAGCAAAGCTGGCTGCAGATCACCTTGGAAAACCGGTATTTACCGCTCCTTCCATTGCGTCTAACTGTGCTCCTGTTACCCAGATCAGTATTATGTACCATGAGGATGGTTCTTTCTGCGACATCCCAAGATTAAAGGAAGTACCGGTACACTGCTTTATCAATCCGAAACTGGTTTTAGCAGCTCCTGTTAAATACCTGTGGGCTGGTATCGGCGATGCCATGGCAAAGCATGTAGAGTCCAGCTGGTCTGCAAAGGCTGGGGAGAAGTTAAGCTTTGGCAGTGAGTTTGGTATCACAGCAGGACAGATGTGCTTCTATCCAATGGTTAAGGATGCGAAGAAGGCAATGGATGATGCAAAAGCAGGAAGAAACAGTGAAGAACTTGAAAACACCATTTTAAATATTGTTGTTTCCCCAGGTGTTGTATCTGTTTCTGTTCATCCAAATTATAATGGCGGTATTGCACATGCTTTATTCTATGGCCTGACCAAGAGAGAGCATATTGAAAAGAAACATCTCCATGGTGAGGTAGTTTCCTACGGCACACTGGTAAATCTTATGGTAGATAAGGACTGGGATAAGCTGAAACTGGCTTATGGCGTAAATAAGTCTATTGACCTGCCTGTATGCCTGGCTGATCTGGAGCTGGAAAAGGATGACAAGTTAGAGGATGTCCTTGAAGCAACAATGGCAAACCAGGAAATGACCCATACACCTTATCCTGTAACAAAAGAGATGATCTATCAGGCAATCCAGGATCTGGAAGACTATAAGGGTTAAAAACCTAGAATGTAAGTTAGAGAGGATAGTAAAATGGCAGTAACCATACGTGATATACGGGTAATCTGCACAGCGCCGGAAGGCATCAACCTTGTGGTGGTAAAAGTTGAGACCAGCGAGCCGGGACTTTACGGACTGGGCTGCGGAACCTTTGCTTACCGCCACCTGGCTGTAAAGCTGGTAGTAGAAGAATATTTGAAGCCTCTTCTTGTTGGAAGAAATGTAGAGAATATTGAAGATCTGTGGCAGCTGATGAACCAGAACGGATACTGGAGAAACGGCCCCATTGAAAATAATGCTATTTCCGGCGTAGATATGGCATTATGGGATATTAAGGGAAAAATGGCAAATATGCCGCTGTACCAGCTGTTTGGCGGAAAGTGCAGGGAAGGTATTCCTGTATACCGTCACGCAGACGGCCGTGATCTTTCCGAACTGTGTGAAAACATTGAACGTTTCCATGAAATGGGTATCACCAATATCCGCTGCCAGTGCGGTGGTTACGGCGGCGAAAGCTATGGAAATACGCCGGCAACTGCACCAAAGGGCGCCCAGCCAGGTGTTTATCTGGATTCCAGAAGCTATATCCGCAATACAGTAAAGCTGTTTGAAGGCATCAGAAACAAATTAGGATATGAGATCAATCTGGTACATGACGTTCATGAACGTATTGCTCCTATTGAAGCTATTAAGCTGGCAAGAGAGCTGGAGCCATTTGATCTGTTATTCTTAGAGGATCCGGTACCGATCGAGCAGACAGACTGGTTAGCAAGAATGAGAGAGCAGACCTCCATACCAATCGCAGAAGGCGAGCTGTTCAACAATCCTGTTGAGTGGAGAAAACTTATCTCAGAACGGCTGATCGATTACATCCGCGTACATTTAAGTCAGGTTGGCGGTATTACACCGGCAAGAAAGCTGCAGATCTTTGCAGAACAGTTTGGTGTACGCACTGCATGGCACGGACCTGGAGACATGTCTCCTCTGGCTCATGCAGCAAACATCCATATTGACCTGGCAGCACCAAACTTTGGTGTACAGGAATGGTCCGGCATTGAGCCTCCAAACTTTGTTATCCAGGAATTAAAGGGACCACATGGTGCTCTCCTTGAAGTATTCCCGGGACTGCCTGAGTTTGACAATGGTTATGTATATGCAAATGATAAACCTGGTTTAGGCGTTGACTTAAATGAGGAAGAAGCTGCAAAATATCCTTGTGAGAATACTGTGACTACATGGACACAGACAAGACGCAGGGACGGAGCATTGCAGACTCCATAAAGGGATGAAGGATCCCCGGGTTCTTACACCAATCTCCCCGGTTTACCGGGGAAAATCAAAATATATTTATACATTCCGCTCCCGTATCACGGGAGCTGGCCACCATATATTATTATAGGAGGATAAAAAAATGGCATTTGATTACAAGGAAAAATTCAGCGTAGCTGGCAAAAAGTGCATCGTTACCGGTGCAGCACAGGGACTTTCCAGAGGTATGGCAGAAGGTCTGTTAGAGAATGGTGCTGAGGTTGTATTAATGGACCTTCAGGCAGAAAAGCTGCAGGCAGTTGCAGATGAATACTGCAAGATGGGCTACAAGGCACATGCAGTAGCAGGTGACTTATCCAAGAAGCCAGAGATCGACCGTATGTTCGCAGAAGCTATGGAGATCTTGGGAAATAAGCTGGATGTTATGATCCCGGCAGCAGGTATCCAGAGACGTTACGAGCCATGGGAATTCCCGGAGGATGCATGGAGACTGGTTATTGATGTTGATTTAAACCATGTATGGTTTATGTGCCAGAAGGCAGTTCAGGTTATGAAAGATAAGGAAGGCAGCACCGGAAAGATCATCAACATCGCTTCTATGAACGCATTCTTTGGCGGTACAACTGTTCCTGCTTACACAGCAGCTAAGGGTGCTGTAGCAATGCTGACCAAGAGCCTTGCATCTGACTGTGCTGACCACAATATCTGCTGCAACGCAATTGCTCCTGGATATATGGATACTGAAATGTGCGCTAACATGACTCAGGAAAGAAAAGACGAGTGCACCAAGAGAATCCCTGCAGCACGTTGGGGACTGCCAGATGACCTTAAGGGACCGGTACTGTTCCTGGCTTCTGATGCAAGTGACTACTTAAATGGTGCTGTTATCCCTGTAGACGGCGGATTCTTAGTTAAGTCATGATGATGTCCTCACAGGTGGGATAGTTAAATAGTACACTTAGAAAAGGGGTGCTGTAGTAAGACGATCAGTCGGGCTGCAGTGCCCCTTTCCAAAATCGTCCATTTTTAAAACACCCAGGGGGGTGTTATGGGCTTGACATTCATGGTTTGTTAGTTATATCATGAAATAACGACGGATAAACATCAGGTATTTTTGATATAATTGGGAGGTGGTCGCGTGCGACAGACGCAAAAAGAGAAACTGCTGCCGGAGCAGACAGCAGAGAAGATAAGGGGATACATAGAAGGTAATGGATTAAAGGTAGGAGATAAGCTTCCGAACGAATTTCAGCTTGCTGAGATCTGCGGAGTAGGAAGAAGTACGGTGCGGGAAGCGATCAAGCTTCTGGTTTTTTCCGGAAAAGTAGAAGTGATCCGTGGAAGCGGCACTTATATTAAGAAAGAAAAAGCTTCCCAGGCATCACCGGCGGTAAATGATGATCCTATAGGACTTCAGGAAAACAGTGAAGAAAATCTGTTCCAGACTGGTCTGGAATTTGTAGATGTACGTCTGATGCTGGAACCGGAAGTGGCAGCTATGGCAGCTACCAATGCAGATTATGCTGATTGTCAGAAACTTCAGCAGATCCAGAAGAAGGTAGAAGACCTGGTTGTCCAAGGAAAAGATCATATTGAGTACCACAGGCAGTTGGCAGCCTGCACCCATAACCAGACCCTTTGCAATCTTATGGAGATCGTGGTAAAAGGAATTCCGATTTTTGTGCAGATGACAAAAAATAATTTTGCCAAAACAACAGTGGACCAGCACCAGGCGATCACAGATGCCATTTCATCTGCAGATGCCCAGGGAGCAAGATATGCAATGATCACCCACTTAAACAGCAACCGCAAACGGATCTTAAAAGTGCTGACAGAGCAAAAATCAAATGGAAAGTTATAATCCCCTGTGTTTTCATTGAAAGTTATTGTCAATTTCGTTATAATAGTGTTAAAAAACAGATTGTACACGATCGGTTCGGGGGACACATTATGGAAAAAAGTTTTTTGACATGGACAGCAGCCGCTTTAGGAACGGCAATTCTTTTAACAGCATGCAATACGAATACAGGAACAACTGCGCCAGGCAGCAAGGTGAAACTGGACCCAAGTAAACCGGTTTCCCTTACTGTCTGGCATTATTATAATGGGGCACAACAGGCTGCCTTTGACCAGCTGGTTTCTGAATTTAACGCTACAGAGGGAAAAGACAAGGGTATTTATGTAGAAGGATATACCCAGGGATCTGTATCTGATCTGGAAAAGGCGGTTTCAGATGCAGTATCCGGTGCTGTAGGTGCCCAGTCTTTGCCGGATATTTTCTCTACCTACGCAGATACTGCCTATGCAGTACAGAAAAAGGATAAACTGGCGGATCTGTCTTCTTATTTTACAGAGGAAGAACTGTCTGAATATGTGGACTCTTACATAAAAGAAGGCTATTTCCATGATGATACCTCTCTTTATCTCTTCCCTGTAGCAAAGTCTACAGAGATCATGATGATCAATAAAACAGACTGGAAGCCATTTGCAGATGCTACCGGTTCTTCTTTAGAGGAACTTTCTACTTTAGATGGAGTGGCAGACGTTGCAAAGCGTTACTATGAGTGGACCGACAGTTTGACCCCGGATATCCCTGATGATGGAAAAGCATTTTACGGAAGAGACTCCATGTCCAATTACTTTATTATTGGCATGAAACAGTTAGGAGCAGATATCTTTGACGTAAAGGACGGTCAGGTTACGATCCAGGCAGACAAAGAAAAAGTCCGCCGCCTGTGGGACAATTATTATGTACCTTATGTAAATGGCTATTTTGCAAGTATGGGAAAATTCCGTTCAGATGATGTGAAAACAGGGGATATCCTGGCTTACACCGGTTCTTGCGCATCTTCTATGTACTTCCCGGATCAGGTAGTAACCGATGAGGACAGCCATGCCATTGATTATGTGGTAATGCAGCCTCCTGTATTAGAGGGAGGCGAACAGATCAATGTACAGCAGGGCGCAGGAATGGCAGTGACAAAGTCAGATGCCCAGCATGAATATGCCTCCTGTGAGTTTTTAAAATGGTTTACCAGAAAAGAAAATAATCTCCGTTATGTATGTGAGTCTGCCTATCTGCCGGTGCGCAAGGATGCCAATTCCATGGAAGCGTTAGATGAAGTGATCAAAGAAAAAAACCTGAAAGTAAATGCTAAGGCGTATCAGTGTTTAAGCAGTATTTTAAATGCCTATGAGTCCATTCATTTTTATACCCCGAACTGCTTTGAAAACGGATATGCCACCAGAAATATCCTGGATTATGATCTTTCCGACAAAGCTGCCCAGGATAAAGAAAAAGTAGATGAAATGGTAGCAGCCGGAATGTCAAGAGCAGAAGCAGCTGCAGAATTTACCGGCGATGCTGCGTTTGAAGAATGGTATGACAGCTGGTATCAGAAGTTAAATGACACGGCACATTCCAATCAGTAGATCCTGTATTTAAGGCCGGAAACAGGATCAGAAATAAGATGAGAAATGCCACAGGCAGGAGGTTTGGAAGTAAAACATGAAAAAAAAGAAAAGAACATTGATGCATATTTTACTTCTGCCTCTTTTACTGGTGGTATTATTTCAGGGCATCTTACCTTTTTCCATGCTCCTTTCCAGCGGTGTTAAATCCATTATGGAGAGTAATGCAGTAGATCTTGACAGTTATCTGGTGGAAAACAGCAAGGTAATACTGGAAAATGCCATGATCGAGCAGTGGAGTGCTGTGCGCAAAGAGAGCAACTATCTGAATAGTGTTCTTTCTGATCTGTTAAAAGAACAACGGGCAGATATAGAAAAGTTTACAAAGGATAAGGAACTTCAGAAGGAATATACCCAGCGTGTATTTCCGGAGCTTTTAGAGTCTTTGCGCCGTGATACCACCTGCGGTGTGTTTCTTGTTATGGCAAATGATCAGCCAATAGGGGCACCGGGAGATTTTACGGGATTTTTCCTCAGGGACTCTGATCCTGTGACCAAGGTAGATACAAACTCTGACCTTCTTTTGGAGCGCGGGGATAAAACTCTGGCCCGTCAGTGGGGAATTACCCTGGATAATTCCTGGTCCCCTGCATTTCGTTTTCAGGGAAAAGGTATCAGGGAAAGTGATGATTTTTTCTATGAACCTTACACAGCAGGTATGGCTCATACAGGGGTAGATATGGCCAGTTTAGGTTACTGGTCCATGCCTTTTATACTGGAAGATTATGAAATGGATAACCATAAAATGATCACATATTCTGTCCCTTTGGTCAATGATGGTGTGATCTATGGTGTTGTGGGAACGGAAGTTTCTGTCAGTTATCTGTGCAATACCTATTTCCGTGTACAGGATCTGAACAGGCAACAGACAGCCGGTTACGCCATTGCCGTTGATAACGGAGATGGTACGTATGAAAATATTGCAGGAAAAGGTAATCTTTATGATGCGGTACAGCGTGAAAATGGTATTTTTAAGCTGGAAAGTACAAAGCATGAGGACCTTTTCAAGGTAAAGGACTCTAAGATCGGTACCCAGGAGATCTATGCCCTGTTTTCAAAAATGAATTTGTATGCCAATAATGTCCCTTATAAGAATACAAACTGGGTTTTATGTGGTTTTGTGGCAGAGGACTCTATTTTCAGTCTGGGAGATAAGCTGTACAGCGATATTTTGACGACTATTGTGGCCTGTGCAGTTTTGGGACTGGTGATCATGAGTGTGGTGATCCGCTGCGTAACACGACCGGTATACAGGCTTATGGACAGTATCCGAAGCGGAATTGCAGGCTTAAAAGAGTTTGCGCCTTCCGGTATCCAGGAAGTAGATGAGCTGCATCAGGTGGTTGAAAATCTGACAGAAAGTGAGATCAGCACAGAACATCAGCTCAGTGAAGAAAAAGAGCGTTACCGGATCGCAGTAGAAAGTTCCAATGACCTGTTTTTTACATACCGTGAAAAAGGAAATACACTGGAGATCGTAAACAGCAGGGAAATGGATGGTTTGTGGGATATAAAAAATGCCAAAAAAAAGATCCTGGACCGTTATTTTTCAAGGGAAGACCAGAAAAAGCTCCTTTCTATGCTGCAAAGTCATGAGAATACAATTTATGGTCAGTTTTGCTGTATCAATGGCAACCACTCACAGGGACGCTGGATCGAGATCAGAGGAAAGACCATTGCAGAGACAAAAGAGGATGATCGAAAGATCGTAGGTTTTGTCCGGGATATCCATGAAACAAAGATGCGGGAACTGAAACAGGAACGAAAGCAGATGATAGATCCTGTTACCTTATTTTACCGTTTAAAACCGGGAATGGAGGTAATTGAGAAGGTTCGTGGAAAGTATCCCCAGGGTATGTTTATTCTTGTGGATATCTGTCATTTTACCATCATAACCAGGGACTTTGGTCTGACATTTAGGGATGTGGTCCTGGAAGAATTTTCCAAAATGTTTCTGGAGGTGTGTGCCGAAGATCTTTCCAGACCTCCGGTGATGATCCGTGCAGGTTCTGATGAACTCCTTGCCTGGATCCCTAAAATTACAGAGGAAAGCTGCAGGCAGAAACTGGAAAAACTGAAAGAACGTTTTTCTGTGATGATCCGGCGCAGTGCCTTAAATCTTAATTTCCAGGCTGGAATTGCCAGAGGGGATGAAAGTGTAACAACCACCTCTCTGTTAAGACGGGTCCGGATCGCTGTTACAGAAGCGGAAAAGCAGGAGATCGGTGTCCTTTCCTGGAATGAGGTAAAGGATCCGGGAGCACAGCCGAAAACATTTGGAAAGATCGTTTCCATGGGATATATGGAACAGATCAGTCTGGCTTCCCTGGCATTAAATCTGTTAGACCGCTGTCCGTCTATTGATGCAGGTCTGGATCTGCTTTCCCGCCGCTTAAAAGCACGTTATGGAATGGAAAATATGCTGATCACCAGTTTTCATTATGATTTCCTTTCCAGCGAGCTGGAATACCAGTGGAAGCATCTTCATGGCCTCATGGGAAAACGGGGCGTTGTCCACTGTACAGAAGAAGAGTATGAAAAATTAAATCAGGATGCCCAGATCAACGCAGTGCAGCCTGTAAAACAGCTGTTGTCCGTTGTACCTGTTCTCAGGAAAACAGATATAGACCAGACCGGTGTGGGGATCCTTATGTCAGATAACGGACAGTATTCCGGAAGTATCTTCCTTTTGGGAATAGAACCCTCTGTGTATGAAAATGAGGAGGACAGAAAGCTTCTCTGGGAGATTGGCATTATCATCCAGAACCGTATCAACAGAGACCGTCATGATCAGTCTGCACAGGCAAAGTCTGACTTCCTGGCCCATATGTCCCATGAGATCCGTACTCCTATGAACGGTATCATTGGTATGACAGAGATCGCTCTAAAAGAAGGGCAGACAGAGGAAGTGCGTTTAGACTGCTTAAAGAAGGTAAAAGGATCCTCCAAATATCTGTTAGGTCTGTTAAATGATGTTTTGGATATGTCAAAGATCGAAAGCGGAAAGATGAAACTGGTAAAAGATGATTTCCAGCTTGATAAGATGATCGGCGAACTGTATCCGTTATTGGAAGCTAAGTTTGAGGAAAAATCTCAGAAATATCATCAGGAGATCCATTTGGTCAACCAGTGGTTCTATGGGGATGCTTTACGTCTCAGTCAGGTCCTGGTCAATCTGTTAAGCAACGCAGTGAAATATTCCGGGGATCACACGGAGATCACTTTAACAGTAGAGGAAACAAGGCTTTCTGATGGTCTTTCTAAATTACAGTTTGCGGTGAAGGATCACGGCATCGGTGTCAGTGAAGAAGACCGCCAGCGTATTTTCAGAAGTTTTGAGCAGGTGGACCGTTCTGCGGTAGGACAGCAGGGAACTGGACTGGGACTGGCAATCAGCAACCGCCTGGTACATATGATGGGCGGAACCATTGAGCTTGAAAGCCAGATCGGGGAAGGAAGTACCTTCCGGTTTTCCATTACGTTAAAGCCGGTCAGAGCCCACCATGTAAAAGAAGAAGTTTCCAGGGTGGAAAGAGATTTTACAGGTGTCCGCGTTCTGGTAACAGAGGACAATCCATTGAACCGGGAGATATTACAGTATATTCTGGAAGATATGGGAATGTCTGTGGAAAATGCCTGTGACGGAAAAGAGGCGGTAGATAAGTTTACCGCCTCCGAGAAAGGATATTATGATCTGATCATTATGGATATTATGATGCCGGTTATGAACGGACTGGAGGCAGCCCATGCCATCCGGACCACCGATCATCCGGATCATAAAAAGATCCCTATCATTGCCATCAGTGCCAATGCTTTTGATGAAGATATCCGCAGGTCTCTTGCAAGCGGCATGAATGCCCATCTTTCCAAGCCGATCGAAGTGGATAAACTGCGGGAGACCCTTGGAAAACTGTTAAAATAAGGACTTACTGAACAAAGGGAGCAATGGTTTCTTCCGGGGCTGGCTGTGAGGTTTCCGGTGCAGCCGGAGCAGTTGGCGCTGGCTCTGTTGGTGCAGGAGCTGTCTGTGCAGGGGCTGTTTCATGTTTTGGAGCCTTTTTCTCTGTTGTCTCAGCCTTAGTCGG
>OLFU01002639.1_pt1 | contig 13568 bp, 18 predicted proteins | sample 1605161 | NCBI WGS metagenome assembly OLFU01 (sample SAMEA3888914, study PRJEB22519) | human gut metagenome | biome: human gut; feature: human-associated habitat; material: faeces | place: Denmark | collected 2011
TCTATAAGACAGATGATGAAACTGAAACGGTATATGTAGTGCGAATTATGTATGGCGGACGTGATGTTCATAAACAGTTAAGTCAAACGGAAGACGTTTCAGAAGATTAAAATTGAATATTGAACCGGAGATTTAAGCAGTTAGTCTATGAAAAATAGGTTAGCTGCTTTTTTCATGCAAAAAAGGAGGTGCCGTGTATGGGATATGCACGTAAAGATGTAGAGAAAACAAAGAAAATAGCAAAGAAATTTGTACGCTATCAGGAAGGGGCAGAGCTTTATAGCATTGGACTGACGAAATTCCAGGAGTTGGCGAAAGAAGCCAAAGCAGTGTATAAGATTGACAAGGTTGCTCTTGTAAACTGTGAGATTTTTGAAAAGTATCTGGAGACATTTCGGATTGCGTAGGGAACAGAAGAAAATCGTGGAAGGACGAAAAATAGGGATTGACTTCTTGTCATACGAAAATTATAATGTGGATGTGGAGGAATAAGAACAGATATGGCGAAGACAGGAAGACCAAAGTCGGAAAATGTAAAAAAGAAAGTATTGAGTATCCGGGTGGAAGATTCTATGTATAAGCGTATCTGTGATTATGCCGGAAAACACAAAATGACTGTGACAGAAGTTGTCTTGCAGGGACTGGAAAAAGTATTGAACAGACCTGAATAATATGTAGTCCTTCCTTTAATTGAAGGAGGATTTTATATGGCACAGACAAGAAAAGATCTGCGGGGCAGAGTCCTGCGGAAAGGTGAATCACAGAGACGTTCCGATGAGAGGTATGTATATACTTATACGGACCCACTTGGAAGACGTAAATATGTTTATGCACAAGACCTTGTAACGCTTCGGGAAAAAGAAGCACAGCTCATGAAAGATCAGATGGACGGTCTGGATATTTATGTTGCCGGAAAGGCTACAGTAAATTTTGTATTTGACCGCTACATGAGTCTCAAAAACAATCTGAAACCAACGACCAAGAGCAATTATCTTTATATGTATGACCGATTTATCCGGGATACATTTGGAAAGCGGAATATAGCAGAGATTAAGTATTCTGATGTGGTGCAGTTCTATAATCATCTGACCAAGAAGCAGGAACTGAAGATCAATACATTGGAAACCATTCACACGTTATTGCATCCAACTTTTCAACTGGCTGTAAGGGATGACATTATCAGAAAAAATCCTACGGATGGAGTCATGGCAGAATTAAAGAAAAACTTAGGCATGAAAACCGGTGTGAGACATGCGCTGACAATTCCACAGCAGAGAGCATTTATGGAATATATTGCTACGCATCCGATTTATTTTCACTGGTGGCCGATTTTTACGATTTTTCTTGGAACCGGGTGCCGAATCGGCGAAGTTTTAGGGCTTCGATGGGAAGACATTGATTACGAGAAGCGGATTATCAGCATCAATCATAATCTGACGTATTATCCGGTGGGAGAAGATCGGGCATCGGAAAATCACATTTCAACGCCGAAAACAGAAGCCGGAATGCGTACGATTCCCATGTTGGATACAGTGAAAGATGCTTTTGAGATGATCTGGGAAGAGCAGAAAGAAAATGGATGGACAGATGCAGAGATTGATGGGATGACAGGCTTTGTTTTCTGTAACCGTTATGGAAATATAATGAATGCCCAGTCAGTTAATCGTGCAATCAAGAGAATCTCATCTGCTTATAATGCAACAGAAGAAGTAGAGGCAAAAAAAGAGCATCGGGAGCCGGTGCTGTTGCCGGATTTTTCAGCGCACAGCTTGAGACACACATTTTGCACAAGGCTTTGTGAAAGAGAAACGAACCTGAAAATAATCCAGTCGATCATGGGGCATAAGGATATTCAGACCACTATGGATATCTATGCAGAAGCGACAGAGGAGAAAAAACAGGAAACATTTGAACATTTGGCTGCAACAATGGATGTATTTTAAGAAGGGCTTATGAACCCTTTCATCTGACAACAGAAATAACCAAATGACATCAAATTGACAACAGATATGATTTGACAATGATTCATCATGAATGGTGATGAAGAGAAGACAATTTAATAGAAACAGCCCAGCGAAGCGTTATGAAGAATAACGAAGAAATGCTAAAAAAATTCCCGACAATGAAGTCTATCGGTGGATCTGATGTTAAAAAAGATCAGGTTAAAGAAACAGCTACAACAGCTGCACCAGAAGTAGAAGAAGTGATTGATTTCTCTAAAGTACAGATTGAACCACTGTTTAAAGAAGAAGTCGATTTCGACACATTCAGCAAATCTGACTTCCGTGCAGTAAAAGTAAAAGAGTGTGTAGCAGTTCCGAAGAGCAAGAAGCTCCTTCAGTTCACACTGGATGATGGAACAGGCGAGGACCGTACAATCCTCAGCGGAATTCATGCATTCTACGAGCCGGAAGAACTTGTTGGAAAGACATTGATCGCAATTACAAACCTGCCGCCAAGAAAGATGATGGGAGTTGAATCTTGTGGAATGCTGCTCAGTGCAATCCACGAAGAAGAAGGAGAAGAGAAACTTCACCTTCTCATGGTTGATAATCATATCCCGGCTGGGGCAAAACTGTACTAAGAATGAAAAAGATCAAGATATAATGACCTGATTTTAATGTTGTGGAGAGTATTTTACAACAAATGTACAACAAACAGTCATATTTACTCGAGACAGAGTGAAGGTATATGAATTTATAGAATGTACTAAATTATATTGATACTATCAAGAACACTTTTTAAAAGTAAAATTTTAAGAGGTGTTCTTTTTTTATTATTTTTAAAACATATAAATATAAAAGAAAGAGGAAAAATGTATGAACAATGATAAATATTTTGATATTGAAAAGAGAACCGAGATAAGGAATACAACAAAAAAGTTAACAATACTTACATCAATAATACGGAATCTTATCTTACCCCATCGGAAGAAGGAAAATTACAGAATGATGGGATGGGAGAGGATGCGATGGAAACATATGCTTCTGTTGAGGAGACAATTAAACAAAATATCGAATATGAGGTCTTAATGAAAAATGATCGGAATGATCATGAATTAATACAGGGAATTTGCAAACTAATTGTTGAGACAATGTTGTATACTGGAAAGAGGATTGTTATTGCAAGTAATGAATATCCAGCAGAAGTAGTCAAACAGAGGTTTAGAAAGCTAAATTATATGCATATACAATATGTTGTGGAATGTCTGGGGAAAAATACAACGCAGATAAAAAATATAAAAAAATATCTGCTCGCAGCATTGTTTAACGCGCCTGTGACAATGCAAGGGTATTATCAAGCTGAAGTAAATCATGCAATGCCACAATATGCAAATAATACATGAGAAAAGGAGAATAAGCTATGCTGTTTCTAAAATGTTTGAAGAAGATTATTGTTTTTCCTGTAGTCGTAATGATCGGTTTCCTTTGGCTAATTACAAAAATTCTTGTGTCACTTTATGGAGTAGCACATGGAATGCTTGTACTTTTGATTCTTATTTTCTGCATTGCAGAAATAGTTATTTACAGAGATATATTGCAGGCATGTGTGTTAGGAATTGTTGCCATTTTTAGTTTCTTGGTTTTAAGTGCTGGAACATTCGTTGAAATAGTATTGGAAATGACAATCAGAAAATTATGGAATATTTAAGGAGAAAGAACTGCCTTCCTTTTTTGGAAAGCAGTTTACAGGAAAAATGAAAGACAAAGAAGTATTGAACAGATTAGAAAAATTATTACAGAATATCGAGGAAGCGGAAAAGGAAAAAACGGCAGAAAAAGCATTAGAGGAATCCAAAATTTAGTTGGAACAGATTATCGGGAACAATATTTTGGGGAAAGACTGTGAAGAAAAATTCTCAAAATTTTTCTCTGCAGCAAAGCAGTATTATACCATGCAAGGATTTCAGATTAGTTTTTTAATTATCAAAGACTTAATGCTTAGTTCGGAAAAGTTATTAGACAAGATAAAAGTGTTAGATTGTCTCGACGGAAAATATGAAGAAGTTTTAAGTGGCCTATCGACACAATTTTATAAACAGATTGATGTCATAGAAGAAATGGTTAAGGAAGATCAGGAATATAAGAAAGCATCTCAGGAAGAGAGTGTGTGTATTCATAAAATGGATGAGCTTATAGAAAGTAAAGAAATGTGGGAGCAAATAGATGAAGCATTCTGTGCAATGGAGAAAACAAAATCACAATATGCAAGAATATGTTATTGCCGTGGATATTTAGATTCGCTTTCCATATAATTAGTTGAATGGCAAACCGTAAGAATATGTGGTGGTTCTTACGGTTTGTTTTTTTGAAAAAATTATACATAATCACCGGCAATCATTACAAATTCATTCATGTTGTGAACTATCCGACCATTGTTTAGAATTTTTGCTTCAAAAGGAACTCTTCCCAAGTCCATAATGTGCCTTAAATTGATTGTCAGATCTTTTTGAGAAGCAATTTGCAAGATCCATTTTGCACAATTGTCGCCACAGGAGGAGGCATTAAATACCCGATTATTCGTATCGAATGCCATAAGCATCAGTGTTTTTACACCACCGGATAAATTGACTGGTGGTATTGGACCAAGAACTGGACTATTTATTAAATGAGAGCTGACAACAACAGATTTGTCAACATCTTTAATCATTTCAATAGATAATGGGTCAGTAATCCATTCATCTTCGTATGTGTTATCAAAATAGGTAGGAGGATGGAAAATTACATTTTCCATGTTTCCTAAATAGATGTTGAGCATATAAAGTACCTCAGTTAATTTTGGGTTATAGAAAATTATATAATGATGGTATTCTTACGATTTCTATTTTATAGAATATAAAGCCTATTAATTGTGAAACCATCGATGGTTGTTTTTCAATTCAAATGAATCTCTGTAAAAATAAATGTTTTACCAAAATCACTTTTTTATAATAAATATGTTTATAAGCTATTTTTAAGAGTTACTTACATCAAGTATATAGAAATAGAATGAAATGTCAATAATTAATCCCAATTATTTTTATTCAGAATATTCTTCATACTAAATAAAGATTGTAATATATTGAAAAATACTGTATAGTTAATTGATGGTATATATTGGAACAGGTAAGTCTCATGGAAATGGAGGACAAATGTCTTTAATTAAAAAATTACCTACTATTTGTAATAGGCACTCTAGCAAAACAATTAATGAATTAATAACTATTTATAAGCAAGTAGAAGAATCTACGGATGAAAACAGCTATTTTTCTTTTGGAATTAATCTAAAGGAAGCATTGAAGCAAAAAGCAATTTGTCATTCATCAGAAGCACCAGAAATAGTTTTATTTCAATATAAAGTACATGCTAAAAGCTATATAGATAATAATTTGATAAGTTTTAATATTTCTGTTGTTACATTATTATTTACTATATTAGGGATGGTTACAAAGGTTATTAGTTTTTCCAAATTAGGAGCTTTATTACTTTTAATATATGCGGTATTGGCAAGTGTTTGGTTAATTTATCAGCATTGCAAAAGTCGAAAATTAAGAGAAATACTTCTTATTCTTGAAAATTAAGAAATTACTCAGTACATTCCGCAAAGTGAAGAAAGGAGTTAAAGTTTTAGAATAATATAAAATAGCTTAAAATAAAAGAGTGCCTGAAAATTCATTGTGAGTTTTCAGGCATTCTTTTACTATACGTTACTAAAGAGATCAAAGTATCATATTCAATATAGTCTGATTTGAGAAGTTTTATCAAAGGCACATTAATCAAAAATATTTTTATCTTTATCATTTTTAATAATCTTGTAAGCTTCTAAAATTCCTTGCTTTACTGCAGATTTAATAATAAATGCTAGTAACGGAATTATAAAAAGAATAATGATTAAAGTAATAAATAGTATCATCTTTAAATCCATAGAGAACTCCATTTCTAATAACAATAGTAAGTGTTTCAAATTTATTTTAGTATAACATACTATTAATGAATGTAAAGAAAAATATTTCTAAATATAATTGCTTGATATATACCAATGTTTTATTTCTGTTCAATAGTAATTAAGTATTAAGTTTAAATTAGTGTATGAAATCAAAATATTTTATTTTAAAGAGATATTAACATATTAAATGGTAATCAAATAAACAATCGGAATAATAGTCAAAATAGAAAATGCATTGAAAAAATATAAAAAGGACATTTAAAAGAGAATTTATGACATTTGAAAAAAAGCATTGATAAAAAATGGTAAGATATAGCACATAGAAATTATATGTGAAGGGAGGTAAAGGAGTATTGAATTTGAGGATTCTTTGTTGCTCAAGAGAGAACAGTTCCAAAAAAATCAATAATATAAAGTCATCGTGCTATTGGGGTGATGAAATTTAAAAAGAACATTTAGTGTTTTTAATTAACAGATATTCTCGTGACTTGAGATAGAAAATCTGAATATAATATATAGAAGTTCAGCATTTTATATAAGTTCTAATTTAATAAATATAGAATCGAAAGAGAATTCTGTGTTTACTAAAAAGATGATAAAAGGACATAGAGAATATTTAATGGAAATAAGAATCAATAATTCATACAATGTTAAAAAGAAACAAGAGATATTAAATACCTTGTGGGGGAGAAAGGATGAGAAATGAAAATTATTTATTAAGTATTGGAACGGAACAAAAATTTTTGGATGACATTAATGACAGTATGAAGAGTTAATTAACCGGTTACAGGATATTCAAGTAGAAAATTATGAGCAGATTTATTTTGGACTTCTGCAGGAAGAAGAGAAGATATTTCAATTGAGAAAGAAACTGGAAAAGGAAATTGAACCGGGAAATAAGCTGGAAATCGGAGATGTCATTCTAACTAACCGGGAAGGATTTGTGATGTGCTATTTTGTAAATCCAGAAGTGTTGATTCCACTTTCCAGATTTATTAATTTAGCGAATGCAGATGCAATTATTCGTCCGGATACGAAAGATTATGAGATAGACAATCATGCAGGGAAGTGGAAGAGTGTTGATTATATAATTTTGGATGGGAAACAGTATTTTTGGATGGAGAATCAGAAATTTGGAAAGCAGGCAGCGGCAGTCGTTCTGGATCAATATGGAAAAGTGATTTTAGATCAATGTAAGAATGGGTTCAGTGAGCAGGTAAAAGAGGAACTCCGAGCTATTAACAATGGGAGAAAAACAGATCAAGTCCCACACAATAATTTAAAACAGAGAATGGAATTATGGCAAAAATATTTTGATAACGGAAATTACTTGCGAAGTGCAGAGATGACAGAAGAACAAAATTATAACATGATTGATGGGAGGATGAATAATTTACTACAGAAAAAAGAAAAAGGAAAGAGAAAACGATCTGTGCTAAGACGTCTATATAATAAAAAATGCGAGGTGGCAAAGAAATTGGGGAGGCCATTACCCAGAAGATATGAGATTTTGGAGAAGGAGAAAAAATTTTAATAGTAGATTTGGGATGCATTTTTCTAAGGAATATGGCAAAATAATTAAAAGAGCTAAGAAATCAATTGTTATGCAATAAGGAGAAAATAAGATGTCCAAATTTGTAAAAGATTATTGCTATCAAGAAATAAGAATAGAAGAAATCGAAGAGATAAATCAAATTATTGAAGACTATAATTCTTTTTATAATTTACCGAGGCAGGGAAGAGGCGATGCAGGGGACGAATATGCTTATAGACGAACTTTCTTTCGTGGACAGAGCAATTCTGAATGGAAGATCATACCAAGTATATTGAGAAAAAAAGATAGACAAGACGAATTAATAATTGATAAAGAAACCCCAATTTTTGAAGAACTTGCATATAAGCAACATTATAAAACTGGAACGGGATGTTTGGATTTTACCGTAGATATAAATATAGCTTTATTTTTTGCGTGTAATCAAAATTTTGAAAAGGATGCTGCTGTCTTTTTATGGGGATATTCTCCACATGAGCAAGACTGGACAACCACAAGTATTCAATCTGAATTGGGAATTATGCAAAAAAAAGAAAAAATGAGTGTTCAAGAATTTTCTGAGCAGATATGGAAGAAATATCCAGAGGTTCAGGAAAAATGTTCCTCTCTATTGGAACTTAATACATATATCGTTTCATTTTTAGAGCATGGGTTTATGGTTATTCCATCTCGACATCCTAAGAAATCAAACTTACGTATGGAAAGACAAAAAGGAAGTTTATACGTATGTGGGGTAGAATTTGAAACGCCGGTTTACGAAATGCAAACGAGCAGTCGGGCAGGAAAAAATATATTTTATCCCAATAAGATCATTGTACCAGATGAACTAAACGGTGGGAATTCATTAGTTAAAATTATTATCCCGGCAGATTTTAAATGTGAAATTTTAAAAATGCTTAAGAAGAAAAACATAACAGAAAAATATCTTTTACCAAATGAAGAGCGATAAAATAAAAAATGGTAAAGAAAGGGGCGAAGTGTGGCTCCTCTCTTTATTATTATTCTAGACTATTATTTCTTGTAACAAATCTTTGATTTTCATGTTTTAGCAAAGAGTTTGTGTTAGATAGCACAATTTTTAATTGATTTTCTAATTTCCATTGAGCATGTAATGTGGTGTTAATTTTCTTGAGATCAGATTTTAACTGATCCCGTTGACGATATAAGTATTGAAGCGAAGGGACAGATTCTGTTGAATAGATAGATTTCAAATATTTTCGTGCTTCTTCAAATCGGGAGATCTCCATTGAGTGGTCTTTATGAAAAGTAGCTTTGTTTTTTTCATAAAGCATTTTTGTGAAATAAGGTTTAGTTGCATAGTATTGTCCCAGATAGTGTATTTGTTCATTTAATTTTACAATTTCTTGATTTAGTGTATTCCGTTTTATTTGCGAATTATTAAAAGATGATAAGGCATTTGCATAATTCGTTTTTAGTTGTTCTATAGAATCATAATTATTCTCTTGCAAGAAAATTAATGTATTTGTCATTTGCTGCAGGTTAGTTAATTTTACTTTTTGAGTATAGGTTTTGTTTTGCTGAGCCTTTACACAATCCTGTAATTTTACAACCAATTGGAGATTAGAGGGATAAGTAAAAATAGCAAAAGGATTTTTTTTGTATTCAGGATTTGATAGCAATGTTGACTGTCTTCCAATTCTGGAAAGCAGTTCTTTTTTTGTGTAATCAGTTCCGAGAGAAGGATTAAGGATTGTATTCCTCACATAGACAGCATTGACCACATTGGTGCCAGGCACTATAAACTTCAGGGAGGAAGACTTGTGGGAGCCATAAACTGCCAGGCAGATATGGATTTTGAACAGATGATGGATACAAAGAAGCAGTTTGGAAAAACAGACAAGCGACAGGGGTATCATATCATTCTTTCTTTCAAAGAGGATGAGGTGGAACCAGACAGGGCTTTTGAGATAGCACAGAAGTTTGTAGCAGAATATCTTGGTGATGCCTATGAAGCGGTATTTGTGGTTCATGATAATACAGACCATGTTCATTCACACGTTGTATTTAACAGTGTAAGCTTTGTGGATGGGAAAAAGTATCGCTACGAGAAAGGTGACTGGGCAAAGTATATCCAGCCGATTACCAATAAGCTGTGTCAGGAGTATGGTCTTTCCATTATAGATGTGGAGGATGGCAGCAAAGAGAAACAGCACGAGAATTATAAGGATTGGAGCGAATATCGTGAAGGCAGCTTTGTGTGGGCAGATATGATAAAAAGAGATCTTGATGCCTGCATTTTACAGGCAAATGATTTCAGTGGATTTCTGGAGCTGCTGTCGGAAAAAGGATATGAGGTCAAGCAGGGAAAGTATCTGGCAGTCAGACCACAGGGGATGACAAGATTCAGAAGATGTAAGACTCTTGGCGAGAATTATTCACAGGAAGCTATTGTGGAGCGTATTGCTAAGGAAGATTTATTTTTTTACCAGTCACAGAATGAGGAAAAGCAGGCAGCGATAGTAAAGTGCTATGTCAAAAGATACCGCAGGGCGAAGATGTCAGGCTTGCAGAAAAGATATTATGCAAAGCTTTACCGGATTGGAAAGCTGAAAAAGAAGCCATACAGTCAGGTATGGAAGTACAGGGAGGATATCCGTAAAATGCACAAGCTGCAGGAACAGTATTTGTTCCTTGCAAGGCATAATATCCATTCAGCAGAAGAACTTGTGGGGACGATAGCTTCTCTTACGGATAAGAAAAAAGAGACTTCGGCAGAAAAGAGCCGGATTTATAAAGCAAGGGAAAGGAGCAGGGAACTTTTTACTGCGGCTGATGAGATGGAAAACTTAAAGCCAGCAGAGCAGTCATACAGGCTTGGGGATACCTTCTTTGAAGATGAGCATAGGAAGTGGGTGGCACTGGAGCAGGAATTACAGGCACAGGGATATTCGCTTGAGGAAGTGCAGGCTTTAAGAAGACATTACAAAGAGGAGTATTCAGAAGTGTGTGCGAAAGAAAAGGTTGTATTCAGGGAACTGAATACGGGTAAGGCAATATTAAACAGCATGATTCCGGACAGTATTTCAGATGGAAGAAAGACAGAATACAACAGGGAGATTATAAGAGACAGAAAAGAGCAGCCAGTAAGATAGACTGTTTTTTTGCGCAGTTAGGAGGAGCATATGGAACAAAATCTGAATGACAAGCCGTTAAGCAATATGCAGATTGCCAGATATATTGAGTCATTGAGAAAAGAAATGAATTTCGATGATGAGGTGTACGGGCTTGTAAAAAGTGATCTTGAGGATGGACTTACGCAGGAGCAGACGGAAAAGTATCTGGATAAGAATTTTAACATCGGACAGATGAGAGTGTTATCGGAAGGTCTGCATAAGGAGATTCCGGAGGAACTTTTTAATATCCTTCACAATAATAAGCTCTCCGGCAATCAGATGAAGGTATCACTGGAATTTTATGAAAAGGGAGTTCCGGTTGAAACCATACAGGAAGCTGTGGCAAGGGGAGAGAAGCCCGTTGTGATGAGAAGATTATATGAAGAAGTTCTGGCACAGCTTTCAAAGGCTGCGGAGCAGTATACGCAGGACTCAGAGTATGTGAAAGAACTGATTGCACAGATGGAAATGGTAGTGGAGAAAATCAACTATCAGGAGGAAAGATACGATGCCCTTAATAAAAAATTATCCGATGTTGAAGTATTAAAGGAAGATAAGGAAGTCACGGAAAGGCTTGTAAAGGAAAATGAGGATAAGGATGGAATTATCAGCCATCAGCAGGATGAACTTAATAAGGCAAGCAGCACGATTGCAAGATTAAGAGATAGCATTGAGCATAAGGACAAGGAGATGGAGCGTATGAGAGACAGGATAGAATCTCTTGAGGATAAGATTATGAGTGCGGCATCTGATGATCAGAAGGTTGCGGAAAAAGAGGAAAAGGCTGGACCGTCAGAGGTTTTGGCAGCTACTGATAATAAGGAAACAGTGAAAACACTTGCAGATTCACAGGCAGTGCCACCTATGTACAATGGAATACCCGTGTATTATCAGATACCTGTTACGGACTCTGCCGGGCGTGTAATCCAGCATCTTCCAGTTGAGCGTACAGAAAGAAAATCAAATGGCGGCATTGCGGCACTTTTTGCCAGATTTTCATTCAAAAAGAAGTCAAGAGCTGACATTGTAAAGCTGGTTGCAAGCGGTGATCTTGTGCCTGCACAGCTTGTCCAGATAAAAAGTGCCATAGAAAAGGGACTGACAGAAGGGCAGCTTGTGGAACTTATCAATAATAATGTCTCAGCGGAAAAGATGAAAGAGATTATTGAGATTGCCGTGCTTGAAAACAGTATGGCAGGTTAGGAGGTACTTATGAATTTAGCAGTAGTCAATGAGGCGGTAACAGGGATGAACGGTGTGGAACACGAGTTCACGGAAGAAGAAAAAAACTTTGTGGTGCAGTTTGCTTTCCGAAGCGGCAGTAAGGAAGATACGATTTCCTTGATCGAAGCTCTGGCACATTCCACGGATAAGGTACAGTCCGAGGAGATTATGGTCACATACAGGGCTAAATATGATATGAAGCCTGCATGGGTGGAACAGGTGGAAAACCTGCTTGTGGCACTTGAAATGTACCGTATCGAGGAGGAAAAAGCAATCAATCATCTGGCAGATATTTTGACTGCTTATGGTATTGATGTATCAGCCGAGGAAATCCGTACTACAGAGACAGAAACGCTTAAAACAACAGTCAGAGAGAAAGTGGAGGTGCGATAATGGCAGAAGAGATTCAGGAAGCGGTGCAGATCATCCGTGTAGCTTATGATGGCATTGAGATTGCCATGAAGGTAGGAAGCGGCGGCATTGCTGCCATGCAGAAGGCAATAGATTTCTTAAAAGGGATGCTTGATTATGAAAAGTCACTTGGCAAGACATCCATGAGAAAGCTAATCTTAAAAGGTGGCGATTTACAGGTGTTACAGTTTAATACCGAAGATATGAAAAAGGTTGAAAAGATGGCAAAGAAGTATGGAATCCTGTATTCGGTACTTCCAGACTGTAACAGGAAAGATGGACTGAGTGAGGTAATCTTTCATACAGAGGCAGTTCCCCGTGTGAATATGATGATACAGAAGCTCAAGTTTGGTAAGATTGCCACATTTGACGATTATCTGAAGAATGGAGATGAAAAATCTCTTGGCAAGCTGATGGATTTTTTGAAGAAACAGCAGGGAAACGAGAAAAGCCACACGGTAGAAGGGGATAAGGTAAATTCTGCCATAGACGGACTCATTGAAAAAGTTGGAATGTTTGCTATGGAAAAACAGGCTATCAGTGTGGAGCAGGTCAAGGAGAATTTCAGCATCAATGGGGAGCAGGCAGAAAATGTAATAAAACAGCTTGAGACAATCGGGGTGCTTGGCGGCAGGAGTGAGGATGGTACACACAAGGTAATGATGGATAAGGAGGCTTTCACTAACCGGATCAGAGGGTATCAGAGCCTTGCGGACAGAATGCGGGCAATATCTGCCTCAAAAAATACGAACCTGTCAGATGTTACGATCAGTAAGAAACTTATTGCAGAAGAAAACGACCATGCAGTAAAGACCAGAGTTCCGGGAACATGGGGAAAAGATGTCAGATATGTGTGGCTGCATAAGGATAACGTTATGGATATCCATAATGGAAAGACAATGCTCACATTCCTTGATACCAGCAAAGATTACAAACTCTATGATGAGCAGAACCGTGTGGTAACTACGAAAAAGGGAGACGAACTTTATACGCATTATGATAAGGTAGGATCATCTGTCAGGGAGCGATATGAAAAGGTTCAGAAAGAACAGAAAAAGACCACAAAGAAGAAAACGGTTACTACCAGAAAAGAGAGGTAGGAGCCTATGCAGACAACGAAGAAAAAACCGTCACTGATATTTATTTTAGTGGGTGCAGTGTTATCCGGGTATCTTGGTTATCTGATAAATGGTGCATGGACAGAAGGGATCGCCTTTAATGACTTTATGAACAGGTTCAATGAAGTGTGTGCAGTTCCTTTTGCCAATTATTACAATTCAAATACAGTAAACGCAGTAGCCATTGCATTATGTATCTATGCA
>OLFU01002642.1_pt1 | contig 13561 bp, 7 predicted proteins | sample 1605161 | NCBI WGS metagenome assembly OLFU01 (sample SAMEA3888914, study PRJEB22519) | human gut metagenome | biome: human gut; feature: human-associated habitat; material: faeces | place: Denmark | collected 2011
CTACGGACAAGGTTCGTCACATTCCGTAGGGGCGGATGTCCCCATCCGCCCGGAACGCTTTGTACGCCGACGGCGGGCGGCCTGTGGCCGCCCGCTGTTTTTGTAAAACTGGAAAAGAGAGAAGGGTCCCGATGGCGGAATTTTTCAATGCGGTGTCCGCCGTGTTTTTGTTGTTTTCCCTGATGGCCGTGGGCTATTTTCTGGGCGTGTCCGGCTGGATGGGCGGCGGGGAGAAGAAGTTCCTCAGCCGCTTTGTGGTGAACATCGCCGTGCCCTGCAACTGTCTGGTGGGTCTGCTGAACAATCTCAAGCACGAGGACCTGGCCCGGGCGGGGCAGATGATGGTGTTCACCGTGGGGGGCATCGTGCTCACCCTGGCGCTGAGCGCCCTGGCGGCCACCCTGCTGCAGCTGCCCCGGTCCCGGTGGGGCGTGTTCGTGCCCATGGCGGGGCTGTCCAACGTGCTGTTTGTGGGGCTGCCCCTGTGTACCCAGCTGTTCGGAGAGGTGTGCATCCCCTATGTGATGGTCTACTATCTGTCCAACACCATCTTCACCCAGTCCCTGGCCGTGGTGCTCATTGAGCGGGCGGGCAGCCGGCCGGGGAAGGGGGGCGGCCTGGCCCACCGGATGCTGGACATGCTGCGCAAGCCCCCCATCGTGGGCATGGCCGTGTCCATCGTGCTGCTGGTGCTGGGGCTGCGCCCGCCGGAGCTGGTGATGCGCTTTGCCAGCCAGATCAGCGGCAGCGTCACCCCCCTGGCCCTCATCTACTGCGGCTATATCGTCTATGAGGTGGGGCTGAAAAACCTGCGCTTTCTCCGGGGAATGCCGACAATGCTGATCATCCGGCTTATCATCTCCCCTTTGATCTGCGCAGCGTTCTGCACGCTGGGGGGCGTGTCCGGCCTTGCCATGCGGGTGTTCATCGTGGAGTCCGCCCTGCCCGTGGTCAGCCAGATCACGGTGATGGCCGGGGCCTATGGGGCCGACGAGGAGTATGCCGCCACCGGGGCCTGCCTGTCCATGCTGGGCTGCTTTCTCACTATCCCGGTGCTGATGGTCATTCTGTCCTGAAAAAAGAAAAAATCGGCGCAACGGAGGTTGCGTCGATTTTTTATGCTCACACGAAGGTGTTTTCCAGGGTGCCGATGCCCTGGATGGTCACGGACACCCGGTCCCCGGGCTTGAGCCAGTCCTTCCGGTCGGCGGGGTAGCCCTGCATGACCCCCTGGGGGGTGCCGGTGAAGATCAGGTCCCCGGGCATCAGGGTGAAGTGGCGGGACAGGTCGGCGATGATCTGCGCCACGGAGAAAATCATGTCTCCGGTGTTGGAGCTCTGCCGGGTCTGGCCGTTCACCTGGCTGGAGATGTCCAGGGCGGTGGGGTCCAGTTCCCTGGCGGGGACCAGGCAGGGGCCGATGGGGGCAAAGCCGTCGAAGGTCTTGGACAGCAGCCACTGGCCGCCCCGGGCAAACTGCAGGTCCCGGGTGGACAGGTCGTCGCCGCAGGTATAGCCGTAGACATAGTCCAGGGCCTCGTCCACAGAAACGTCCCGGGCGGGGCGGCCCATGACGGCCACCAGCTCCGCCTCATAGTCATACTCCTTATAGTCGGGCAGCAGCTTCACGGCCTCCCCGTGGGCGGCCAGGGCATTGGAGAACTTGCAGAAGGGCACGGGAGCCGGGGGCAGGGGCAGGCCGCACTCCTTGGCGTGCCGGCGATAGTTCAGGCCGATGCACAAAATGCGCCCGGTCTGGGTGACCACCGGGGCCGGAGGGGCCTGGGTAAAGCACCGGGCCCCCTCCGCCAGGGGAGCGAGCTGGGAGAGCCCCTCGTCCCCCAGGGCGATGGCCTGGGCCATGTCCGCCGGAGCGGACACCCCCCGCCGGGCGGCCTCCGCCTGCACGTCCACGATGCCCTGGGGGGTCTGAAGACCAAGGGCGGGAGCGTTGTTGTGCCAGAATTGAACCAGTTTCATAAGTAACACCTCGGTGAGTGATGAGTTAGGAGTTAGGAGGTAGCCTTCCCCCAGGGGAAGGTGCCCCAGTGGGCACACTGGGGCGGATGAGGGGAACGCCGAAGGGCTTTGAGCCGTTGCGTCAGAACGGATAAAGCCTTCCCCCCCAGGGGGAAGGTGGCCCCGAAGGGGCCGGATGAGGGTGGGTATCGTTGGGTGCGGAGGCCATCGAACGGGCGGATGGGGACATCCGCCCCTACGCCGGGTTACGATAGATTTCGTAGGGGCCGCTGTCCCCAGCGGCCCGGAACCCCCCCGCCGCTTTGCGGCCCTCCCCCCTTTCACAAGGGGGGCTGTTGTTACGCATCATCAGGCTCCCTTGTTAAAGGGAGCTGGCACGGGCGCAGCCCGTGACTGAGGGATTCCGCACCCCCGTGGTCCCCCTCATCCGTCATGGGCTGCGCAGTCGTTGGCAGCTTTGCTGCCTTACAAATGCGGCGTACCCCTTGCGGGTGCTGCGCCCATGCCACCTTCTCCCCTGCGGGGCGCAGGCTCCTTACCAACTCCTACCTCCTACCTCCTACCTCCTAACTCCTACCTCCTAACTCCTAACTCCTAACTCCTAACTCCTAACTCCTAACTCCTAACTTTAATAAAAAGGTGATGGTTTCCATGTATTATTACGACTACAGCGGTCACGCCCTGGTCTCCCTCTCCCCTCTGTCCGGCTTTGGGCCGGAGGTCCCCCCAGTGACCCAGGGGCATCTGTTCGCCCCGGTGGCGGGGGACCCGGTGCTGGGCCGGGGCTCCTTCCGGGTCAGCTGTCCCGGCCAGCTTGCCGCCCCCCACGGGCTGGAGGTTCTGGATGCCTCCCGCCTGCCCCGGGTGGAGGTGGACGAGGCCTGTGCCGCCGCCATCCAAGAGGGCCGTCTCACCGCCGTGAACATGTCCCGCCCCGGGTGGGAGGCCCTGCTGGACCTCCAGCCCTCCCCCAGGAAGAAGCGGGTGAACGTGCTGGCCATTGGGGACGTGGGCTCCACCCTGCTCATGGGCCTGAAGCTGCTGGGGGGGGATGTGATCGAGTCCATCGGCATCTGCGACCTGTCCGACCAGATCACCGCCCGGTGGGAGTTCGAGCTGGGCCAGATCGCCCTGCCCTGGAACTATAACGCCCTGCCCGAGGTGGAGGTCATCCCCCCGGAAAAGCTGTTTGACGGGGACGTGTTCGTCTTTGTGGCCTCCAAGGGCATCCCCCCGGTGGGCTCCCAGGTGAAGGACGTGCGCATGGCCCAGTTCCAGGCCAACGCCGGCATCGTCAAGCACTATGCCCGCATGGCCCGGGCGGCAGACTATCAGGGCCTGTGGTGCGCCGTGTCCGACCCGGTGGACCCCCTGGCCAAGACCGCCTATCTGGAGAGCAACAAGGACGAGGACGGCGCTTGGGACGGCAAGGGCCTGCGGCCCGAGCAGGTCCAGGGCTTCGGCCTGGGGGTGATGAACGCCCGGGCGGCCTATTACGCCAAGCGGGACGAGAAATTCGCCGGCTTCCTCACCGAGGGCCGCTCCTTCGGCCCCCACGGCACCGGATTGACCATCGCCAACTCCATCGACCACTATGACGATGCCCTGTCCCAGGAGCTGACAGAGCTCACCGTGACGGCCAACCTGAAAATGCGGGCGCTGGGCTTTAAGCCCTATGTGGCCCCCGCCCTGTCCTCCGGGGCTCTGTCCCTGCTGCTCACCCTGCGGGGGGAGTGGCACTGCGGCTCCGTCTTTTTAGACGGCATCTATATGGGCGTGAAGAACCGGTTCACCCCCGCCGGGGTGGAGACCGAGCTGCTGCCCCACATCCCAGACCCCCTGTTCGCCCACATCCGGGCGGCGGCGGACCACCTGAAAACCATTTTGTAAAGAGGGTGACGGTATGTCCCTGGTCCTCATCCATCCCGCCCCGGACGAGGGGTGGGCGGACATGCGCCTTGCCGGCGTGCTGTCCCACGCCCTGGCCGGACATCAGGTGCGGGTCATTCGCCGGGCGGAGGAGCTGAACGATCTGACCGGGCAGCGGCTGCTCTTCGCCGCCGCCCTTGGCGAATACGGCGTGAATCTGGAGCTGACCCGGATGCTCTCCGCCCTGCGCCGCACCCCCGATCTGCTCAGCGGCGCTACGGCTGGTATTATCATCGATGGACTGTCCCCGCTGTATACCAAATCCACCGCCGGGGAGCTGGCCCTGGCGGCCAACCTGGCCGGCTGTGCCCTGGTGGGCCGCCCCCTGGTGGAGGGGGCGGGGCAGCTGCACAACTTCCGCATCCAGGCCAAAAACGCCGGGACCGACCTGCTGGGGGCCTATCGTGCCTCCGCCGCCGACCTGGCCCAGCGTGTGGAGACGGCGGGCTTTCCCGCCCGGGAGAGGCCGGAGCTGCTGGTGCTCCACGCCTCCAGCCACCACACCTCCAACACCATGGCCCTGTGGGAGCGGACAAAACAGCACCTGGGGGAGGACATCCTGTGCACCGAGATCGGTCTGCGCAACGGCACCCTGTCCGACTGCTCCGGCTGTCCCTATACCATGTGCCTGCACTTTGGGGAGCGGGGGGGCTGCTTCTACGGCGGCGTGATGCAGGAGGCAGTCTATCCCGCCCTGCGCCGGTGCGCCGGAGTGATGATGCTCTGCCCCAACTATAACGATGCCCTGTCCGCCAACCTCACCGCCTGCGTCAACCGCCTGACCGCCCTGTTCCGCCAGCAGCGGTTCTATGACAAGGCACTGTTCGCCATCGTGGTCTCCGGCTACTCCGGCGGGGACATCGTGGCCCGGCAGCTGATCGACGGGCTGAATATGAACAAGTCCTTCTATCTCCCCGCCCGCTTTGCCATGATCGAAACAGCAAACGACCCCGGCGAGGCCCTGGCCCTGTCCGGCATTGAAAGCCGGGTGGAAGCTTTCGCCGCCCGCATCAGGCAGACCCTGCTGTTTGGGGCAAAATAAGCCGTTTTCTGTGGAAAAATACACCTATCTTTTTTGATGGGGCTGTGATAAGATGTTAGGCAAGCTGTTTTAAGACAGGTCTTCCCCGGGCGGCCAAAGGCCGCCCCTACAGATAGCCGACAAGGCCCGGCGTAGGGGCGGATATGATCCGCCCGCAATACCGGAGCGTCAACGGCGGGCGGCTGATAGCCGCCCCTACAAAACGCTGGCGGCACCTGGCGTAGGGGCCGCTGTCCCCAGCGGCCCGCCGTGACCGACGGCACTGTCATTCGGGCGGATGAGGACATCCGCCCCTACGGTGGGGAAGGCTCTTAACCGAATACTTTCAGAATAGAATAAGGAGCGAATTACACCGATATGATCACTGTCACCGACCTGAGCCTCAGCTACAGCGGCACTCCCCTGTTCTCCCATGTGGACCTGCAGTTTCTGCGGGGCAACTGCTATGGCATCATCGGCGCCAACGGTGCCGGCAAGTCCACCTTCCTGAAAATTCTGTCCGGCGACCTGGACTCCACCAGCGGCGAGGTGTCCATCCTGCCCAACACCCGCATGTCCGTGCTGAAGCAGGACCAGAACGCCTATGATGCCTACAACGTCATGGACACGGTCATCATGGGCAACCAGCGCCTCTATGACATCGGCAAGCAGAAAGAGGCCCTGTACGCCAAGGAGGAGATGACCGACGAGGACGGCATGCTGGCCTGCCAGCTGGAGGAGGAGTATGCCGAGCTGGGGGGCTGGGAGGCCGAGAGCGATGCCAGCCGCATCCTCCAGGGCCTTGGCATCGGCACCGAGCTGCACTATAACGACATGGCCACCCTGGATGCCCGTCTGAAGGTGAAGGTGCTGCTGGCCCAGGCGCTGTTCGGCAACCCCGACCTGCTGATGATGGACGAGCCCACCAACAACCTGGACATCGACGCCGTGAACTGGCTGGAGGACTTCCTGCTGGACTTTGAGGGCACCGTCATCGTGGTCAGCCACGACCGGCACTTCCTGAACACCGTGTGTACCCACATCGTGGACATCGACTATGGCAAGATCAAGATGTATGTGGGCAACTATGACTTCTGGTACGAGTCCAGCCAGCTGGTGCAGCAGCTCATTAAGAACCAGAACAAGCGCAACGAGGAGAAGATCAAAGAGCTGCAGGACTTTATCTCCCGCTTCTCCGCCAACAAGTCCAAGAGCAAGCAGGCCACCGCCCGGCGCAAGCTGCTGGACAAGCTGACCGTGGAGGAGATGCCCGCCTCCTCCCGCCGCTATCCCTTTGTGGGCTTCACCCCCGACCGGGAGGTGGGCAAGGACATCCTGTTCGTCACCGACGTGTCCAAGACCATCGACGGGGTCAAAGTCCTGGACAAGGTGTCCTTCATCGTGGGCCACGGGGACAAGATCGCCTTTGTGGGCGACAACGAGAACGCCCACACCGCCCTGTTCAAGATCCTGGCCGGGGAGATGGAGCCCGACGAGGGCACCGTGAAGTGGGGCCAGACGGCCACCTTCTCCTATTTCCCCAAGGACAACACCCCCTACTTCCTGGACAACGAGGACAACCTGGTCCAGTGGCTGCGCCAGTTCTCCCCCGACCCTCAGGAGCAGTATCTCCGGGGCTTTTTGGGCCGGATGCTCTTCTCCGGGGACGAGGTATATAAGCCCGTCAAGGTCCTCTCCGGCGGCGAGAAGGTCCGGTGCATGCTGTCCCGGATGATGCTGTCCGGGGCCAACGTGCTCATGCTGGACCAGCCCACCAACCACCTGGACCTGGAGTCCATCGCCGCCCTGAACAAGGGGCTGGAGGCCGTGAAGTGCAACGTGCTGGTGGCCTCCCACGACCATCAGCTCATCCAGACCGTGTGTAACCGCGTCTTTGACTTCTCTACTGACGGCAAGCTCACTGACCGCCGCATGACCTATGACGAGTATCTGGAGAAGCAGAAAGAGGCCGAGTAAGCCCCCCCTCTCCCGCTCCGAACCCCAAAGCGCCGCCCAGTCCGGGCGGCGCTTTTTTCAGCTCCGGGGCCGGTTTTCCGTGTTTTGAAAAGAATGTGTTAAACCTGTGTAAAATCTGTTGACGGCAGGAAAGGCCACCACCTATAATAAATACTGGAATTATTTCGAGCATCTATAGAAGAAGGCGGTACGTCCCGGTTGGAAGGGGGGCGCCTGCAAGCCGCCAAGGAAGGAAAGAGAATATGGGCATCACAGATATTCTGTCCCTGCTGGGCGGCCTGGCGCTGTTCCTCTATGGTATGCAGATGACCAGCTCCGGTCTGGAGGCGGCGGCGGGCGCAAAGATGAAGATCCTGCTGGAGCGCCTGACGGCCAATCGGTTTATGGGCGTTCTGGTGGGCGCGGCCATCACGGCGGCCATCCAGTCCTCCTCCGCCACCACCGTCATGGTGGTGGGCTTTGTCAACGCCGGCATGATGACGCTGAACCAGGCCGTTTGGATCATCATGGGTGCCAACATCGGCACCACCATCACCGGTATGCTCATCGCCCTGGACGTGGGGGCCCTGGCTCCCCTGTTCGCCTTTGTGGGCGTGGTGCTCATGGTCTTTGTAAAGGATACGAAAATGCAGCACATCGGCCAGATCCTGGCCGGTCTGGGCGTGCTGTTCATCGGCATGGACATGATGAGCGCCGCCATGTCCCCCCTGCGGGACTCCCCGGAGTTTGTGGAACTGGTCTCCACCTTCTCGAACCCCCTGGTGGGTATTCTGGTGGGTGCCGGCTTCACCGCCATCATCCAGTCCTCCGCCGCCGCGGTGGGCATCGTCCAGACCCTGGCCAACGCGGGCATCATCCCCCTGGCCAGCGGGGCCTTTGTCCTGTTCGGCACCAACATCGGCACCTGTATCACCGCCGTGCTGGCCTCCATCGGCACCAGCCGCAACGCCAAGCGGGCCACCATCATCCACCTGCTGTTCAACATCATCGGCACGGTGATCTTCACCCTGCTGTTTTTGATCTTCCCCATCGCCCATATCATTGACGGCTCTCTGGTCCTGCCCGGCGGGCTGGGCGCGTCGCTGGCCGCAGTGATGCCCAAAACGGCGGCCGGCCGGGTGGCCCTCATCCACACCTGTTTCAACATCGGCACCACCATCATCCTGCTGCCCCTGGGCAACTACCTGGCCCGGCTGGCAGTGCGTATCCTGCCCGAGCTGCCCGCTTCTGACACAGACACTGGCGAGGGTATGCGCCTGAACTACCTCAAGCCCATCACCGCCAATGGCAAGGAGGGCGGCCTGGGCGTGTCCGCCATCGTCATCGACCAGCTGCGGCACGAGCTGCACCGGATGCTGTCCATGGCCCGGGACAACGTGGCCAAGAGTTTCCGGTCCGTTCTGGACCGGGACCCGGCCAGTCTGGAGGAGATCGAGCAGCGTGAGGAGTATATCGACTTTTTGAACCGGGAAATTTCCCGCTATGTCTCCAAGCTCATCTCCTTCGAGACCAATGAGCAGGGCTCCGCCGTGGTCAGCAGCTTCTTTGCCATCTCGGGCAACATTGAGCGCATCGGCGACCACGCGGACAACCTGGCCGGCTACACCCGGCTGCTGGTAAACAAGGACATCCACTTCTCCCAGGCGGCCCAAAACGCCGTGGCCAGCATGCGGGACGTGGCCCTGGAGGCCATCTCCTCCCTGCTCCACCACGAGGCGGGGGACCCGGTGTGGCTGGCCGATGTGGCCCAGATGGAGCAGCGCATCGATGACATGACCGACCAGTTCCGCCGGGACCAGCTGGACCGGATGCGCAGCGGCGTGTGCAACGAAGAGGCATGTATCCTCTACTCCGAGCTGCTCACCGACTTTGAACGAATCGGCGACCACGTCCTGAACATCGCCCAGGAACTCACCAAGGCCCAGACGGGGCTGTGAGACCGACCGCATCCAACAGACATATTTTAAAATATCGACCACCCCGCCCCGTCCTGCAGACCGAAAAATTTTGTCTGCGGGGCGGGGCGTTGTATTTTCTGCACAAAATCTCTCCGATCCTTGCAGGATTCTTCCGGTCGGGGCGTGCGGTTTGGCGGGGAGGGACTTGCTTGTCACTGTGTTTGCTAGAAAAACAGGTTGACAAGTCGGGGTTCTGCGGATTAAAATAGCAGCACGCTATTCGCAAGCTAGCGCTTTAGTTTATAAGATTAGTTCTCGATTTTAACGAGATCTAAACTTGCGTATTCATTTAATTCGGCAAAGCGCTGTGATAGTATGCCGAATTATGCGCAGCCTACATAAAACATAGGTTGACTATCTCCGTCTTTTTATATATACTATACGTAATCTGGATGTCTCTGCCGGACGTTCAGCCGCAACTCCCTATCCCTGTGTCAAATCAAAATTGAATGGAGGACCAGAACTGTGAAAAAATTTTCCCTGAAGAAATTAGTGACTGCTGTAGCAGTCACTACCTCGCTGGTGGCAGCAGCGACCATCAGCGCCTCGGCCTGCACCACCATCTATGTGGGCGCAGATCAGACCCAAGAGAAAACCCCCTTTGTGGCCCGCACGGAGGACTATGGCTGGAACTATAACAAGCAGTGGTTCGTGATGCCCGAGGGCAAGTGGAAGCAGGGTGAAACCTTCCTGGGCTGCCCCGGCTACGGCGAGTTTGAGTGGAAGTTCACCCACGACAGCTACCGCTTCACCTATTTCACCAACGACCAGTATCAGGGCACCTGCCCCGAGTGCGGCCAGGAGAACGCCACCCACCCCTCTTACACCGAGTTCGGCACCAACGAGAAGGGCGTGTCCGTCTCCGCCACTGAGACCATTTACGGCAACGATGCCATTGGCGGCAACACCAAGCAGAACATCACCGGCGTGGACCCCTTCGTGAAAGTGAAGGTGGACGGCAAGGTGGGCATTGAGGAGACCGACATCCCCACCATCATCCTGTCCGAGGCCGACTCCGCCAAGGCCGGCGTGGACCTGCTGCTGAACATCTATAAGGACTACGGCGCTTATTTCGCCTCCGGCGTGTTCATCTGCGACCAGAATGAGACCTGGTACATCGAGAACTGCTCCGGCACCCAGTATGTGGCCATCAAGGTGCCCGACAACATGATCTTCCTGGAGCCCAATATGGCGGTCATCGGCCGTGTGGACCTGGACGACAAGAACATCATCGCCTCTGACAAGCTGATCGAGGTGGCCCAGAAGGGCGGAACCTTTGTGGGCGATGCCGACAAGAACATCATTGACTTCCGCGCCTCCTACGCCGGCCGCCTGGACCGGGTGGATCAGCGCATGGTGGACGGTCTGAACTACCTGAACAAGAACTATAACTACACCGCCGAGCAGCTGCTGGCCGACAACACCCGATTCACCATCTCCAACGTGAACGACAAGGACGAGCAGGTGGGCCTGTACACCAACATCAAGGCCGACCGCACCCTGGACAAGAACGACGTGTTCGGTTACTACAAGCTCAGCTCCATCGGCAAGCCCAGCAACCAGGACATCGAGATCTTCCAGCTGTTCAAGGACAACGACGTGACCACCGGCACCGTGGGCTGGGTGGGCGTTGGCAACATGTCCAACAACGTCTTCGTCCCCTACTACCCCATGCTGCTGACTGACAGCAAGGATATGTACGAGGGTTATCAGGTTTCCCTGCCCGCCGTGCAGAAGGTCACCGAGCGTCCCGCTGATCCCAACGCCTTCTTTGTCAACGACAGCAAGGTCGGCCGCCTCGCCGTGTATCCCGAGGGTTGGCGTGACTCCTACTACTTCAGCTTTGAGGGCCTGGGCGGCTACATTGCCGATGCCGAAAAGCTCACCGGCACCGCCATTTCCGCTGCGGACAAAAAGCTGGTGCAGGACAAGATGACCGCCCTGCAGAACGAGTTCAACGAGACCTTTGCCAAGGTGGAGCTGAAGAACGCCACCGAGACCAGCCGCCAGATGGCCGCCAAGGCTCACGCCACTGCTCTGGCTATGATCGACTATCTCACCGGCGAGAACAACCTCACTGGCCTGGCCGTCCTGGACAAGAACGGCAACGCCGTAACCAAGCCCCAGGTGAACCAGGTCCTGATCCCTGTGATCCAGATCGGCAGCGCCGATGTCTACTCCGAGTCCCAGTCCGGCCTGACCCTGGTACCCTCCAGCACCGCTGTCAACGCCGACATCTATGCCGAACCCGCCAACCCCTATGCCAACTATGTCTGGCACTATGACGGCTCCACCACCGCTCTGTCCACCGCTTCCACCTATACTGTCTCCTCCGCCGACCAGGGCAAGGTCCTGTGCCTGGACGTGACAGTGGACGGCTATAAGGGCTCCGCCTCCTGGAAAGCCGAGGCCGCCGTGCCCTATCTGCCCGACAGCGGCCGGGACGACAGCAGCTCCGGCGGTTCCGGCTCCGGCGGCGGTTCCTCCACCAAGCCCAGCAAGCCCACCACCCCCACCAATCCCAAGCCCGACACCAGCAACGCCTTCAACGACGTGGCCGCCGGCAGCTGGTATGCCGATGCGGTGAAGAACGTGGTGAACAAGGGCCTGATGGCCGGCACCGGCAAGGACACCTTCGCCCCCGATAACCAGGTGACCCGTGCCATGATGTGGACCGTGCTGGCCCGCCTGGATGGCAAGGACGTGTCCGGCGCCTCCACCTGGTACGCCAAGGCCATGACCTGGGCCATCGAGAAGGGCGTGTCCGACGGCACCTTCCCCGCCAACTCCATCACCCGTGAGCAGCTGGCCACCATGCTGTGGCGTGCCGCCGGCAGCCCCGAGGCCAAGGGCGCGCTGACCAACTTTAATGATGCCGCCTCCGTCAGCTCCTGGGCCACTCAGGCCATGACCTGGGCCGTGGAGCAGGGCCTGATCTCCGGTATGGGCGACGGTGCTCTGAATCCCCAGGGCAACGCCACCCGTGCTCAGCTGGCCGTCATCCTGACTGCCTACGCGAAGTAAGTTTTTCCCCATTACGCACAACAGCCGGACCGCTTTCGCGGTCCGGCTGTTGACTGTCAAAAAAGCCTGTCATTGCGAGGAGGGGCATCGCCCCGACGTGGCAATCCGTTCCTAAAACTCATGAGTATCAGCATATTTCCGACTTTTGGATTACGGATTCCCACGTCGCTTCGCTCCTCGGAATGACAGAAACGGGTTTATTGACACGCTGAGCCGGGCCGCTTTCGCGGTCCGGCTGGTTTTTATTTACACGAGAGAACGGATCGCCGCTCTTAACCGATCACCCCATACTTCCCTGCCAGGGGCTTCAGCTCCTCCTCGCTCAAACCGCCCTCGTACAGGGCGCGGCCCTGATAGATCCGCAGGGCGGCCTCCAGCAGGTCGGCCTGCTGACACACCAGGCACAGGGGCTTGGAGATCATATACTGGCAGTCGGCCAGGGCATCCACGTCCTCCCAGCTGTCAATGGCCACCGCCGCCATGGGGAAGCCGTCCTCCATGGCCTCGGTGAGGCCGTCCTCCATGTGCTCCGCCCCGGCAACCACCGCTCCGTGGCCCGCGTCCACGGGGAGATAGCACACGTCCTTTTCGGTGGCGGCGGGGAGCAGGTCGGGGTACTTGGGGGCGGGGCGGACAAATTCCGCGCCTTTGAGGGCCTTTGCCAGGGCGGCAATATAGTCCTCGTCCGTGCCGCAGCAGCCGCCGAAGATGGCCGTGCCCGCCTGGAGCATGTCGGGCACCCAGCGGACAAACTCCTCCGGGGTGCAGTCATAGGTGGTCTTGCCGTCTACGGTGACGGGCATTCCGGCGTTGGGCTTGGCGATGAGGGGCACCCGGGCATAGTCCCGCAGGCGGCGCAGCTGTTTCAGCATCTGTTCCGGGCCGGTGGAGCAGTTCAGGCCGAAGGCGCTGACCCCCATGCCCTGGAGCACCACCAGCGCGGCGGCCACATCGGTGCCCGACAGGCAGCGGCCGCTCTCGTCGCAGGTGAAGGTGACAAAGATGGGTCTGTCGCTGACGCTGCGGATGGCCAGCACGGCGGCCCGGGCATCGGCCAGGGTCATCATGGTCTCCACCACGAACAGGTCCACCCCCGCCTGCTCCAGTCCGGCGGCCTGCTCGGCATAGATGTCCACCAGCTCCTCGAAGGAGGCCTCCCCCAGGGGGGACAGGAACAGGCCCGTGGGGGAGATGTCTCCGGCCACCCAGGCCCGCGTGTCCACCGCCTGCCGGGACAGGGCCACCAGGCGGTGGTTATACTCCGCCGTCTGGTTGAAAATGCCCCGCTCCTCCAGCTTCTGCCGGTTGGCCCCAAAGGTGGGGGCATAGACCACCCGGCTGCCCGCCTGGACATAGCGGCGCTGGATATCCTGGATGCTGTCCGGGTGGTCCAGCACCCACTGCTCGGCGCTCACGTCGCCTTGATAGCCCCGCTTCTGCAGCTGGGTCCCGGTGGCTCCGTCTAAGATCAGGGGAAAGCGCATCTCCATATTGTCGTCCTCCATTTGTGTATTGGTGTGTTGGTGAAAAGCCTTCCCCTGGGGGAAGGTGGCACGGCGCAGCCGTGACGGATGAGGGGAACGCCACCGATGTTTGAGCGTTCCCGACAAAGCGGCATAGCCTTCGCCCCGCAGGGGAGAAGGTGGCATGGCGCAGCCATGACGGATGAGGG
>OLFU01002643.1_pt1 | contig 13557 bp, 9 predicted proteins | sample 1605161 | NCBI WGS metagenome assembly OLFU01 (sample SAMEA3888914, study PRJEB22519) | human gut metagenome | biome: human gut; feature: human-associated habitat; material: faeces | place: Denmark | collected 2011
AAAGAGATAGCTGTTCCTTGTTCACCGATGCGGCTGCACGGTACTGGCTGCGTAGGATAGCTTCTTTTATGCTCTTTACAGCTTCTCTATAATTCTGATTTATATCCATTTGTATTTTGTTATATGTGACAAAAGTACAAAAATAATGCTGGCGAAACGACAAAACTTTGTTTTCTTTTCGCCAGCACATATTTTGCTGTCAGTATAAATAAGTTTAGTTTGTTCCTTTGTCTATATATCCAAAACGAACTTGACTTAATCTGTAACCTTTTTATTATAATACTCCAAAAACGCCACTTCACCTATCTCACTTAACAGTTTTTGATTTTCAATAAAATCCTGTCCATGCTTTTGCCAACGTTTGGCAAATCCTTTAAATCTGGTACATGGGAAGTTGCTGCATTGGAAACAATGTGTTATCTTTTTCCCAAAACAACATAAATGAAATGTTTTGCATTTTTCACAACGAGAATGATTTAACTCGGCTCCTCTGCAAGCTCTTTTTTCTCTCGTATATATGGGGCATCCCCCACAAAAGACACCACAAGCAGGAATACGACCATTATAAGGCTTGATTTTAGCCATTTCCCTTGCCATCCAAAAGTTAGTGAGAGAAAGCTGATTCGCTTTGCGCTTTTGTTCTTCCTTTACTATATAACCTTTTTTTTCAAAGAAAGGGCGAGCAGTCAAGCTCACTTCGGATGTAATCCGCATAATTCCGGCTGTAATTGCATATCGTTCTATTTCTTCCAAAAGCATCGTAGCAATACCTTTACCTTGAAAGTCCTTGTGAACAAACATAGAATGTAAATAGCCTTGAGACGTAATAGATGAAAAACCAACGATTTGTGACTGTTGATTAACAGCTACAATAAAATAGTGGGTCTTTATCATCTCTTCAATGTTAGAAAGGTCATCTCCGCAGGATGCCCAATCCTCAACTTCTGCCTGCGAATAATCCTTGCTATTTACCGCAAGAACAGTGTTTTGAAATAATTCTTTTAGCGCAATAGTATCCGTCTGTTGAGCTTCCCTGATTGTAAAGTCTGTTTTCATATCTATTATATTTATGGTAAATTCTTTTCAGTCTTTCTTATTTTGTAGCTATTATGGAATAGACCATCAGAATATGATTACTTTAATGTTTTATCCTATATTTAAAAGTCAGATTTCAGATGGATATCTACCCTGTTGTTCCCCGGTTTATTTCTAAATAATCAAAATCCGCATTCATTCTTTTAATATTAAATGGATTATATGCAAATATAGCAAAAGGTACAGTATATCATTCATTGTGAATTGCACTTTTTACTGTATTTCAGCAAAATACCTTTCTTTACAGGCTAAAACCTTTGCTCCTTTTCTGCACCTCTTTCAGTTGTATCCTTTGATAGAGTTTGCTAAACAGCTCCCTGAACCAATCGGATACATTTTTTTGATTGATGATTAGCATCAATTTGTTCCTGCCACATCGTCATCGAAAAAGCAATGTCCTTTTAGCTCAACAAGTGTATGAATGTGCTGCCATATATATGGAGTGGGTAGCCCGGCAGGAACATTCCGGCTCTTCTTTTTATTCCCGGATGGGATAAGATTCGGTAACTAAGGTAAGATAATCCGTAATTGAGGTTATAACCTTGTCCGGATAACTTCTTATTTTTGTGACCGGAATATTTCAAATAACTGAAAAAGCTGTATTTTAGCAGACATTAAACAAGTTAGAATGATGGATAAGATATTAAATTTAGACAGTGTGGACCAATATAACAGTCTATACGGACTTGAAACACTGAATCCGTTGGTCAGTGTCATTGATTTGAACAAGGCTACCCGGCAGATGGACTATGTGCACTGGAACTATGGCGTTTATGCACTTTATCTGAAATTGGAGAAAGCTTGTGATATCAAATACGGGCGTCGGAGTTATGACTATCAGGAGGGAACCGTGGTATGTTTTGCTCCGGGACAAACAACGGAAACCACATTGACCACCGACCGTGTGCAGTTGAATGTGCTTGGCATTCTTTTTCATCCGGATTTGTTACGGGGGACCACGCTTGGAAAAACAATAAAGAAATATACCTTCTTTTCGTATGAAGTGAGCGAGGCGCTGCACCTTTCGGAAGATGAGCGCAATATTATGACAGATTGCCTGAAGATTATCCGTATGGAACTGGAACGGGGGGTGGACAAGCACAGTAAGACCTTGCTGGTAAACTATATAGAACTGCTTCTTAATTACTGTATGCGTTTTTATGAACGTCAGTTCGCCACCCGCAGTCATTCGAACCGTGATGTGTTGACACGCTTTGAAGGGTTGCTTGACGATTATTTTGAGGGCGAACTTGCCGAGCGTGACGGATTACCTACCGTGAAATACTTTGCTGACAAACTGTGCCTTTCATCCAACTACTTCGGGGATATGTTCAAGAAGGAAACCGGCAAGACTCCACAGGAATATATTCAGGAAAAAGTGATAGAACTGGCAAAGGAACGGATGTCCGACAGGAGAGAAACCGTCAGCAGGGTAGCCTATTCACTGGGATTTCAATATCCGCAGCATTTCTGCCGGTTGTTCAAGAAGCGTGTGGGCTGTACACCGAATGAATATCGGGCACAAAACCTTCTTTTATAGTATTCTGTCGTAACAAGCAATGCAAGAGACTATGTTGGACTTGAGGACTGTATATGAATGTAACCGCTGTCTGGGTTGCAAGACATTGCATCCGCAGGTGGGCATCATCAATCTGGAGAATCCTTCATTGGAAGAGGATGCGGTGAAGTTTGAATTCTATGCTGTCTTGCTGATTGAGGATTGTCCGGGCGGTTGTTGCTGCTGCGGACGGAAATACTATGATTACTCCAATGCTACCATGGTGTTTCTCACTCCCGGCGAGATCTTTCGTATGAGTAAGGAGAATACGTTGCCGGATAAAGGATATCTTTTGGCATTTCATCCTGACCTGTTGTTCCGCACCTCACTGAAGAATCATATTAAAAATTATACCTTTTTCCATTATCGCAAGGAAGAAGCGCTGCATCTTTCGCGGCGTGAGACAGAGAAAGTGACGTGTTGCCTCTCGAATATAGAGGATGAGTTGCATCATCCCATTGATACTCATAGCAGTATTATTCTTTCCCGGCATATAGAACTTCTGTTGGATTATTGCACCCGGTATTACGAACGCCAGTTTATTACCCGTGAGAATAAGAACAAGGCTCTTTTGGAAAACATGGAACGTTTGTTTGTGGAATATATCGCATCCGGAAGGTTGCAAGGCGGCAAGTTGCCCACATCCGGCTATATGGCGGGAGAGCTTGATTTGTCTGTCGCTTACTTCGATGATCTGCTGAAGTTTGAAACCGGCAAGACTTTGGAGGAATATTTGCAACTGAAGCGGCTGGATATAGCCAGGCACATGTTGTTGCAGGACGGTCATACGCCTGCTGCTGTGGCACGGAAGTTAGGCTATCCTAATGTGCAGTGCTTCAGTGTGCTTTTCAAGAAAATAACAGGTGTCGCCCCCAGTGGTTACCGGCTCTCGCAGAATTGATAACCGGGTTGCAGTACCATGTTTTTGTGATACAGTTCCCTTCTGTAAAAATGGTAATTCTATCTGTAATTTATCTACAAAGAATGAATGGGGTCTGGCTTATCTTTGCATTGTGAAATGAAAGCGGCTTTGTCCGCATCGGAATGAAGCAAGACAACAGATGAAATCATTTAAACAGGTAGAACGATGTATATTGAACAAGTAAATTCTCCGCAAGACATAAAACAGTTTTCTGCGGAACAGTTAAGACAGTTGGCAGGTGAAATCCGCAATGCATTATTGACCAAGTTAAGTGCTCACGGAGGACATGTGGGACCTAATCTGGGAATGGTGGAGGCTACAATAGCATTGCACTATGTATTCAATTCACCGACGGATAAGATGGTATATGATGTATCCCATCAAAGTTATACACATAAGATGCTGACCGGGCGTAAGGGTGCTTTCCTGAATCCGGAGGATTATGATGTGGTGTCCGGATACACCAATCCCCGGGAAAGCGGGCACGATTTTTTCACTATCGGCCATACTTCCACCTCTGTCAGTCTGGCTTGCGGTCTTGCCAAAGCCAGAGATCTGAAAGGCGGACACGAGAATATCATAGCCGTGATAGGGGATGGATCGCTCAGCGGCGGAGAAGCTTATGAAGGTCTGAGCAATGCGGGAGAAATGGGAACCAACCTTATTATAGTGGTTAATGATAATGAAATGTCCATTGCCGAAAACCACGGCGGGCTCTATCAGAACCTGAAAGAACTGCGCGACACGGAGGGACGGTCGTCCTGTAATTTCTTCCGTTCTCTGGGGTTGGATTATCTTTATGTGGGAGAGGGGAATGATATTCCGTCTTTGGTTGCGGCTTTTGCCAAGGTGAAAGATACATCACGTCCCACAGTGGTTCATATTCACACACAGAAAGGAAAGGGATACGCTCCGGCAGAAGCCGACCGGGAGGAATTTCATTGGGAGATGCCTTTCGATCTGGAAACGGGTAAGCCGAAGGTGGATTGCAGCGGTATGGAGGATTACCATAGCCTGACCGGGAAGTTTTTGTTGGAGAAGATGAAGGAGGACCACACGGTTGTTGCCATCAGTTCGGGTACTCCTACTGTGATAGGTTTTACTCCTGAACGCCGGAAACAGGCAGGGCGTCAGTTTGTGGATGTAGGTATTGCCGAGGAACATGCCGTGGCATTGGCATCGGGTATCGCTGCCGGTGGCGGACGTCCGGTGTACGGGGTTTACAGTACTTTTATCCAGCGTTGCTATGACCAGTTGTCTCAGGATTTGTGTATCAATGGAAATCCGGCGGTGATCACTGTGTTTATGGGGACAGTAGCCGGAATGAACGATGTGACTCATCTGGGTTTCTTCGATATTCCGCTTATCAGCAATATCCCGAATATGGTTTATCTGGCTCCTACGTGTTCCGAAGAGTATTTTGCTATGTTGGAATGGGCTGTCCGCCAGACGGAATATCCCGTTGCCATCCGTGTGCCGGGAGTGGCAGTGGTGCATCGTAAGGAAGAGTTTGACACGGATTATAGCGAGTTAAACCGCTACAAAATGACAGCTAGGGGAGAAACTGTCGCTATTCTTGCATTGGGTTCTTTCTATGATTTGGGACAGGCTTTGAAGAATAAGCTTCGGGAAGAGTCGGGTGTTGAGGCTACTTTGATTAATCCCCGTTACATAACAGGGCTTGACGAACTGATGCTGGAAGAGTTGAAAGTGGGGCATCGTATTGTCGTAACGTTGGAAGACGGGGTGCTGGATGGAGGATTCGGCGAGAAGATAGCGCGTTATTATGGTAATTCTGAAATGCGGGTGCTGAATTACGGACTTCGTAAAGAATTTGCAGACCGCTATAATCTGGATGAGCTGATGAAAGCCAACCGGTTGACTGACAAGCAGATGGCGGAGGATATTGCCGGTATATTGGAATAACCTTTTACGGAATGGCTGAAGTCCGAGACTTCAGCCATTTTTGTAATAGTGAAATAGATAAGCCGGATTAAAACTGTTTGTTACCATAAGCATGAGAACTGGAATACTTATTCTTTTTCCAGAAGCGAATAAAACACAGGATGATAATCGGGAAGTAGTTCCGGGTGAAAAGCTTTTATCATGTCACTCAGAAGAACATCGGGTGAGAGGGGAAGATTCTCATACAAAGGTATCCATTCCAGATTGCAATAAATAACCTTCTTTTCTTTAAAAGCCCGGAAATCAGCATATTGTGGATTGGAAGCTTTTAATGCTTCATAAGAGAATTCTCCTTTATAACCATTCATCACTCTCCAGTAGCCGGCATTATATCCTTTGGCGTATACGGTTTCAAAATCCATGAGTACACCTCCTGTTTCAGGATTATCCTTCATAAAGTAATCGGCCCCTGCGTCGGCGAACAAGCGGGCATAGAAACTTTGTCCTCCGGGTACATACCAGGTATCTCTTCTCATTTCTCCACTGAATACACTGGGACGCTGTTTTACATTGGAAACTTTGGCTTTCAACAGGTTATAGCGTTGTTCCATTTGTGCAAATAATTGGCATGCCTCTTCCTCTTTACCGATAAACATACCTGCTACCTTGATCCATTCGGACAGCCCCAATGGTGATGTTTCCTTGAATGCCCAATAGGGGACCAGAGGGATGTTCAGCTCTTTCATCACTTCATACCCTCCCCGGCGGTTGGGAGATACGAAAATGATATCGGGTTGGGATGCAATGATAATTTCCGTATCAAAGTTTCCTTCCATTCCTATCTTTTTCACCCGTCCGTCTTTTAATCGGGCAAGCCATTCCTTATTCTGCATCCGGCGGGTGGTACTTGTCGCTACCACTTTGTCATAAGCGTTCAGACCGGTAAAACCTGCCAGTTGCGGCGTGGTCATGCAGATCACTCTGTCTGTCGGAGTCGGAATAACGGTATAGCCATCGGGTATCTCGGCTTTTGTTCCTTTAGGAACTAAGGCGAAAAGTTCGGGTATTGCATGGTTATTGTTCGGCTCCGAGATGGACAGAAGCTTTACTCCATCCGGACGAACAGTTATTTTGAAGCCTTTGGCATAACGGGGGGCCAGGGCTGTTTGTATGGTATCTGCGGAAGGTAGCCCGTTTTCACTCACCGGGTTGCGGCTTTTATAGCCGCAACCTGCCAGGCAGAAAGTTGTTATGAGCAGATAGACAAGTCTGGTTTTAGAGGTCATGCTAAAAATAGTTTTATTGCTTGAAACGAACCAGCAGACTGACATAGAAAGAGCGTCCCGGTGTCAGAGTTGCATAATTACTGTTATAAGGACGGTCATCTGTGTAATTGAAAATGTTTTCAACTCCGACGGCGGGTTCCAGAGCAACAGATTTTAAATTGAATGAATGGCGTGTGTTGATATCCCAAAGCTGGTGGGCGGGGGCGTTGCCGTAAGTTTTAGACCAGCGTGTACCTTGATAGCGTCCGTTGATTGCAATATTGAATGTATAATCATTCCATGTTTTTCGCCAGCTGGCATTGAAATTACCCGAGTGACGTACTGTTCTTTCCAAACGGATGTCTTCCGTACGGTTGCGCCCGTCCGTGTAAATATAGTTTGCTCCGAACATGAAGCCTGTGAAGGGACGGACTGAAAAACCTATGTCAAAGCCTTTCACACGTGCCTTTTCTATATTGCGGTACTGGCGTCTGCGAGTGATGCCGTTTTCAATATCTTCGGGCGTTGTTCCTATATCTTCCGCTTCAATCTTGTCTTTCAGGTCATTCTGATAAATGGACGCGGCAATGGAGAACAAACGATGATTGTATTCTATATTCAAATTATAGAAATTGCTCTTTTCCGGGTCCAGGCCAGGGTCTCCGACCGTGATTTGTCCACGGCTTTCAGAAACGGCATACATTTGTTGCAAGGTAGGTGAACGGAATCCGGCAGCGTAGGATGCACGTACATTCAGTTCTGAATATTGGTACATCAAGGATAGTTTGGGCGTGAACTGGCTTTTAAACTTTTCATTATAGGCATACCGTATACCTGCCACTACGCTGATTGCATCCAGTAGTTTTACTTCGTCCTGTACGTATGCTGCCAGTGTATAAACACTTTGGTATTCATTATTCAGCATCTTGCTGGTTTCAGTCGGCTCCAAGCCTTCGAATACATAGTCCAGTCCGGTAAAAAGTGTATTGTTCTTGTGGGTTTTGAATACACCTTTTAGATTGGCATTGGTGTAAGTCTGGTCTTTACTGAGGACTTCGTCACCGGTTTTATGCGTTTTTGCATCATTTATATAGTCATAAAAAGAACGGAAATTGGTGGTGCTTATATTCCCTTCTATATATGAAGCCCGCTTAGCCAACAGATATTTGGCTGTTCCACCCACTGTATAGGACTGATGCCGGTTGTTGTAATCGTAGGCTCCGGTACGGTCGTTCTCGCTGATAAAAAGATTACCGTTCAAATGAAGGCTTAAACGCTCTGTGGCTGCGTAGCTCAAGGTTTGGCTCACATTATGCGAATGATTCTTATAGACCGGTTTCTTTGTGGTTTCCACCAGTTCTCCCTTGCTTTCCTCATACGGATTCAGTTGCCATCCATCCGAAGTGCGGTAATTATAGTTCAAGTGTGCGGATAATTTTCCATCATTGGCGTCTGCGTTGACTGATTCTGAAATTCGTCCGTGAGAACTTACACGGGTATTGGAAGATACATTCAATGCAGATTTAGGATCATCGGTAATGATATTGATTACTCCTGCGATGGCGTCACTGCCATAAAGGGCGGAAGATGCTCCTTTTAATACTTCAATACGTTTTACGGCATCCATATTGATCCGGTCGTAATCTATAGATCCCGAAATATCTCCGGCTACTTTTTTACCGTTAATTAATACGAGGAGGTATTTATCAGGCAGTCCGTTTACGTATAGGGTTGTTCCCATAGCGGTGGTTTGCACCGAGATAGAGGGAACCAGTTTCACCAAGGCATCCTGGAAACTGGATGGATTGGCATTTTGCAGATCACGTTGGGAAATGACCTCTACGGGTACAGGGCTGTCTTTCAGCTTGTGGTGAGTTCCGGTTCCGGTTACCACTACCTGATCCATGTTGAAAGTGGTACTTTTCAGCCTTATCACCATTTCTTTTTGACTTTGACTGACTTTCTGAGTGACAGGAGCATAATTCAGGCAACTGGTACGCAGGGTATACGTTCCCTCTTTGATGTCTTTCAACAAAAATTCTCCTTTAGGATTGGTAGCACATCCTATTGTAGTTTGTTCCAAACGTACGTTAGCGCCTTCCACCGGCTTTCCTGTACGGGCATCCACTACTTTTCCACTTAACGATATCTGGGCGGACGCACACACCACCATGCAGCCGAATAAGGCTGTCAGTAAACATTTCTTTTTCATCGAAATAATTTAAGAATTAATAATTAGCTTTCCTGGCCCCGGGAAAGCGTGAATTATCTATGTTCAGACCTGGCAGGTTTCCTGGCTTCACCCTGAAAAGCGCCTTCCCATTTCTTACAAAGGAAACAGTGGCATGGCGAGAGTTGCTTTTCATTGACGGGTTTCACAGTAGCGGGCACTGCTTCGGATTCTATGACCGAATTCCCTTTTATGCAAATACGGAAAGTACTTACATCACCAAATCTGATGCAAAGGTAGGGTTTTATTTTAAAATCTTTTGGGATTCTGAAAATAAAAGAAACATTTTTGTGATGTTTGATACTGATTTATAGGCTTCTTAATATATAAGGAAGGGACAACTAAGGACGAATGGGCATTTTCTTTGGCAGGATGAGAGGCTTGTTTCCGGTTTTAAATCCATAACTACTATTAATAGGTATTGACTGCTATTGGAAATAGTTCTATCTTTGCCCCCGTTACGATGAAGAAGCATTTGATTCATATTCTAAAGCTTTTCCTTCCACTGATATTTATTGCCTATTTGGGAGGTATTACCCTTTTTACTCACTCGCATGTGGTAAATGGGGTGATTATCGTACACTCGCATCCGTTTAAAGGGGAGCATCAACATACGGAAGTGGAATTGGAAACTATCTTTTTCCTTTCTTCTTTTGCTGCTTCCGGTAGTTTGTTCACTCCGTCTTCCACAACGGTCTTTTGGGTATTGCTGTGTTTGCTGGCTGTGCCGGCTGTAGAACGCATCAAACTGATACGAACCGGTTGTGGCATTTATTTGCGTGCGCCTCCCGCTTGTTTGTTAAATAGTATATTTTTATGTTGGTGGAGTGATTTTCCGTTACATTATCTGTTTGCGGATTCATTCTTCTGACCGCTATCCTTTTATTTATTAATAAACAGAATAACAACACATGAAGAAATATATATTTTTCTTGATGGGAGCAGTGTGTTTTCTACTCTCATCATCGGCTGTGCACGCCAATGAATTGAATAAGTCCGATGCCAATATCATAGGTCATGTATTGGATAAGAATACGGAAGAGCATCTTTCTTTTATCAGCGTATCGCTGAAAGGAACTACCATAGGAACTATGACTGACGCCAGTGGACACTATTTTCTTAAAAATCTGCCTGAAGGAGAATTTACCATGGAGGTAAGTGCTGTCGGTTACAAGACGGTCAGCCGGAAAGTAACTTTAAGAAAAGGGAAAACTTTGGAGGAGAACTTCGAGATAGAAGAGGATTTGATAGCATTGGACGGAGTGGTGGTGTCTGCCAATCGTAGTGAGACCACCCGCCGCATGGCACCTACGTTGGTTAATGTGATGGATGTGAAAGTGTTTGAGAACACTAATTCCTCCACCTTGTCGCAAGGACTGAATTTTCAGCCCGGAGTGCGGGTCGAGAATAATTGTCAGAACTGTGGTTTCCAGCAAGTACGTATCAATGGGTTGGATGGCCCTTATACGCAGATATTGATTGACTCGCGTCCTATATTCAGTGCCTTGGCCGGTGTATATGGATTGGAACAGATACCTGCCAATATGATTGAGCGTGTAGAGGTGATGCGCGGAGGAGGTTCGGCTTTGTTCGGTTCTTCAGCCATTGCGGGAACCATTAATATAATCACCAAGGAGCCTGTACGGAACTCAGGGCAGTTGACACATACTCTGACAGGCATAGGCGGTACTTCTTCTTGGGATAATAATACGACACTGAATGCTTCGTTAGTGACTGATAATCATAAGGCAGGATTGTATATTTTTGGACAGAACAGAGAAAGAAGCGGTTATGACAATGATGGCGATGGCTACACCGAATTGCCAAAACTGAAAAATCAGACAGTCGGTTTTCGTTCTTTTATCAAAACAAGTACATATTCAAAACTGACTTTTGAATATCATCATCTCAGTGAGTTCCGTCGTGGCGGGAATAAACTGAACCGACCTCCCCATGAAGCGGATATAGCCGAACAATTGCAGCATACTATCAATAGCGGGGGAGCGAAATTTGATTATTTCTCTCCGGATGAGAAACAGCGGCTGAGTGTATATGCTTCTGCACAGCATACAGGACGCGACAGTTATTATGGTGGAGGACAAGATGTGAATGCGTATGGCGCGACCACGGATTTTACCTGGGTCACAGGATCGCAGTATATCTATAGTTTTGATAAATGTTTCTTTATGCCTGCCGATTTTACCGGAGGACTGGAATATAATCAGGATAACTTGACGGATGATATGTGGGGGTATAACCGTTATACCAAACAAGAAGTCCGTATAGCCAGTGCATTTTTCCAGAATGAATGGAAGAACAAGCAGTGGAGCTTTTTACTTGGAGGGCGTTTGGATAAACATAATATGGTGGATCATGTAATCTTCAGTCCGCGTGCTAATCTTCGTTACAATCCGACCGAAAATATGAACCTGCGTGCCAGCTATTCTTTCGGATTCCGTGCACCTCAGGCCTTTGATGAAGATTTGCATATAGAAAATGTAGGTGGGACTGTGTCTATGATTGAACTGGCAAAAGACTTGACAGAAGAAAAATCACAAAGTCTGAGTATATCGGGAGATTTGTATCATCGTTGGGGAGATTTTCAGGGAAACTTGCTTATAGAAGGTTTTTATACTTCGCTTTCAGACGTATTTGCCTTACGTCAGAAAGGAGAGCGTGACGGTATTATTATCAATGAACGGTATAACGAGAAAGGAGCTAAGGTATATGGTTTGACTTTGGAAGGAAAGATTGCTTACCGTTCCTTACTTCAATTGCAGGCCGGCGTTACCATGCAGAAGGCCGAATACAAGCAGGCACGTGCATGGAGTGATGATGAAACGGTTCCGATGGAGAAAAAAATGTTCCGTACTCCGAATACTTATGGATATTTCACTTTGTCATACAACCCTTTCGTACCGATGACTATTGCATTATCCGGTACTTATACCGGTAGTATGATGGTAGAACATAAAGCAGGTTTTATTGATAAGGACATTGCTGTGAATACACCTGATTTCTTTGAATTGAATCTGAAAGCCGGTTATGATTTCAATTTGTATAAAGGTATAACCATGCAGGTCAATGCTGGAGTACATAATATCTTTAATGCGTATCAAAGTGACTTTGACCGGGGGGCAAAACGTGATTCCGGTTACATTTATGGACCGGGTATGCCGCGTTCTTACTTTGCCGGAGTGAAATTGAGTTTTTAATTTGTATATATTATTGCCGGGAGAGGAGCGCTGTCCGCCCTCTCCCGGCAATTTGCGTCATAGAATAAATAACCTGTTATAGGACTTTCGAACAGGTTATTTTAGATAATAATTCTTTTGATACTTTTTATTTAGAATAATTATCTAAAATAAAATGCTTTATTGGATGTAAAATCTGCTATTCCTATCTTTGTGAAGAAATAAATCTGAAATGTGATTAATATAAAGATAAATCTTCTATATAGCTGTCTGTTATATGGATTTATCGGAATTAATAAGTAAAAAGGTCAAAAAAGATGGGTATTGCTGAGTTGATAAATAAGGAAAAGAAAACAGCATTTTCTTTCGAGGTTCTTCCACCGTTGAAAGGTACTGGAATTGAAAAACTATATGCTACAATAGATACATTACGGGAGTTTGATCCTCTTTATGTCAATATTACCACTCATCGCAGCGAATATGTGTATCGCGAGTTGGGGGGTGGCTTATATGAACGTAATCGTTATCGGCGGCGTCCGGGTACGGTAGCGGTGGCTGCGGCTATACATAATAAATATGATATTACTGTTGTACCGCATATTTTGTGCAGTGGTTTCTCGCGTGAAGATACGGAATATATATTGCTTGATTTGCAATTCTTAGGTATTACTAATCTGTTGGTACTCCGGGGTGACAAGGCAAAAGATGAATCTTCTTTTGTTCCCGAGAAAGATGGTTATGCCCATGCTTTGGAGTTGGAAGAGCAGATCAATGCTTTTAATGAAGGCAAATTTATTGATGGAACGCCGATTCAGGCTCCTTTAACTCCTTTTCGTTATGGGGTGGCAGGCTATCCGGAGAAGCATGAGGAATCTCCCAACATGGAACAAGATTTATATTGGTTAAAAAAGAAAGTGGAAGCCGGAGCCGATTATGTAGTGACACAAATGTTTTATGATAACCGAAAATACGTTGACTTTGTGGAGCGTGCAAGAAAAGAGGGGATTAATGTTCCTATCGTACCGGGCATCAAACCTTTTTCCAAGCTATCACAACTCAGTGTTATTCCTAAAACATTCAATGTGGATTTACCACAGGAATTGGTTGTGGAAGCAATGAAATGCAAGGATGATAAAGAAGCGCGTGCATTAGGCATAGAGTGGTGTATCAATCAATGCCGGGAGCTGATAGCATATGGGGTTCCGGGGATACATTTTTATACAGTGGGTGCGGTGGATAATGTGAAAGAGGTGGCGACAGCTGTTTATTGATAGTCTTTAATGGAAATGTTTCTGTCAGGTCATTTATTGCTCCGTATCTTAACGGTTTAAGATGGGATATTCAGTAAATGTCTCTAAAAAATAAGATGGCATATGAAGATGATAGGG
>OLFU01002652.1_pt1 | contig 13524 bp, 10 predicted proteins | sample 1605161 | NCBI WGS metagenome assembly OLFU01 (sample SAMEA3888914, study PRJEB22519) | human gut metagenome | biome: human gut; feature: human-associated habitat; material: faeces | place: Denmark | collected 2011
GACCGCGGCGTTGTTCCTGCTCACCTTCAAATGGTTCACCGAAGGGCGGCGCGCGGCGTGGCTCTGGATGGGCGTGGCCATGGCGCTGATGGCCTACAGCAAGTACCACGGGGCGCTGGTGGTGCTCTTCGCGCTTGCGGCGACCCCCCCCCGCGTGTTCCTGCGTCCGACCCTATATCTCAGCGGCGCGGTGGCGCTGTTGCTGCTCGTGCCGCATTTCGTGTGGCAGTACGAGCACGACTGGGCGTCGCTGGCCTATCATCTGGCGGGGCGTAACTCGGTCTTCCGGCCCGGTTACGTCGCCGAATACCTGCTCAACCTGCTGGTCGTCTTCAACCCGTTCTTCGTGCCGCTCTATGTCCGGTCGTGGATCGCCGTGAAGCCGCAGAACGCCGTCGAACGCGCGCTGAAATTCATTCCGGCGGCGTTTATCGTCTTTTTCCTGCTTTCGACGCTGCGCGGATACGTCCAGCCCCAGTGGGTGATCGTCGCCGTGTTCGGACTGCTCTATACGCTCTTCACCTACGCCCGGCGTCATCCCCGGACGCGCCGCTACCTGATGCGCATGGGGTGGGTGACGCTCGCCCTGATCGCCCTGACGCGGCTGGTGATGATCTTCAATCCGCTGGGCATCCGTTACGAAGTGTTCGACAACCGCACCAGTTACGGGGAGATCGCCGAAATCGCCGACGGCCGTCCCGTCGTTTTCCGCCACGGTTACGCCGTTGCAGCCAAATACGCCTTCTATACCGGCGGAGAGGCCTACTGCCAGCCCAATATCCGCTACCGGACCCACCAATGGCAGTTCCGTGACGACGATACGCGCTTTGCCGGCCGCGAAGTGCTGGTCGAGACGCCTTATGACGAAGCCGACACGACGGGCCGCGTCCGGAGCGTCGTACTGCCCAACGGCAAGCGTTTCACGTGGTTCGTCGATACGCATTTCCATCCGACCCGCCTTGTGGACATCTCCTTCACGGGGCTTCCCGAACGAGTTGCCGCGGGCGATACGCTGCGGCTTTCGCTGCGAATCGAAAATCCCTATCCTTATAACATCGACTTGGGCGGCGACATGTCGCTCGTCATGCTCTGGAAGCACGGTCGTTTCCGCGTCGAGGAGTTCGACACCGGGGAACGTTTCCGGATTCCCGCCGAGGAGGAGATCCGGCGCGAAGTGGCGTTCGTCGTGCCCCGACAGCTGGCCGGGACCGATTTCGACGCCGGCTTCGCCCTGCGCCGGGAAGGGTATACGAATTGGTTTAACGGAAAACCCCTCCGCACGGAGGTTGCGCGATGATCGAGCAGTTTCTCAAATTCTGCATCGTGGGCGGTTCGGGCGTCTTCGTCGATTTCGGAATCACCTACCTCTGCAAGGAGTGGCTGAGGCTCAACAAGTACGTCGCCAATTCGCTCGGCTTTCTCTGCGCCTCGACGACGAATTACATCCTGAACCGGATCTGGACTTTCCACAACGAGAATCCTGATATTACGGGACAGTACCTCCGCTTTCTGGGCATTGCCGCCGTGGGACTTGTCATCAACAACCTGACGATCTGGCTGCTGCACGGCCGCTTCCGCCTGAATTTCTATCTGGCCAAGCTTTTCGCCATCGGCGTGGTCACCTTCTGGAACTTCTTCATGAACTATTTCTTTACGTTCTGACCTCTTTGCTGGAGCGGGCGTAACGATATCGGATTGCCGCCGGAATTGCCGCCGTGTTTTTCGATGCAATTGTTATTATTGCGGTCCGCAACCTTTGTATGTGTTATAAAATCTAAGGTTTGATGAAAATTCAATTTTCATCAAAATATATTATGAAATATTTAGTAAATGTGTGTGTGGGATATTTAATGTTTTATAGTATTTTAGGTTTTGGATATCCACTTGTGTTCTCAAATTCAAATTTTGTGTCACTAACTTTTCAGTTTTATGAAACGTATTACATTGATTGTGATTGGTTTTGCGATCTTCGCAATGTCGTGTCAAACTCAGGAAAGCGAATCCGCCACGAATTTTCCTTCTGAAACGCCATTGCAAGCGGGTGCGGAACATAATCTTTATCTACAAGAGATCCTTAATTATTTTGGCGAGAATCCTGATGTTATGACGCGTGCTTCAGGGACCGCAGAGGATTTTATTAAACAGATGGCAAGTGTGCAGACGGCTGCATTGAAAAATCAGAATTTCAGAAACATGTCCACTGCACAGATAAATGCCTTTGTGCGAAATTGTGTGGATGTTTCGGTTGATCCGGCAATTATTGCTGCCGTTGAATCCTCCCTGACGACGAAAGGTTTTTCCATTATTCCCGAAATGAATCGGGACGCCCCTTTGACTGCTGCCGTGAAAGGTTATATGGAGGAAGTGGAGCGTCTTGAAACTGCAAATGATTCTGATGCTGTATTTAAATCTAAAATGCAGAAAGCATATCTGACGTGGTATCGTGCGGCTGATGATGACGATGATCGAAAGTTGATCGCAGATTCGTATAATGTCTTTTTGGGTTCTTGGGAATATTGGACAGACAATGGTAGAGCGTGGGAGATTGGATTGAAATCTACCCGTACGATTAAGTCGTTCCTCAAGAAACTTGTTATTGCAGATGTTAAAGCAACAGCATGGGCTTGTTGGAAAGCAAAAATATATGCTCTCGTATTCTGGAAAGCTATGCTTGCAGCAGGTGCTTCCGGCAGTGCATATGCTGCGATTCGTTATTTGGTTTTTTATGAAATAATTTTCCATGCCAGTGCTGACGGCATGGGATATTATCGGATAGGAAATCAAATGTTCACAGTGGAAGAGGTGAAAAATATGCTTTGCAGGGAGATTGCACGCCAAAATCCTGAGCTGAATTTGTCCGTCGAATAGGCGTATGCTGCGGATCGTTGCCATAACCCTGATTCAGGGGATGTTGCCCGCTATTTTCGGGTTGGTGTTTTTATGGATAAAGTCGGACGTAACCCTTATCGCTCCGTGGCCAATGCTGATGCTGTTCATCTTCTTTGCGAATTTGCTGATCGTTGCGGCAGGTTGGAAATATCTCGGCGTTACGCGGAGCGACAGGCAGGCGCAAGCCATACTTATGTTCCTTGCCGTTTTCGAGCCGTTATTGACCTATAAAGTGCTTATTGCCGAGGGAACGAATTTGACGCCGTGGGTGCAAATCGCTTGTTATTGCGCCGGACAGGCTGCTGTCTGGGTCACAATCGTCTGGGGGCCAGAGATATCCGGCTATTTTATGCAGCGACGTTGGGATAAAAAGGTGCTATCCGGAGAAAGGAAATTTCCGTCTCGCAAAGAATTCTTGGAAGAGCGGGAGCGGCACCGGGCGCAGAGATACAAAAAATAGTATCTCATAAAATAGACGAAGAAATTACATAATCCGATCCCGACAAAAATTTTTACTTTTGGTTAGGATCGGATTTAAATTCTATTTTTCATATTCTATGCTTTTTTCGCGGCCCTGATTTTGCGCAGCGGGAGTCCCAGCACGCCGAAGAACGCTTCGCGGAAGATGCCGCCGCTCATCTTGGAGGTGCCCTCGCGGCGTTCGACGAAGATGATCGATACCTCCTTGAGTTTCAGCCCCAGCCGCCACGCCGAGTATTTCATCTCGATCTGAAAGCCGTATCCCTTCATCCTTACGGCGTCGAGGTCGAGCGTCTCCAGCGCATGGCGCGAGTAGCAGACGAATCCCGCCGTCGCGTCGCGCAGGGGCATGCGCGTCACGATGCGCACGTACATCGAAGCGAAGTAGGACATCAGCAGACGCGACATCGGCCAGTTGACGACGTTTACGCCCTGCACATAGCGCGAGCCGACCACCACGTCGTTGCCCTCGGCGGCGGCTTCGTACAGCCGCACCAGATCGTCGGGATTGTGCGAGAAGTCGCAGTCCATTTCGCAAATGTAGTCGAATCCGTTGTCCAGTCCCCAGCGGAACCCCGTCAGATAGGCCGTTCCCAGCCCCTGTTTGCCGCTGCGCTCCAGCAGGTGAAGCGTTTCGGGGAACTCTTTCCTGCGTTGCCTGACGATTTCAGCCGTCCCGTCGGGCGAACCGTCGTCGATGACGAGCAGTTCGAAAGGTTCGGGCAGCGAAAAGACCTTGTCGATCATCGCCGAGATGTTTTCCTTCTCGTTGTAGGTCGGAATGATTACCAGTTTGCGCATAGGGCCTTGTTTTCGGATTTTCTATACAAAGGTAGCATTATTTTGCAAAAACGCGCCGCCCCGGCTCTTTTTCTGCGGGGACGGCGGATATTTCCGGCGCTTTGTGCGGGAGCCGCGCACGCTTTTTACCGGCGGCGTTTCATCGCCCGGATTTCCTGCTTCGCGGCGTCGCTCACGCGGTAGGACTCGATGATTTTCTGCAGCGATTTGTTGTAGGTCCAGTCGTCCAGCGAGCAGCTTCCCAGCCAAGCGTGTGTGCGCTGCGGAAATTTGACGTAGCAGACCGACACCGCCCATGCCACGGCCATGCGGGCGTAGTAGGCTTCGTGGCGGATGCCGTCGAGCTGCCGCAGAAACGCTTCGAGGTGCTGTTCATCGACGAAATTGCCCAATCCCATGACTACGGCGAAACGCACGTCGTATTCGGCTTCGGATCGGAAATAGGGCTGTATGAATTCCCACATCGGCTGCCGTTCGGCCGCCTTCAGGCGCCAGCAGAAACAGTCGCAGACCGCCCAGTTGTTGATTTTGGGCACGAAGCGCGCCACATGCTCCAGCTTCTCGGCCGGCGTGCAGCGGGCGCAGCCGATCACCAGCCCCTGCAGCATCCGCTCTTCGAAATAGAAATCCTCGGCTTCGGCCAGATATGCGCGCCAGTCCCCGGCGGCGATCTCCTTGGCGATGCTGCGCAATACGGGCAGGCGTATGCCCAGCACGTTTTCGACGCCCGGCATCAGCGCCGAGGTGAATTTCATGTATTTAGGCTCGGTGAGTTCGAGCAGTTGTTCACGCAGCGTCATCGTTTGCCGAATTTGGGGGTTATGCCGATGAAAAAGGAGACGTTGAGCCGCGGCATGGGGCGCGAAAGCACCGATTCGTACTCCTCGTTGAGCAGGTTGTGGATGCAGCCTTTGAGCGAGAACGACGCCCATTTGCAGTCGAGTCCCTTTTCGAGCGAGAGGTCGCTCATGAAGTAGGGTTTCACGCGGCCCAAGACGCCGAGGTCGTTGCTCGACATGGTGTAACGTTCGCTGTACCAGTTCCATTTGTAGGTCAGCTCCCACCGCCGCCACTCGACGCGCGCCGTGAGGGCCGCCGAATAGACGGGAATGTAGACGAGCTGTTTGCCGACCGATTCGTCGGCCGGGCTGAACGGATCGCCCCGGTTGATCGAACGGGTCCATGCGAAATTGCCGTCGAGGAGCAGTCGCCAGCCGCCCGAAGTCTCGGCTTCGGCCGAGAGTTTGGCTTCGACGCCGTAACTGTGGACGCGGCGGATGTTGATCGGGGTGTAGATACCCAGTTTGGGACTGCCTATCCAGAGTATCCAGTCGTCGATGCGCGAATCGAACGCCGTGGCCGACGCGCGCAGCGAACGGGCGTCGCCTTTGAGCGTCGTTTCCAAGCCCGCGTCGAACGTCCAGCCCCGTTCGGGTTTGAGGTTCTTGTTGCCGCCGGGACGGAAGTAGAGGTCGTTGAGCGTGGGGTAGCGGTAGTTGCGGGCGGCCGAAGCCCGGACGACCACGCTGCCGCGTTTCGAGAGCACGTAGTCCGCGAACAGCGCCGGGATGACGGGCGTGGTACGGTCTCCGTATAACTCCCACCGCAGGTCGGCGGCGACGCCCAGCCGCGGCACGGGACGCCATTTCACGGCGGCGAACGCCGAAAGTTCGAACCGCTCCTGCCGGTAGAGCGTATCGGCCCGCAGGCCGTTGTTGCCGATCACCGAGAGGTCGCCGCTGCGCACCCGGTGCTGATGGAGGGCGGCGTTGGCCGAGAAGAGCCACTTCTCGCCGAGCGCATATTCGGCTTCGGCCTTGGCGAAGAGCGTGTGAATGCGGCTCCGGGCGTCGGTATTGACGACGAACTGCCCTTTGCCTTCGGGGTCCTGCTTGAGCAGGTAGCGCAGATCGGTGTAGGTGTAACCCGCGCGTGCGCCGAGTTTCAGTCCGTTGCGCAGCCGCTCCCAGCCTGCCACGGCCCGCAGCGTGCGCTCGTCCTGCGTATTCTGTTTCTGTTTGCTTTTGTTGCGGTCGGACGTGAGCATCGCCAGTCCGCGGTGCGAATCGAGGTACCATGCCGCCAGCGAGAACCGGTCGCCGCCGCGCGTGGTGTAATAGAGTTCCTGCATGACGTGCAGGTCGCGGAATCCGCCGTTGCGGTTGCGCTGCAGGGGGTAATATTCGCCGACGATTTGGCCGTTGTCGTCGGTGACGAACTCTTTCGAGTTGTAGTTGCGGAAGCGGAAATCATTGTCCGAGGTACTGTAGAGCACGCGCGTCGAACTGCTCCACCGCGCGCCGCCGTAGGTCAGGTGCAGGAATTCGTCGAACGTGGCGAACGACCCGATGCCCTGCACGTAACGCAGCCCCAATCCCTGCTCCGCAGGGGCTTTGGTCGCCAGCGTCACCGCGCCGCCCAGCCCGCCGCCGGTGACGCCCACCGAGCTGGCTCCGTGATAGATCGTCGCGTCGTCGATGAAATAGGCGGGTATCAGCGAAAAATCGACCTGTCCGAGCATCGGCGAATTGACCTTCATGTCGTTCCACGTCACCTGCGTGTGCGAGGGCGCCGTGCCGCGGAACGAGGCGGTCGCGAGCGTTGCGCGGCCGTAGGATTTGATGAAGATGGTCGAACCCGTCGCCAGCGCGTCGGCCAGCGATGCGGTGATGTTTTCGCGCAGGACGAGCGTGTCCAGCTCGGTGCGCTGCACGCCGATCTCCTTCATCGGGCGGCGTCCCGAAATATCGACCGACTCGATGGCGATGGTGCGGGCCGTCGAGTCACGCTGCGCCGCGGCGGGCAGGGCGCAGGTCAGGCAGAGGAGTATCGTCGCGGTGCGCAGCACGCGGTCAGTTGCGTTTGGTTACGGTCCGGTAGCAGCCGATGCCGCACACTTCGGTCGAAATCTCGCCGATCAGCGGGGCTTTGGCGTTCACGCCCGTCTGCACCTTGATGAAGTCGATCTGCTGCAAGTTGGCGGGCGAACCGTCGGCCGTCACGGCGTCGCTGATGCGCAGGCGGTTGGTCGTTCCGATCCGGTCCACCGTCGAGAAGTTGTCGGCGTAGCCCCATGCGAACGCCTGAGGTCTCCACTGTCCGTCGGCCTGTTCGACGTTGTCGCGCAGCCGCGTGCCCGTGAATTTCAGGTCGGCGGACTCGATCCATGCCGGGCAGTAGGACGCCTGCGTATGTTCGTCCATTCGGTCGATCGTGCCGCTGCCGCCCCGGTCGTCGGTCCATGCGGCGGAGCCGTCGGCGAGCGGCGTGTAGGTGACCGCATATCCCCGGATCGTCGCGGCGTTGTCGTACTCGCTGCCTTTCAGCTCGTACCACGTGTCGTCGGGCACTCCGTTGCCGTTGGCGTCCTGCATGACCCAGACGACGCCCGGCTCGGACGAGGTGTTCATGGCGTTGCCCTTGACGTAAAGGTCGTAACCGCCCGTGTTGGGTACCGGCTCGGCGAATGCCGCGACGAGGTATCCGCCCCATCCGCCGAGCGAAACCCAGTTGTTCTCGGCGAAGCGCGCGGCAGCGTACCGGCAGGCTTTCTCCGGCGTATCCACGTTGTCGAACGCGCCGCCGGAGCGCGCCTCTTCGTTGATGAACTGTCCCGGTGCGGGAGTGTATTCGAGAATCCGGGCTACGGGTTCGTCCGTCTGCGTGGTCGTGACCTCTTCGCCGGAGTTGCAGGCGGCCAGCAGAAGAGCCGCCAGAGGGAATGCGTATTTTTTCATCTTCTTCGAATGTTTTTTACGGTTTGAAACAGAACGATCCGGGGGTGATGCCGACGCGTATCGTGTCGACGGCCGCGCCCCGCGCCGTGAAGCGGTAGACCACGCCGTGCTGGACGTAGTCGATGGCGTCGGCCACGTAGACCTCCGAGGTCAGCGGATCGACCGCCACTTCGTAATAGGTGGTCTGCGTATAGGGCAGGAACGGCGTGACGGGCAGCTCCTCGGCATCGACCCGCATGCGCCAGACGTCGCGGTTGATGAAGTAGAGCGTGTCGCGCGTGCCGTTGAGGGTGACCGACGAGGGATGGTCGCCCGCGGCGAACGTATAGGTCTGCTCGACGCGGCGCGTAGCGGCGTCGATGCGGTAGAGCGCCGCCGGAATGCCTGCGGTGCGTCCGTCGGTGACGGTCCAAAGCTTGCCGAAGCGGTCGAGGACCAGCGACGAGGGCTGCGGCCCGACCTCGATCGAGTCCACCAGCGTTTCGCGTACGGCGTCCACGACCAGAATCTTGTCGTCGTACGACCAGCAGTTTACGAACACTTCGTCGCCCCACTGCACCATCTGTTCGGTCGATTTGTGGCCGTTCATCGGAATCCGGCCGCGGATACGGTTGCTGCGGGAATCCACGACCGTGATGCGCGGATCGTAAAGGTCGGTGATATAGGCCGTCGTGTCGTTGGGGAAGTGGATGTAACGCGGCGAGACGACCCCTTCGATCACTCCCGTGACGCGGAAAGTCGCCGGGTCGATGACATAGACCGCGCCCGAATTGTTCACCACGACGTATCCGCGTCCTTTGTGGAGGGTCATCGACTGGGCGACGTCGCCCAGTTTCATGCCGTTCGCGCGGATGAAGATTTCGTTCTCGACAGTTCGCGCCGCAGGATCGTAGAACGACAGCGAAGCGTTGTCCCAGCCGAAGTTGCCCTCGCACGTGATGAACACGCCGCGCTGCGACCGCGCGAACGGCTCTTCATGCAGCGGTCCGTAGTCCATGCAGGCGCAGAAAAGTCCTGCGCCGGCGCATAGAACCGCCATATGTCGTAAAACGCGTTTCATCGGCTTTCAAATGACTGCGGCTGGTACGGGCGGACGTGTCGTATGCTGATTTTGGCGACGGCCTGCTGCGCCCCATTCTCCGCAGGGTGCATAATGGTTGAACGGCATGCGGCAGGTCTTCTGACTCGTTACCGTTCCGGCGCCTTCCCGTCCCGGAGGACAGTGGCCAAAGAGTGCCGGAACATGTTGCGTAACTTACAGCAGCGGGAACTGTTGCCGGATTTCACGGCATTCCCTTTTAATCCCCGCGCCCTTCCGGGGCGCTTCGGGAACCGATGCGCTGCAAAAGTAATCTTTTTTCGAGACATGCCCCAAAGATTCGGACGAAAATATTAACTTTGTTGAGTAAATTGCGGCTCTGCGGACTTGGGTGAGGAGGATCGGCGGGGCTGTTGTGAAAAAAAGATTAACTTTGCCCGAAAATCGGATGCTATGACGGTTGAAATACGACGGATAACCGAAGTCTCGGATGCGCTCGAAGAGGCGTTCGCGCGGCTGATGCCGCAGCTTTCGCCGCGATTGGGCGCTCCCTCCCGCGAGGAGTTGCGGCGCGTGGCCGGAAGCGAAACCGGGGCGTTGCTGGCCGCCGTGGCCGGGGAACGCATCGTCGGGGTGCTGACGCTGGCGTGGTACGATGCGCCTTCGGGGCGCAAGGCGTGGATCGAGGACGTCGTGGTGGACGGCGCGGCACGCGGCTGCGGCGCGGGCGATGCGCTGGTGCGCGCCGCCGTGGAGCATGCGGCCCGCATCGGCGCCGGGAAGGTGATGCTGACGTCGAACCCGGCGCGCGAAGCCGCTAGGGCGCTTTATCGCAAAGTCGGATTCGAAGAGGTGGAAACCACGGTTTTCGCCTTTAAAACAGATAAGTGATGAAAAAATTCGTGAAGATTGCGGCCATCGTGGTGGCCGTCGTGCTGGTGATCGCTCTGGTGGCGCCGATGGTGCTGCGGGGCAAGATCGCCGAGATTGTGAAGCGTGAGGCCAATGCGATGCTCGACGCGCGGCTCGATTTCGAGAAGCTGGACATCAGCTTGTTGCGCCATTTTCCCCGCGCTTCGCTCGACCTGAAGGGACTGACGCTGGTGGGTGAGGAGCCTTTCGCGGGCGATACGATCGTCGCCGCGCAGCGGATTTCGGTGGTCGTGAACGTAATGTCGCTTTTCGGCGACGACGGGTTCGAGGTGACGAAGATCATCCTTTCGGAGCCTGCGCTCCATGCGCACAAACTCGCCGACGGCAGGGTGAACTGGGACGTTGTGAAGACTTCGGAAGAGACTCCGGGCGAAGAGGAGACCCCCGCCGATGCGGAACCTTCGTCGTTCCGCCTTTCGGTCCGCGACTTCAGGATCAGCGACGCGTCGATCCGTTACGAGGACGATTCGACGGGCATGCGCTTCTCGACCGCACCTCTGTCGCTTCGCCTGCGGGGCGACATGTCGGCCGACCAGACCGACCTCGACCTGCGGCTGACGGCCAAGGGCATGCGGCTGGTTTCGGGCGGCATTCCGATGCTCAGCGGCGCCGAAGCGGAGCTGGATGCGGTGATTGCGGCCGATCTGGCGAACAGCCGTTTTACCTTCTCGCAGAACAAACTGCGCCTGAACGCCATCGAGGTGGGGCTCGACGGCTGGGTGGAGCTGAAAGACGACGCCGTGGCCATGGACGTCACGGCCGGCTGCGACAAGGTGCAGTTCAAGGACGTGCTTTCGCTCGTTCCGGCCTTCTACACCCGCGACTTCCGCAATCTTGCGGCCGGCGGCGAACTTTCGATGGCGCTCTGGGCGCGCGGCGAAATGCGCGGCGCGGCGCTTCCGGCGTTCGAACTCCGGACGAAGGTGCGCAACGGCAGCTTCCAGTACTCGTCGCTGCCCAAGGCGGTGGACGGCATCAACATCGACGTCCGGATCGCCAATCCCGGCGGCGTGGCGGATAAGACCGAACTCGACCTCTCGAAATTCACGCTCCGGATGGCCGGGAATTCACTTTCGGCGTCGGCCTATGCGACCAATCTGGTCAGCGACCCGACGTTCCGTGCCGCGGTGGACGGCCGTGTCGATCTGGGGGCCGTCAAAGAGGTGTATCCGCTCGAAAAGGGGATGGAACTGAGCGGCCTGATTACCGCCGACGTGAAGGTTTCGGGCCGTATGTCCGACATCGAAAAGAGCCGCTACGAGCGGATCGGCGCGTCGGGAACGTTCGTCGTCGAGCGACTGGGCCTGACCATGCCCGAACTGCCTGCGGTCCATATCCGCCGTGCCGCAGCGACCATTACGCCCGCGGCCATGACGCTCGGCGAACTCGGCCTTACGATAGGCCGGAGCGATCTGGCGGCCAACGGCCAGCTGTCAGGCTACATCGGCTACCTGCTGCGGGGCGACATGCTTTCGGGACGTCTCTATGTGAAGTCCGATCTGCTGGACCTGAACGAAATGATGAACGTCATGCCCGATTCCGCACCGGAGGAGACCCCGGAGACGTCGTCGGCCGGGACTTCCGCCGAACCGGCGCAGGCGCTCGAAGTGCCGCGCAACCTGAACCTCTCGCTCAATACCGAACTGCAGAAGGTGCTCTTCCAGAAAATGACCGTATCCGGCATATCGGGCGAGATGCGCGTGGCCGGCGGCGCCCTTTCGCTCGAACGGCTGCGCATGCAGCTCTTCGGCGGTTCGGCGACCGCTTCGGGCAGCTATTCGACGGCGGCCGATCCGCAGCGTCCGGCGCTGAAGCTGTCGCTGGGGCTTTCGGGCGCTTCGTTCTCCAAGACGTTCGACGAACTGGAGATGGTGCAGAAACTCGTGCCGCTGTTCGCCAAAACGGGCGGCGATTATTCGTTGTCGCTCGACATGACGACCGCGCTCGATCCGAATATGGAACCCGACCTGCAGTCGCTCAGCGCCACGGGCAAAATCAAGTCGGCGAACATCCATATCCAGAACCTCGAAGCGTTCGATGCGCTGGCCAAGGCGCTCGACAACGACAAACTGCGGAAAATCGAAGCCAAGGACGTCGCCGTCCGTTTCTCGATCAGGGACGGTCGGATTACGACCCAGCCTTTCGACCTGAAGATGGGCGACATAAAGATCAACATGTCCGGTTCGACGGGACTCGACCAGACCATCGACTATACGGCCAAGGTGGCCCTGCCTGCGGGTTCTGCGGGCGGGATCTTGGAGTCGGTCAATGTCGGCATAGGCGGCACGTTTACCTCGCCCAAGATTACGCTCGGCGTGAAGGAAGCGGCCGAGCAGGCCGTGAAGAACGTCATTGACCAGCAGATTCAGAAGCTTACGGGCAGCGAATCGCTCGGCGAGGAGATTCAGAAGCAGGCCGACAACCTGCGCAAGGAGGCCAAACGTGCCGGCGACAAGCTGGTCGAAGCCGCCGAAGCGCAGCGCACGAAACTTGTGGACGGCGCCAAGGAGAAGGGCGCTTTGGCGAAGCTGGCAGCCGAGAAAGCGGGCGACAAGCTGGTCGAAGAGGCCAAGAAGCAGGCCAGCAAACTCAGCGCCGAAGCTGAAAAACAGATCGAAAAACTCACGGCGAAGCAGGAGTAGGGAATGCTTGTTCTTTTCGCCGTCATTCTCGGAGGAATCGTCACGGGGCGCCTGCTGCAAAGCCGGCGCCTCGCGTTCGTCTCCCGGCTGATCGCCGTCATCATCTGGGCGTTGTTGTTCCTGCTCGGACTGGAGGTCGGTTCCGATCCCGCCGTCGTGGGCGGCATGGCGACGCTGGGGCGTACCGCCTTCGTGATCTTCGTCTTCTCGGTCGCGGGAAGCATCGGGGCTTCGTGGCTGTTGTGGCGGCGTATCCGGGGCCGCAGTGCTTCCGGGACGGAGGGCACCGGGGCAAATCCGGCATCTGCAGGCTCTGTTTCGGGCCGGGAACTTGGGACCGGAGGCGGGGGCTGCGGTGCGAATTGCTCTTCCGGGACTGTTGCGGATATATCTTCCGAAACGTTCCCGAATCCGGCGGCGTGTGGCGCGTCATGCTCTGCTGAACCTTCGGATTCAGCGGTGGGTCGCGTGTCATGCTCGCCCGAACCTTCGGAGCCGGCATTGTTTCGCGCGCCGTGTTCTCCCCAATCTTCGGAACCGACGGCGTGCGAGCCGACGCCCGCGCCTGCTTGTCCGGCATCCGATCCGGAAAAGCCGCTGTCGATGTGGAATGCACTGAAAGGGAGTCTGGTGATCGTCGCCTTCTTCGTCGCCGGATGCGTCGCGGGACTTTTCGCTCTCGTGCCGTTCGATGTCGCCGGGGCGCGCGTCAGCACGTATGTTCTCTATGCGCTGATGTTTTGTGTCGGCGTGACGCTGGGCCATGATGAAACCCTTGCGGGACGTGTCCGGCGGCTCGATCCGCGGCTGGCGCTGCTGCCCGTGATGACTGCCGTCGGAACGCTGGCGGGCGCGGCTCTCGCGACGCCGCTTCTGCCGCCGCTGGCCGTGACCGATACGCTGGCCGTCGGTTCGGGTTTCGGCTATTATTCGCTGTCGAGCATCTTTATCGCCGATTTCCGGGGCGCGGAGCTGGGAACCGTCGCTCTGCTATGCAACGTCA
>OLFU01002656.1_pt1 | contig 13482 bp, 10 predicted proteins | sample 1605161 | NCBI WGS metagenome assembly OLFU01 (sample SAMEA3888914, study PRJEB22519) | human gut metagenome | biome: human gut; feature: human-associated habitat; material: faeces | place: Denmark | collected 2011
CCAGTATAAATCTATAATTGTGGAATTGACCTGATACTCAGATTTCTGTTTCGCCAAGTAAATCATTCCAAGCACGTCATTAAATAAATCCGTTGTTTCAACGTTATTCATGCCTTATTTCCTCTCTTATTTTGGTGTGTCATATTTTTCATTCATATCAATAAACTAACACTTTATGCCACGTTTTTTGAAAATATTCTGGATTCCTTGGCTATCTCTTCATCTGTTCGCTTTTCCCATTGCTTTCATCATAATTCTTATGAAAACACGTTTTGATAAATTCATCTACACTTTTCCATCAACTTTCTATCATCAAAGTGTTGTTTAGTCGTATTATTGTAATCTCTTTAATTTATCAAATACATTACAGATTCTGATATTTTAATATATATCTATTTTCTAGAATATCTTTTATATATTTTTTCTGCTTTTGCATACATTAACTCAGGATTTTGTAAAAATTCCTTTACAACTTCCTTTTGCAATTTTGTTCCTTGCATACCATGTAAACTATTTTCTGAATCTAAACATCGTATACGTGCTGATTGCATACGAATCCCTGCATAATTTCTAAACATATCTGAAACCGCTTTCCCAGTGCAAAGTTCTTCTCTTTGCCGCAAGAATTTACTAATTCTATGATATGATTCATCTATTTTTTCTACTGAAAGATTTCTATTCTTATAATATTCTGTAACAAGAATAATAACCTCTTCTCGATCCCATTTTCGTTGCATATTTCTTTTATCGCTCATAGATTAATCCTTTCAAATATATACAAAATTGCTCAAATAAATATTCCAGCTTTAAAATAAAAACCATTCGGTATAAGGAAACTACTAAAAAATTTGATTAGTGTAATGAATTTTTTCACACTCGCAAAAATTTAAAAACATACATTTATTAATTTTAAATTTCATCTTTATTAATTTTTGTTTTAACTAAAGCTACCATATTTGCTATCCTAAAATCAGAATAATCCTCGTCAATATCCGGAACTCGCAATACTAATTTTTCATATAAATACTCAATTCCCCCTCGTACATATGAATTAAACAATTCCATATTTTCTTGATAAGTTTCTATATTATCTGGAATTGCAAATGCTCCTTCTAATTTTTCTTCAAATGATAAATTTCTGCTAGTATCAAATATTAATATCAGCCGCATAATTGGTAACAAAATCTGATAATTTTCATTTAATTGTTTCATCTGAACAGTTCTTTTTATATCAGTTTCATCTCGTTCTTCAGGACTTCTTCTATTGGTTTTTAATCCTATAATTGCAGCGACTGCATATAAATCCACTAGTCGTTTAAAATAAGATTCTTGAATTTGGTTTTTTGTCCATAGCTTATCGACATATTCTCTATGTTTTCCAACAAAAAACATTTCATCAACTTTGAAATATTCATATGTAGATTGTTCTCTTTTTTTCCGTGGCATTTCTATTCTCCCATTATTCATGTTCCAATGTAGAACTATTTGAACTAGCTTCCTTATTTACTCTATAGCAATATTCCGGTAAAGTATATTTTTCAAGCCCTGATGCTTCCCAATCTTTATCGAGCATAAAAATAATAACCTGTTCAGCAAATTCTGGCAAACGACCAGCTACTAATGTCGTATTTTCATTGCTTAATGCAGAAAATGGACCATCCAATACCAATGGTAACCCCAAAATTGCATTCTCCATTCCAAATTCTTCATTTTCTTTCTCTAATTCTCTATATTTTTTTGCTAATTCTAATATACTAACAATAAAAACAAAATTTATTGCAATAGTTTCACCGTTAGAAAGATTCTCTTCCTCATAATTAAGCATATTTCCAACTTTATGATAATACACATGAATCTTATAATCATTTCCCAGACGTGCGTATTTTTCATGATCATTAAACATACGTTGAAAATTTTCAGCAATGATTTCATTCAAATCAGTAATTGTAGTTTGCTTTCTTTGATTTGCAAACATTGCCGCTTTCTCATATATTGCTTCAACATATGCCAAACATCTATAAATATACGCATTCTGCTTGTCATGAATAGCAACTGTATCAAGTTGTTTTTCTTTTGATTCTTTAATTTCTTTTGCTTGGTCTAATCGAAATTCATAAGTTCGTTTACTATTTTCTAAATTCTCTAACCTCTTTCTTGCATCTTTGTTCTGATTTCTTACCTGACCTAAATTTGTTTTTCGGTCAATTGTTCTTTCTAATTTGTCTTTATCAAGCGTTTTATCATCAATTATATTCTGTGCACTGTCAAATGAATCTGCCTTCTCACTAATTGTTTGAGGTAATTCAGCTGTTTCATTATTCCATTCTTCTAATATAGCTTCTAGTTTTCCAATAGCTCCCCCAAGCATTTCTGGTGGAACCTGCTTTTTTAATTTTATTATTGTATTGTATGCCTCTGATTCTTCATCCAATTTTGTGCCACACAAACATTCTCCCATTTCCAACAAATAGTCTAATGTATCCACCGTAACCCCAGGTATATCTTTTCCGTCCATATCAACTTTTTCAATTAGTTGCTTAAATTCAGGCAATAATGATGCAGCAAAATATTTTGCCGAACCAGATATTTCTTTTACTATATCAGAATAATAACCTTCTTTAAATGTTTCATATCTACTAATATCCGCTTCTAGTCTATTTACTTCTTTTTGATCCTCTTCTATTTTTCTATTATCATTTAAGGTTTTTTGAGTAGATTTTACCGTTTCTTCAGTAGTTTTTATGGCCTCTTGTGTGTCAAAAATCTTACTCTTATAATCTTCTATACTTTCTTCTATATCTTTTATTTCATTTTTTAATCTTTCATATTCCCCACTTGTACCTTGTAATTTTTTTCGTAAAGTGCTTCTAACACTTGTTCGATTATCTTTCAGATGATTCATCATTTCCAAAAGCCCACTAACTCCTAGAATTGTATTTATGGAATCCTTTATATCTGATGTTTTACTTTGCAAATCATTCCATCGCTCACCATCAAAGAAAAAATAATTTGATAAACTTTGAGGTAACATACTATCTATTGTTTCTTGTACACATCCATTTTTATATTTTTTTGCATCAACATTGCTTCCAGAATTATCAATAATATCTCCCCATACACCATTTTTTCTTATCTGCATCGTCAACTGAGTGGTTCCAATTTGCTTTACAGAAATATCATCTGAATTTGATGTTCTTCTATTAAAAGATGCTTTGCGAACAAACTTTATCTCATTTTCCTCATTTTCAATGATAATTTCTACATAAACATCCTGCGGTACTGATCCATGTAATTCAGCCGCAATTTCGTTATTGAGTAATACAACATCTTTGCGTTTAGTATAGCTTGTATCATTTAAAGTTTCGTATAATCCCCAACGAAATGCTTGTGCTAACGTTGTTTTTCCAAATGTATTATCTCCTAATACTACTGTTACATTTTTTTCATTATTAGTTGAGAAATAAAGTTGGTTATCCCCTTTATAACGCATAAAATTATGAAGTTTTATACTTTTAATCTTCATTTTTTTTCATCTCCTCTTTAACTCGATCACTTATATATTTTTCAATAAGTCTAACCATAACCTTATCATCTCTTTTTTGAGTTTTAATATTTTTTATTTCCGCACTTCTAATTGCATTAAACATTTTTCTTAATAGTTTTTGATCCAACTCATTATTCCCCATAATAATCCTCCATTTTTCCCATTTCCTTTTCAGCATCAAAAAAGAAATCATATGCTGTCATTATTTGATTAACAAGATATGCTGTTTTCTCTGGATTATCCGATAATTTTCCAAATTCATTCATTCGCGCAACCTCACCTATAATAATAGATTTGTCTTCCTCCAGATCCATTGGTACTACATTCTCTATGTCTCTAGGCAACGTAATAAAATCATAAATAACTGCTTTCTCTTTTTTATCACTTTTTCTAAGTAACCTTCCTCTTCGTTGAACAAACTCTTTAGGATTTCTAGAACTACTCATAATAAAAGCGGTTTTTATGCCAGGTATATTTACACCTTCATCTAAACACTTAATTGCCGTTATGACTTGATACATCCCCTGGGCAAAAAAACGTTTTATATTTTCCCTTTCCTTTAATTTTTCTTCTGCTGTAAAACGTTTAACAGACATACCATATTCCATTTGAAGTTTCTTTGTAATTAAATCGATTTGTCTAATAATATTTCCCGTATCTTCATCTTCTACACTTGCGGCACCACAATATACTAATATATTATTTTCACGTCTATATTCATTTAATAGTGCCATCAATAAATCAACCTTTTTTTCTGCACCTGCTAATAGTCGTGTTCGCTCAAAAATAATTGGTTTTCCAGCATCCGAAATTTTTACTTTTCCATTTTTAACTATAATGTATTTTTTCAATTTCTGCGATAATTGTCTATATTTATGAAGTTCATACCTCGTTAATGAAACAGGAACTGGAATATATTCATAATGAACAAGATTCCCGTCTTCTATAGCTTTTTCCAAAGAATATTCAATACATTTTTTTCCAAAATAATCATATATTTTTTGTGTTCCAGTCTTATCCATATGCCTTGATATTGTAGCAGATAAAGCCATTCTATAGTTAATATTCCACGGCATTACATTTATCATATACGGAGAGCCAAAATTATGAGCTTCATCTACAATTAATAAAACTTGCTGCAGTTCATCAAATCGCTTAACATATTGCTGTATTTCTTCCCCCGAAAAAGTATCATTTGTTGTAATACACACAAATGGTTTCCCACTTTTTCTAAAACGTTTATAAGCTTTCAAAAGTTCCATTTTCCATCTAGTATTAGGAGATTTCGAATGTGCTATAATAATAGGTACGGTACACCATTTTTCAACATCCTCTTCCCACTGACTAACAAGATGAATATATGGACATACTATAAAAACTGCCAATTTTTCATTGCATCGATGTGCCAATTGAACCATTCCATATAATGCCGTATAAGTTTTTCCTGACCCCGTACACATATCAAAAATTCCTTTATAATGATTCACTTTCCACATTTCTATTGCTTTTTCTTGATAATCATGCAAATTAATACTATCTGGCATATTAAATTGATAATGTTTATTAATGTCTAAATAATTTCCATACTCTATATCATCAATTTTCCAATTGACTCCTGATGATTTTTGATATTGCAATAATTTATCTATAACGATTTTGGGGAATTCCATAATATGTAATTTAGGCGTATTGTTATTCCACATTTGGTCAAAATCATTCTCTGCCAATGTCACTGCTTCCACTTGACTCATATCTTTCCAGCTACAAAATGTATATAAAGATTCAAAATTTCCATCTAAACCATTTTCAGATTCATTAGGCGATCCTACATAACTAATTTTATTTCCATCATTATCAATAAATATAGCTATCTTTTCATGATATAATTTAAAACCGAAACTATCTTCTAAAAAAGCTATCTTTATATCTAAATTTCCATTAGCAATTAGTGTAGCAATAAAATTTAACCTTTCTTCCTCAAAATATGAAATTGGTTCCTTTATACTTCTCAACAAAGCATCTGTAATAATTTGATCTCTATTTTTATATCCATAATTAATAGCATCTATATCCTGTTTATCCAAAAAAGGAGAGCAAATTAATTGTATTTTTCCACCGCATTGTATCATTCCAAATAATCCCACCGATAATTGTATTAACGATGTTGAACTAAAATATCCTGTACCACGTTTATATAATTTTGTTTTGGACAACACAGGTATCAAAAAATCCGTAGGAAAACTATGTTTATCTGATCGATATCTTATTTGAATATTCAAATCTTGGAAACTCATAATTAATTTGCCTCCTTAAATATTGCAAGTTCATAAAATTCCTCGCAACAATAACTATATGTCATCTTACCTTAATAATCGCTTTACTTTATCCCTAATTTCACCTTTCAAAGCAGTATATCTTTCACTTAAAATCTGCTTTATATCCTCATCACTTATATTACATGTATTATACTTTTGTATATGTAATGCAGATTTAGCTTCATCTGTAATCAAAGCAACATAACTTTCTAGCGGCTTTGCTGAAATCATTTCATTTGCGGATTTAGTTATATATACAAAATTTAATGGTGAATTACAAATATTTTTTTCATTCTTTCTTAATTCAGACGTTGATTCTCCTACTTTTTTCACACTTCCTAATGGTATAATATGATGAGCTTCTAACGGATCGGATATATCAGAAAAAACGGAAACTATTTGATTCTTTTCAAACATATCTGTATACGTTTTTGATAGCAAAAATTGGCACATAAAATTGCGTAAAATCCTCTTCGGAAAACGTTCTTCAGAAGTTTTTTCCATCAGAATCAATTGCTTATCCGAAAAGTTCTGTGCTTCCATTATGTAATCCACATTGCGTTCAATCCATTCAACACTTCCACTTTCTTTTAACATATCTATAACAGATTGCATGTCTTGTATAAATACTATATTTTGATCGCGATCATATCTTCCTGAAAATACACTACTCCAATACCATGCCTCTAACTTTCTATGAACGCTTTCCTCATAAAACCACGCATCATTTGTAAAAACCGTTGCAACAAGAGAGAGCATCAAAGAATAATTCAGTTCATTAATACTTCTAATTCCGCATCTTGTTTGGAAAAAGAATAAAGCTCTATCCAATGACATACATATTTTTTCAGTATTTTTATGTATATTTTCTGGAGAAATATCTAAAATTTTATTTTTCTTAATTAATTCAACTTTATACTCATCTTTTCTATATTCTTGATTATAAGTATACAATGACAACGTATTTAAAAAAGCATCAATATATTTTTGAGATATATCATTTTTTTCCTCATTATAACAATTTGTCCACACTGATGCATTATAGTATTTATCCCCTAACATATCAGATGATACTCGTTCATTCTTACCATTTACATCCTCTATTTTTTTATATTTCATACACCCAAGAACATCTGGCGGAATAACATCTCTAGGATATTCTTTCTTTTCTTTGATACACTTAGTAATTCTATCGTAATACGGTGTATTATCTACTTTAGCAACTTTAGCCATTACTAAATCAAAAATATTTAAGCATACCCCGCCTATATTTAAATTTTCATATATGTCTATTGCTCGCGCACGCTTTTCAGCAGAAACAACAATTTTATTTAAAGAAACATTTTTTACACACGAATCTAAATACTCCTTTAATTCGCCTTCCCAAACTTCTGCTCTCTCTGTAATATATTTTTCAAACAATGACCTATTATTTTTTATTTCTTCACAACATTTGGGATCATCATAAAAAATTTCTTCAACAAATGCTTGTTGAGCCTCACAACTTTTTAAAGCCACAAAATGATCCTCTATTTCTTCTCTAATCTTTTTCGCTATATTTTTCCTAATCGTGTTCAGGCGTAATTTTGCTTGTGATGAATTAATTTCACTAGAAGGTGTCATTAAAAATAACGGTAATAAATATCCCGAATTGTGATTTAAGCAATAATCATCTAAATCAGGAGACAAATTATTTTTCGGATTAAACGGTGATTCATCCCCCGCCTTGTAAGACTCACAAAAAACAAATTGTAATATATCGCCAGATAAAAAATCAGGATCATTTGCATCTGGATCTTTATACAAAAAATTTAAATTATGCACTCCAAATAAATCTGGTTTTTCTCTGCACATCTTCCATTTCGGAATTTCCAAAAAAAATCTGCGTTTTAGAGTAGGTGATACCAAATCACTTACTTTACTGCAATGATTATGAATTACATTTGAAAAAACGTTAGTCAACACTGTAATTCTTTGTTGTCCATCAAGTAAAAATTCAACGTTTTCTTCGCTATCATTTGCATTTATCGTTTTGCACCCTATAATCTTTGAAGAATACTCTTTCGGATTTGATTCCAGTAATAATATGCTTCCAATTGGCATTTTAGTCAAAATAGATGACACTAACTTCTTTTGTCTCTCTTCTTCTGTCCAAACAAACTTTCTTTGAAAATCTGGTAACAATATTTTATTTTTCTCAATATTTCCTATTATCTCCTGCAGATTCATTGTTGCTTTCGGCTCGTTCATTTTTATCCTCCGTCATAATTCTTCTAATGCATTAATTAAAAAATCTATATCTAATAATGTTGTAAACCTTCCAATGCCTATTCTTATCGTCCCATTCACAGACATATCATTAAGATACTTATGAATATATGGTGCGCAATGATATCCAGTCCTTACTGCAATATCATAGTCCTCGTCTAGTATAGTACCTACGTCTTCGGATTTATAACCGTCCACAGAAAAAGATACAATTCCAACATGTTTTGATAAATCATTTGGCAAATACAATTTAATATTATCAATTTCAGTTAGTTTACCAATCAAATAATCTGTCAAATATTTTTCGCATGAAAAATTTTGTTCTACATTAAGTTCATTAAGTGCTGCATTTAATCCTGCTATTGCTACAATATTACTACTCGATGCTTCATAACGCCCTTCCATATCATCTGGCATCTCAAGATTTAAGGAATTTGTTCCCGTTCCTCCACTTAAGAAAACATTCAATTTGATTTTTGATACATTAATAAAACCACCTATTCCAAATGGGCCATACAATGTTTTGTGGCCTGCAAATGCAATAATATCTACATCGATTAAGTCTGCTCTTATTTCTAATAATCCCATAGATTGAGCCGAATCTAAAATATTTATCGCCCCATATTTTTTTGATTCTTTAAAAATTTTCTCTACTGGAAGTATATATCCTGTCACATTACTAACATGTGTACAAAAAACAGCATTTGGTTTATCCACTGCAAATGCATATTTCATTCCTTCAATGTCAATTTCTAATGAATCATTAATTGGAATTTCTTTCACAATCAATGATTGCTTTTTTGCCAGTTCATGTACGCTACGTGCAACAGCATTATGTTCATAGGGCGATACATATACTACATCATTCTTTCTTAATTCTATCCCATTTACGATTTGATTCATTGCAATCGTTACAGAAGGCGAAAATACAACTGGCGCTGATATATCTACATGTACCAACTCCCGTAACATATTCTTTGTTTCAGTTACCATCTTATTGGCTTTTTGGGCTAACTTATATGCACCTCTTCCAGCATTGACCGCCCCTTCACGGCTTATTTTATCCATCGCAATATATACAGCCTCCGGCTTTGGAAAAGTTGTTGCAGCATTATCTAAATAAACCATATTCTCTGTCCTTACTTTGTAATTTTTTCAATCATTTCTAACAAAATAGCTACCCTGTCATTTACGCTTAAATCATCATATTCTTCTAATGTATCCTCTATAATATTTCGCAAGACACTTCCCGTGCTTTCACTTGCATAACTGTACATTTTTTCAAATAATTCTCCATCTTTCTTCGTAAACGATAATTTCATTTCTCCTGTTGCATTATTATCTTTTGTAGATTCAACTTTTATTTTAATGCCTTTGAGTGCCTGTGAAAAATTTTCTAATGATCCATTTCCCCAATTTTCAATATATATATCAGTTACCGCTTTCACAATTTTTTCTGCAATTTCTTCATCACTAAATACATTTATTGTTTCAACTGTAGACATAAAATTTGTCATGCGCCCATCATACAAACCTTGCTTTGACTGAGTACTTTGAGAATCATACCATTCTTTTAAGTAATGATATAAATCTTTTTTTCTTTTCTGCGAAAACACATCATATATTGTATCAACTACTTTCTTTTCAATCCATCTGAAATAATTATCATAGTACTCTTTGCATGTTCTAATCATTACATATGTCTGTTCAAAAGAATTTGTTTTAAACGCTTTCGGGAATAACACAAATAATGTTTCAAATGAGTTAAACTCAATTTTTTGCATTGCCTTTTTAATTTCTTTCATCGCACGAACTACTTTACTAGATTCTACATAATCATTAACATCTGTAAGATTTCTAGTAACCTGCGGTAAAGCTCTGAACCATCTTTGCATACAGATAAAAATATTTTCTATTCTATTTTCTGATAAGTTTCTGTTGTCATAAACAGCATACAAATCATTTAGCTGACTTATATATGTCTCTTTCTGCAATTCTTCTCTCGAAATATAAATAGAATAATCTTCTGCTTGTTCGCACATATTAACAATGATATCTGCCGTCGGATGTATTTCTTTATTTGCAAAATAAATAACAATATCTTCTCGACGTTTAGACAATACAAATGCCAGGTAAAAAGGTATTACCCCCGTTCGCATGCCATATGGGGCTGATGTTAAGCATTTCATCAATTTTTTTACTGCTCCCCGGTTCTCTGAACAAGAGTCTACAAAATTATTTATTTCTAGTAAAATCTCCTTAAAATTATCTGATGGTTCATCATTAATAATATTTGTCACACAAAATAATGCTCTATAAATTGATGCTTCTTGATTTGTACCTCCATAAAATACCTCATCATCCGTGTGATTTAATATTGCCTGAATAATATTCAATCTAGCCTTTTTGGTTTGTGGTGTTCCTATAACCTCTCGGTTAACCATCTCATTATTGATTATTGGCGTTTTGGTATATATTTTTTCACAACACTTATTTATTACTTGTTCCTCATGGTCTGCCAATTCTTGTTTAATTTTACCTTCAGTACAAAAAAATACTTTTGTATCAATATCGTCTTCATATATACTCTGTATTTCTTTTTCCAATGTTAAAGTTAAGTCTTCAATCAATAACGGAATTTCATTATTTAAAATCTCATTACTTGATGTAAACGCTTGATCTTTACGTAATTCCTGAATAATCTCGTAATCACGTAATTGTTTTTTTACACTTAAGATTTTTGTTGGACACACCACAACAATTCTTGAATCTCCCAACTCATGCAAATGTTTTTCCACATCATTTTGATCAATCTTTGAAAAACTAAACAAACATATTACTTTTCCATCACCAACACAATCATTTAACAAAACAGCTGCGGAATTGATATTGAGAAAATCACTAAAATCCATATATTGATACATGAAATATCTTGTCATCATGTATTTTGTGTTGTATTTTCTTGGAGCAATGTAATATTTTCCGGTTACTACAGACAAAACCTTAGCATAATTTACATTATCCCCTTTTAATTCTCTTTGCCGTTTTATTTCCGCTTTTAATTCTGATCCAGCTCTTGTTTTAAATACATAGCTTCCTGTTGAGCTCTTTTTGTACAAATAACCATTTTTTTCAAGTATTTCAATCGCCTGCGTATAATCATCTGCACAAACACTTAATCGAAGATATTTATCTGTCGCCGGCATTTCATCTTCTTTATTCACAATCAATATAATCGCTAATGCCTTGGCAATTTTCTTCTGATCATCAGATTTACATTTATTAACCGTATATTCTGCACTCAACCAAATATTGTGCACGTATTCATTAGCAACCTCTTTTTTAAATAACGTACTAAAGTAGTCGTATATTAAATCAGCTCCAATACTCCACGCCATATTTTTAGAATGTTCTGCTACAAATCGTGCCATACTATAAGGCTCATCATTTGAAATGAACGTAAACAATGTTCGCTCATTCTGAGCTACCTTTTCACTCACATTTAATAATAAGTATGACGCAATTGGATTTAACGGATAGCATCCTTTTAAAATAATATTATCAAATTCTGGTTCTTCAAAATTGCTTCTAAACACTGGCAAGTTGTAATATTCTCTTAATGCAGTTGGCCCAACAACAATCCCATAATGCGGAATATTTTTCAGCGTCTGTTCTTTCTTTAATATGGCATGTTTTATCAGCTCATAATTGTTTTTTGAAGATGTCACAAAATATTTTTCTATAATACGCCCTTCTATACCAGTAAACGAATTAATAATGTCCTGTGAAAGAAATTTTCCATACTCTTTTATACTCTTATGTGTCACCATAGTAAAAAACACTTGCGCATCTTTTGAATCATTAGCTAATTCGCAAATATCCTAAAGTAGTTTCATATTTGTTCCAACAGCCATTCCATCTTGACTTTCAATAAACTTACTGAATTCATCAAATACAATATAAATACCACTATACTGATATTCCTCTACCAGTTTCTCACTTGTACTTTTATAAAGTGGCAAAACTTCAGAAACTGCCAATGGATTAAACTCACTTCCAGCAGTAACCATTGGATAAATGGATTTAAATAACTGCAATGCATCTTTTGAATACATTTTTAAGTTCATTTTTAGTTCTGATACAGTTGAACCCTTTTTTATCAATTCTTTTTCGAACAAAATATATGTATCAGAATAATTCTTTTCCCAATCGTCAAGACGATCAAGTGCAATTGAATAATACGTATCTGGAATTAAGTCATTTAATCCAGCACTTCCCAACGCATGATTTAATGCATACAAAAAAGCCTGATTCAAATCCCCTGTTGTATCAGAAATCAGAACCGGTAAAAATTTATTTCTATTCCAAATATTTTCTAATAAACCTGAAACTCTTTCTCCAATCTCATCAACATCTTTTATTTTTTCTAATAGCTGATCAATTACTGCTTTATTTTCATCAGATCTATCCATTGACATTACTGCAAGCAACACCAGCAATAAATGCGATTTTCCTTTTCCATATGGTCCGATCAACAATGTTGCCTGTTCTTTGTTGTTCAATACTGCATTGGCATATTCACCAAAAAAACTAACAGATGATTTTGTTGGTATATACCCCAAAATCTTATCCGCCCTATTCAAGTTAAGATATAAGTTTATTGCAGTTTTAAAATTACTATTAAACTCTATTATATCTTTTAATGATTCTATTTTTCCCATTCCATCACCTACTAGCAATTTTTATAAAACTTTTCCAATACGGTAAGCGCATCTACTTTTTTTACTGGATAAATCATATCCAACCCAGCAGTTCTATTCACTCGTATATATCCAGCAGCGTCAAGTTTATCTAAATATTCATTTGCCATTACGCTACCCAGATTATAAATATTTTTCAAACCATTTTCTTTATAAATAGCATCATCAATGGAAATCCCTTCTGAATCACCTATTTCAAGCATCAGTTCATATAATACTATCATTTCAGAAAATTCTTTTTTACTAGGTTGTTTTTTTATATACTTTCCATTCACATTATTAACTAATTTCAACTGTGAAAACGGAGAAATACTTTTTTCCTCTGGATCACATTTTTCTTTCCGCTTACTATACATATTTAGTAAAACATCAATATCATTGCTTAAAGATTTTTCAGAAAATTTTTGTCCTGCTGCATATTTAGTAACTTCACGTAATAAAATAGACTCTATACTATTCTTATCTAAATCATCTGCATCGCAATGATTAAAATACATATACCATGTAGTTGCCTCTTCTTTATTCTTTGCAATATTAGAACCTTGAATGAAAAACTAAAACCCAACTGAAAATACGTCTAATAATCAAAATTCTG
>OLFU01002679.1_pt1 | contig 13389 bp, 8 predicted proteins | sample 1605161 | NCBI WGS metagenome assembly OLFU01 (sample SAMEA3888914, study PRJEB22519) | human gut metagenome | biome: human gut; feature: human-associated habitat; material: faeces | place: Denmark | collected 2011
CCCGCAGCGCGGGCGGGCGCTTCCTTGTGAGAAAAAAGAAAGAGGTGGAACCATCTATGCCAGCACAGGTAACCAACTATCAATGCCCCGGCTGCACCGGCCCGCTGCACTTCGTAGGCGCTTCCGGCAAGCTGGAGTGCGAATACTGCGGCGCAAGCTACGACGTTGCGGAGATCGAGGCACTCTATGCGGAGAAAGAAGAGAAGGCCGCGGCAGCGCAGCAGGCGGCGGAGGAAAAGGCCGCAGAGAAGAAAGAAACGTCCGATGGCGGCGATTGGGATACCTCCGGCTTCAGCGACGACTGGGGCGAGGAGGGCGAGGGCATGAAGGCCTACAGCTGCCCCAGCTGCGGCGCGGAGCTCATCTGCGACGAGAGCACGGCGGCAACATCCTGCCCCTATTGCGGAAACCCCACCGTGGTGCCCGGGCAGTTTGCCGGTCAGCTGAAACCGGATTTCATTATTCCCTTCAAGTACAGCAAAGAGGACGCCGTCAAGGCGCTGAAAGAGCACTGCGCGGGAAAAATTTTCCTGCCCAAGAGTTTCACCAACGAAAACCATATTCAGAAAATTCAGGGCATTTATGTTCCGTTCTGGATGTTTGACGGCGAGGCGGAGGGCGATGCCCATTATCAGGCAACCCGCTCCCGCACCTACACCTCCGGGGATTATGAAATCACGGAGACAAGACATTTTGACGTTTACCGCGCCGGCAGAGTGACTTTTGAAAAGGTTCCGGTGGATGCGTCCAGTAAAATGCCGGATGACCACATGGATTCTATCGAACCCTATGACTACAAAAAGCTGAAACCCTTCTCCACGGCCTATCTTCCCGGGTATTTGGCGGATAAATTCGACGTCACCGTGGAGCAGAGCCGGGAGCGGGCGGATCAGCGCTGTCAGGGAACCTTGGACGCAGCGCTGCGGAGCAGCGTGAGAGGTTATGATACCTGCATTCAAACCGGCGGCAGCTCCAGTCTACAGCGCGGCAAGGTGCATTATGCCCTGATGCCGGTGTGGATGCTGAACACGAAGTGGCACGGCAAGGACTTTACCTTTGCCATGAACGGACAGACCGGAAAACTGGTGGGCGACCTTCCCATGAGTTGGGGACGGTTTTTGGGGCTGTTTGCCGCCATTGCCGCACCGCTGTCGATTTTGGGAACGATTGTCTCAGTGCTGATGCTGCGATAAGGAGGGGCGGACATGAACAAGAAATTCACAGCTTTGCTGATGGCGCTCCTGTTGGCGCTGACACTGTGTGTTCCTGCCATGGCGGTGTCGGAATACGGTATGATTTATGACGAGACCGATTCCCTTGGCTCCGTGGAGCTGGATTACATGGGCGAGCATGCCCTGCCGGAGCTTTCGGAAAAATTGCAGATGGACCTGCGGATTGACGTATTTACCGATGAGGATGTGTCTGCGGATACCGACGTCATGGACATTGCGGAATACGTCTATGAAAACAGCGGCTATGGTTGGGGCGAGAACCGGGACGGCGTTTCCCTGACGCTGCTGATGCGGGCGCAGCCGGACGGAACCTATGCACTGGCAGAAGACGATTGGAGCATTTATACCTTTTTGAGCCAGACCCGGGGCAGCGCGCAGGATTTGGCGGATACCGTATATGATGCGGTGGCACCTTACATGGCGGAGCGGGCATGGAACGGGGAAGACGTGACCATGAGCGGAACGGCACTGATTCAAGCCACCGATGCCATGATGAATGCCGTGACGGAGTATATCAACGCGAATTGCCCGCCCAGCGAGACGGAACCGGACCCGGAGCCGGCGGCAACGCCCACCACGGCGGTGCCAAATGTGCCCCGGACCTTGAAAAGCGAGAGCATGAGCTATGTGTTCGACCACAGCCACATGCTCACCGATACCCAGCGGGCGGAGCTGGAGGCACAGGCAAAGGAAATTTCCCTGCGCCATCATTGCGGCGTCTACGTTGCGTTTGTAGATGATTACACCGTGTACAGCGACGGCGGCGGTGTTTACAAAACCACGTATCAGCTCTACCACGGAGATCAACTGGGTATGGGCGATGACCGGGACGGCATTATCATTCTGCTGAGCATGGCGGAGCGGGATTACGCCATGTTTGTTTACGGTACGTATGCGGAAACCGCCTTTAACAGCTACGGTCAGGAAAAATTGGAAAAGGCATTCCTGGGCAACTTCAAGGAAGATGACTGGTATGGCGGCGTTTCCAATTATCTGAGCACTTGCGACGAGTACTTGACCCGGGCTGACGCAGGAAAACCCGTGCGGGAAAGTCCGGCACTGCTGATTGCGATTGCCGTTGTAGCCTCCTGCCTCTTGTCCGGCGCGATTTGTCTGTTCTTAAAGCGCAGCATGAAAACCGTACATCAGAAAGTCGAGGCAAACGAGTATGTTGCACCGGGCGGCTTGCAGCTGAGCAAGCAGTATGACCGCTATACCCACACCACCGAAACTCGCACCAAGATCAGTTCCGATTCTGACAGCGGCGGCGGGACCAGCAGCTGCAGCGGCGGCGGTGGCAGCGGACGCAGCGGAAAGTTCTAAAGGGGGAGACGGACGATGAAGCATTTGTTCCTGCGCAGGTCCCTTCCGGCGCTTCTCTGCCTGACGCTGGCGATGAGCCTGACTGCCTGCGGCAGACAGACCGGGTCACTCCCGGCGGAAGGGGGCGGCAGCACGGCGGGGGCGCTTTCCGGCAGCAAAGGCAATGTGTCTGAACCAAAGGACGATCCAGACGATCCAGAGAAGGCGGAGTCGGGACTTGTCCTGCTGCGGGCGTGTATGGCAGAGGATGACCAGCTGGCCGGTGCGGTGGCCTATCTCGGTCAGCGCGAGCCAAACGACAGATCGCCGATGACGGACTGGCTGCTGGAAAACAGCGGCGATCTTGTCGCTGAGCTGCCGTTTCTGCTGGAGATCCCGACAGAGCGTGTGCTCGGCGGAGAGAGCGGCAAGCTCTACTGCATCGTCCCCCGGGACGAGAGCACCAGCCTCGCTGTGAATCATGTGACCTGGGAGTCACAGGGCAACGGAGTGTGGCCGGTGGCGGACGAGGTCCTCTATCGGGAGGAATACGCGCAGCCTGTGCTGGTATTCGTGAATTATGAGGAGTGGCCGGATGAGCCGGACACGGAGGTCAACCTTGTGACCAACAACGGCCTGGAGGTGAAATGGTATCCGCTGACCGATGAGGCCGGCTGCCCCGTCGTGCCCACCGGCGTGAACTACGCCCCCATGCTGATGGATTTTGGGATCTTTGGCGCTACCACAGGCCTTGACTATCCCGAGAATTGGGAGCCGGCGGGCGACGACTGGTGGCTGCCGCCTACGGATATGGGCCTGGCAGACACCACCTGGGTCTGTGATGACTGGCTGATGGACCTGCACTACGGCGACTGCGACCCCGACTATGCCGGGATCGCCGAGCTCTACCACCGCTTTGAAGACAATACAGAGCTGACACGAGTCTTTTCCGGCGTGTGGCGCATGGAGGATGACTGCCTGCGGCTGGATCTCTCCGCCGGCGTCGGCAGCTCCCTCAGCGGCAGTTTCCCGATCCTCATCTCTCCCTCCGGCGAGGAGATGCATTTCCAGCGCTCCCGCAGCGGCGAAGGGGTGCCCTTCCTGCCGGACGATATGGACTCCATTGATTTGACACGGAGCTATGGCTGAACATACGGGGAGGATCATTTGCGTGAAAACGTGATGTCGGCAGGATACATCAGCCGTCTGCGGCAAAGAAAAAGGGCCGGGCGAAGCAGTTTTGTGCTTTGCCCGGCTCGTTTCTTATGGCTTATCATGCTGCGTGTCAGGGCTGCTTTCTTTTTCGGGAGGTTGTCTGTGTGCGCAGGTAGCTGCTGGCCCACTGGAAGAAGTGCGGAACCGACGCAAACAGGTAGGGAGATAGCAGCAGGTCCTCCAGCAGTTCATCGATGGTAAAGGGCCGGTATCCATAGGGGCTCATATCCATGAAGAACTCCTCCAACCGGTCGCCTGCGGCGGCCCGGAAAAACTTTTTTGTATCCTTGTTCACTGCGGCCAGCCGCTTGAGGTAGTCTTTCGCACGGTCGAACTGGTTCAGTTTATAGTACAGGACCGCCAGCGGCAGGAGCATCTGTGTTTCCTCACAGGAATCAAATCTCTTGTGAAGGGCCAGCGCGTGCAGCTCGTCTTCCGTACAGGCGTACAGGTGCATCAACTGATAGCGAACGCCCAGATTGTCGTTCTCACACAGCTTCAGAAGCTCCTCGCCCTCGCTGATGGCACAGTGGATCATGCCGCAGGAGATCAGCGCATCGAAGTAGGTATGGCGGACGCGCATATACGGCCTGGTTTCGAGGACAGCCCAGAATTCGCCCATATCTCTCTTGAAACAGCCCTCCTGCTCCAGCGGCTCGGCTGCTGCCGCCATGAGCTTTCGGAGCGCCGGGAGCTGCTCCTCGGGCGTTTTCTCCATGGTGTGGACGATCATCTCCAGCTGTGCATCCACATGTTCCGGTTCCAGTTCCAATGCTTTACGGAGATATTCCAGACGTTTTTTCTTTGAGGATGCCTGTTCCGCAAGGTCTAAATAGTCGTCTGCAGTTTCTGGAGCCGCGTCCTTGCGGCTGTGAGGATAGCTGCTGCATTCCAAAAGGAACTGGCGCGTCAAACGGTCCACGCTTTCCTCGTCTGTGGCCTCATCGCTGTGGAGCGCAAGGAACTGCTGCAGCTCCTTCATGATTTTTTCTGTCTCTCTGCTCATTGGATTGCACCTCCTGTCGTTGCCGTTATCATATCATAAGTGGCGGCCCCCTGACAAGGGTCCTTTGGTCAGTATGTATATTCTGTGTGCCGCATGGTCCCGTCTTTCTCCAAAGCTGACCCGCTTCCCCGGGCCTCGGTTTGGCGGGTGGGGCGATATTTTTTATACTTTATGGAATCCTTTCGCCGGAAGCAGTAGATTTTTTCTTTTGTATCTGGTAAACTGATACTGTCCCCCCGGGGACCCAACGATCATCCGCCCCGGCGGAGGACCCATTGAAGGAGGAAAAACCCAATGGACCAAGACTTTATCATTCACATCAACCGCCAGGAGCGGACCCAGGCCATGGAGGGCGTGGAGCAGGCCGTCTCCCAGGTGTATGACAACAAGGAGCAGCCCAAGGAGAAGCTGGCCGCCGGCGTGCTGGAGGCCGTTCAGAACGCCATGGCCCGGGGAGACCGGATCACCGTGCCGGTGGAGATCCCCAAGGAGGCGGCGGACAAGCTGGTGTCCGAGGGCACCAAGACAGGGGACACCGTCCCCTTCCCGGCCAACTTCCAGTGCAAGATCCGCACCCTGAATCTGAAAAGCGGCGCCATGGTATACGCCGCCTTTACCAGCCCGGAGGAGGCGGACAAGGGCCAGCGCAGCTCCACCGTCACCGAGGCCATCGACACCTATCTGCAGAAGGCCCTGATGAACCCCCAGGTTGCGGGTATCCTGCTCAACCCCTGGGGCCAGTCCTTTTTCCTGTCCAAGCCCCTGATCCAGGGCATTTTCATCAAGGACCTGCCCCAGCCCGGGGAGAACACCGTGGGCTTTGCCACCATGGACATCACCCAGGCAGAGACCGACTGCATCGTCAACGCCGCCAACGAGACCCTGCTGGGCGGGGGCGGCGTAGACGGGGCCATCCACCGTGCCGCCGGGCCCGAGCTGCTGGAGGAGTGCCGCAAGCTGAACGGCTGCCCCACCGGCCAGGCCAAGCTCACAGGGGGGTATCACTTAAAGGCCAAGCACGTCATCCACACCGTGGGCCCCGTCTACTCCGGCAAGGAGGAGGACGCCGTCCTGCTGCGCCGGTGCTATTGGAACAGCCTGGAGCTGGCCCGGCAGAACGGCCTGCACAGCATCGCCTTCCCCGCCATCTCCACCGGGGCCTATGGCTATCCCAAGGAGGAGGCCACCCGGATCACCCTGAAAACCGCCTTCGACTGGATGCAGATCAACCCCAAGTATGGTATGCGCATCCTGTTCGCCTGCTTTGACCAGGAGACCACCGCCCGGTATCAGTCCACCTGGAACGGCAGTCAGGAGGACTGGAAGGCCCAGGCCGGGCAGCAGGGTCAGGCGGACGTGGTGGAGCGGGCCATCCGGTTTGCCGCCGCCTGCCACAGCGGAGCCAGCCGCAAGGGGACGGATCAGCCCTATATTCTCCACCCGGTGGCCACGGTGGCCGCCCTGGACGGCATGGACGCCGATTTCGATCTGCTGGCCGCCGGAGCCCTCCACGACGTGCTGGAGGATACCCAGGCCACGCTGCTGGATGTCTATGAGCAGTTCGGCGTGGATGTGGCGGCTCTGGTCAACGCCCACACCGAGGACAAACGCCGGGTGTGGTATCAGCGCAAGCTCCAGGCCATCGCTCAAGCCACGGATGCCGGGCTGCGGGAGAAGAAGCTGATCCTGGCCGACAAGCTGGCCAACCTGCACAGCATGTACAATGACCGCCGGAAGGTGGGGGACAAGCTGTGGCAGCGCTTTAACGCCCCCAAGGCCATGCAGGCCTGGTACTATGGCCGCCTGCTGGCCGCCCTGGCCCCCATGAAGGGCCACACCGAGACGGCCAACGCCTATCAGGAGATGAACGGCCTGGTGAAGGACCTGTTCGTCAATTATGCCATGGATGAGGGCGAGCAGCACCTGTATCAGATGGGCGCAGACGGAAGCCGCACCGTGCTGACCAAGGGCGACCCCCAGTGGGTGCCCATGCGGGAGGATATGCCCCAGCAGGTCCGGGCCCTGCCCCGGAAGGAGGCCGAGCGCCTGGAGGACCGGTGGAGCGCCCCCTTCTGGAAGCAGATCGACCGGGATCTGGAGGACGGGGAGTACGGCCTGTTCGCATCCGAGGCGGGCAGCCGGGCCATCCGCCTGACCGACGACAGCGTGGTCTTTGTGGGCGAGGACCGGGGCCCCGCCAGCCAGGCCGCCCACGGCAAGGACCCCTATCCCTTCCGCTGCAACCTGGGCGAGGAGGCCGGACGGCACCTGCTGGTCCAGCTGCGCCGGAAGCACGGCCTGGACAAGGACCTGGGCGAGCTGCTGCTGGAGGAGTTCGGCGGCGAGAACAGCACCGAGCGCTTCCAGACCTTCTGCAAGGAGCACGGCATGGCCATCCGCTTTGTGGCGGGTTAAGTTCTGATGAAACAGCACACGCGCATATCGAAAACGGTATGCGCGTGTGCTTTATTTTACGAAAATATCATATCATGAAGCAAATAATATAAGTATACTTTAATATCATATTGACAAAATGGAAAATAGGCAATAAAATATTGACGAGGTGATGGAGATGGCCATTGCGACGCAGGCGCAGATATTAAAGGTTTTAAAGGCGTTTAATCCCTGGTGGGCCACAGGCGCGGTCCACCCTGACTTTACAAAGCACTATCGCCGTTTTGCCTATTATGAAGCGATGAAACGCCTGGAGCAGCGGGATCTGCGGCGAACAGTCGTCCTGACTGGGACCCGGCGTGTGGGAAAGACCACCATTCAATATCAGATGATCGACACCCTGTTGAAGCGAGGGGTGCCGCCACAGCGCATCGTGTTCATTTCCCTGGACCACCCCATGCTCAAGCTCAGCGGCCTGGATGATATTCTGGATTGCTACCACGCCAACGTGTGGGCAGATAAAGACTGCTATTACTTCTTCGACGAAGTGCAGTATGCCAGCGAGTGGGACAAGTGGATGAAAACGATTTATGATTTGCAGCCATCCACGCAGATGGTCGCAACGGGGTCGGCCAGTCCGGCGCTGATAAAGGGAAGCACAGAGAGCGGCGCGGGGCGGTGGAGCGTTATCCAGGTCCCGACCTTGTCCTTTTTTGAATATTGCGCGCTGATTGGCGTCGACACCCCGGAGCTTGGCCCGGATATACGGCCCACCGCGTTCTTGAAAATGACGCAGCAGGAGCGCACCAGTGTGATGATGAAGCTGGACGGAATACAGAACCACTTTTCCCGCTATCTGCAAGTGGGCGGTTTCCCTGAATTGGCGCTGGCTTCGAACGACCTGATGGCCCAGCAGATCATGCGGGAGGATGTGGTAGATAAGGTTCTGAAGCGGGACCTGCCTTCTCTTTACAAAATACGCAGCGCGACAGAGCTGGAGCGGATATTCTTATACCTCTGCAATGTCTCTTCTGAGATCGTTTCCTTCACAGCCATAGCAAAGGAACTGAGCGGCATCAGCAGGCCGACGGTGGAGAGCTATATCAATTATTTGGAGAGCGCAAATTTGATCTATCAGAGCTGGCCGGTGGAGATGGGCGGACGCAAGGTGCTGAAGGCCCAGCCGAAAATCTATATTGCGGATGCGGCGATCCGAAATGCCGTTTTGATGGATGATGACGTGCTGACAAACCCCATTGAGCTTGGAAAAATGGTAGAAACGGCCGTCTATAAGCACGTCGCGGCGTTTTATTATCAACAGGCGACCAGGGTAGGGTATTACCGGGGCGGACGCAAGAATAAAGAAATTGATGTGGTGGTGGACTACCCAAACATCAAGAACATTCTGATCGAAGTGAAATACCGGGAACAGGCTCCCATTCCAGACGACTCTGCGATTTGTACCCTGAGTGACGAGGCCAGCGCCGCCATCATTGTGACAAAGCGGCCAGATGATTACGGAACACATCATGCGCCAAATGGAAAAGAACTGATCCGCATTCCGGCTTTTGCCTTTCTGTATTTGCTGGGAAATGCAGAGCGATATGGATATCGGGGAAAGGAATAAGAATGGAAGATGGCATCCGCAGACGGAATATCGGTCTGCGGATGCCATTTTGTAAAGATATTTATTTAAGACGTTAACAGACTATCCAGCTGTTCAATATCCACCCCCTCCGGCAGGTAATAGGGCCGGAAGAGGGCGGAATTGGAATGGCTTATCTCACACTGGCTGCCGGAGAGGAGGACGCGCAGGCTGCCCATGTCTGTCCTGGGGGGATCGAAATAGAAAATGTAGGTGGTCCGGTCCTGCTGCCTGTAGTCATAGTTCCCGGTGAGGCGGGCCAGGGACAGGGCAGAGAGGTGATCCGCCAGGGCTTTTGGGTCAGCGCAGTCCAGCAGCTTTCCGTCCCGCCATACGGCGTGGAGGGTATAGCCCGCCGGGTCGCCGCCGAAGAAGATATCGGCCCCGGTGCGCTCGTCATAGGACAGGGCCACATAGCCGAAGGAGGATAGGAGGAGGAACAGGACCAGCACCACCAGAATGCCTCCGGCTGCCCGGCGGCGGGGCGCGACCACGCTGCGCAGGCGGTAGCGCAGGGAGGCGGCGGCGGGGGAGAGACAGGTGGTGTATCCCCGGCCGTCCCCGGCGGTGGTGAGCAGCAGCTGGGCATACTGCCGCCGGGTGGCATCGTCCGCGTCCACCAGGACGGTCTCGTCACAGCTGAGTTCTGTGTCCTCGGCGCTGCGGCGCATGGCCATCCACATGAGCGGGTCGAACCAGCACAGGGCGGTGCAGAACATGAGAAAAAACTTGTTCCAGCTATCCCTGCGGCAGATGTGGACGATCTCGTGGCGGAAGACCAGGTGGAGCTCATCCGGGGTATAGGTCCGTGGGGGGAGCACCACCTGCATAGAGCCGCGGAACAGGCCCACCGACAGGGGAGTGGAGGTGTGAGGGGAGATCACCAGGGGGAGGGAGAGGGGCTTCCTCTGTGCCCGGTCCAGCTCCTCCTGCCAGATGTCCAAGACCTCCTCGTCCGTGACGGGCCTGGCTCCCTCCAGCAGCTGCCGCCGGAAGCGCAGGTGGGACAGGGTGTTCCAGGCGAACACAGCGATGGCTCCCGCCAGCCACAGCCCCAGAACCAGCCAGACCCAATTCCCCCGGGCACGCAGCACGAAAGCGGGGGCATCAGGCAGAAAGGTGGAGTTGAGGCACAGATAGAGAAAATTGGGCAGGAGCCACAGCATGGCGCAGCCCCGGGCGCTGATAAAACGGCGGAGCAGGGGTGTGAGAGGCAGGAGCAGGGCATAATAGACGGCGATGTGAAGAAAGATCTGAAAGCACAGGGCCAGCGCAAACTCCGCCGTGCGGCCCGGGCCCACGATCATCAGCCCAAGGGGGGGCAGCAGCACCAGGGTCAGGAGCAGCTGATCGGCGTTCATCAGCGGCTGATAGCGGTGGGTGAGGTCGTGGCGGGAGCGGGGCCCGTCGTCATTGCACCGGTAGAGCAAAAGAAAGCCCACAAACAGGCTGAGAAACACGAAAGTGAAAAGGCGAAAGCTGTGGTTATCGGTGAGGCTCATAACTTCCCTCCATTCAACAGGTCGCGCAGCTCATCCTGGCGGGTGAGCCCGCTGCTGCACAGGGCGTTGGCAAAGGTGGACAGGCTGCCGCCGCACAGCTGGTCCAAAAATCGGCGGCTCTGTCCGGCCAGATAGTCCTCCTGAGAGACCAGGGGGGTATACCGGGCGCTGCGGCCGAGCTTCTCGCTGCGGACAAAGCCCTTGTCCCCCAGCCGGGACAGCAGGGTGAGCAGGGTGGTGGCGGCCATGGGGTGGGTGCTCTGCAAAACGCCCTCCAGATCGCTCCGTCCCGCCGGAGCCTCACAGGCCCAAAGGGCCTGCATCACCGCCAGCTCCGCATCCGGCAGGCGTTTCACGTCACGGGTCATAGCGTTATCCTCCCTTCTGTGAATATCTTCTACAGTTGTAGTTTGATTATATTCTACAGACGTAGAAGATAATTGTCAAGGGGGAGGGCATATTTTCTGCGCCATTGACAACCATTTGCCCCAAAGGTATAATCGAACTTGCAAAACAGCTGCCTTGACAGGGCAGAGACGGAGTGCGTTATGAGAGAAGAATTAAAGACAGAACTGGAACGATTCAAGGCGCGCTATCCTGTGGACCCGGCGGCCCAGGGGCGCATTTCCAAGCCGCCGGTGGAGTTTATCGGCGAGGAGATCCTGAACCTGGCCGTGTCCGCCCTTTTACAGGGGGAAAACGTCCTGCTGTGCGGTGAGAAGGCCACGGGCAAGAACATTCTGGCGGACAATCTGGCCTGGCTGTTCGGACGGCCCAGCTATAACATCTCCTTCCATGTGAACACGGACAGCAGCACCCTGATCGGCACGGATACGTTTACCGGCGGCGAGGTGCGGCTGCGCCGGGGCCCGGTGGCCCAGGCGGCCCAGGAGGGCGGCTTCTGCATCCTGGACGAGATCAACATGGCAAAAAACGAGGCCATGGCCGTGATGCACTCGGTGCTGGACTATCGCCGTCTCATCGACGTGCCCGGCTATCAGCCCATCCCCATGCACCCGGCCACCCGGTTTATCGCCACCATGAACTATGGCTATGCGGGCACCCGGGAGCTGAACGAGGCCCTGGTCTCCCGCTTTGTGGTCATCCGTATGCCCACCCTGGAGGAGGGGCAGCTGCGCCGCCTGCTGTTGGCCGACGCCCCCGGGGCCTCGGAGGAGGACGTGAAGCGCTGCGTGGGCCTGTTCCTGGATCTGAACGAGAAGGCGGTGAACGGGGAGATCTCCACCCGGCCCGTGGATATGCGGGGCATGGTGGCCGCCCTGCGCATGATGGCCGACGGCATGGCGGCCAAGGATGCCATCGCCCTGGGCATCACCAACAAGTGCTTTGACGAGTATGAGCATCAGCTGGTCCAGGACGTGGTCATGACCAGATTTGCGTGACGGGAGTGCATCGTGAGCATTGACAGAGAGGAAAGCCTGTTTCTGACGGTGTCAGAGGACCACAGCCAGCGGCCCATCCCGGAATTTGTAAAAACCATGGGGGAGCCGGTGCGTCAGTTGGGCGGCATGGCGGCGGCCTATGAGGGCGTGGTCTTGGGCGGTGCGGACAAGATATTTGGGCTGGATGAGCTGAATCTGTGGCTGCGGCGGTATCGCTTTGCCGCCTATGACATGGAACTGCTGCTGCCTATCGCCCATATGTGTCTGGAATATGCCGTGCGGCTGCGCATCCGGGAGGAGCGCCCCGGCATCCAGACCATGGCCCAGCAGGCCGCCCGGGAGCTGCTGGAGACCGACCCCCTGAATCTGCGGGTCACCTCCCGGAACTGGATGTATATCTATTGGATGGTCCGGCAGTTCCCCCAGGCGGCGGACCCGGAGAGCCTGCGCATCCTCCGCCACCTCAGCGGCTTTGACACCATGGTAGAGCTGTTTGTCCAACTGACGGAGGCCAGCGCCCGGTGTGAAAATGCCCGGGACCTGGTGGAGCAGGCAGTGCTGCTGTATCACAAGATATTCACCCGCTTTTTTGCCCCCGACCACGACAAGGACCCGGTGCCGGACAACCACGAGACCCCCGACCCCATGGCCCAGCCCCTGGACGAGGGGGAGCCCCCGGAGCCCGACCCCGCCCAGGCGGAGCTGAGCTATGAAAAGGCGGGGGCCGTACTCACCGACGGCATCGAGCTGCCGGAGGACGCGCTGGCGGCCATCCCGGAGAGCCTGGAGAAGAACTTCGGCCCCAGCTATCAGACGGCCCAGGCCCGGGAGGAGCTGGAGCGGACGGTGTGCGTGGGCATCCACGAAAACCGAAGGCTGCTCCTCACCGACGGCCTGCCCGAGAGCGCCTATGAGGGGGTGTCCGCCCGGGCAGAGAACCTGCGGGCCAGCCGGGCGGGAAACCGGAAGATGATGGAGGAGCACGCCAGCTCCGTCCATCAGGGCATCAGCAGCATTGCCCAGGCCTTCCGCAACGCCCTGAACCTGAAAAATGAGCCGGAGGTCTATCGGGCCGACCGGGGCGTACTGGTGAGCCGGGACCTGTGGAAGGCGGGGCGATGCAAAGACCCCAAGCTGTTTGAGAAGGTTTTTCGCCAGGACGACTCCACCGTGGTGGTGGAGCTGCTCATCGACGCCAGCGGCTCCCAGTCCGTCCGTCAGGCCATGGTGGCCATGCAGAGCTATATGTTCAGCGCTGCGCTCAGTGACATCCATATCCCCCACCGGGTGATGAGCTACTGCACCTATGGGGACCACACGGTGCTGCGCCGCTTCCGGGACTATGACGACGGCCCGGCGGCGGACCGGAGGATACTGGAGTATCGGGCCACGTCCAACAACCGGGACGGGCTGGCTCTGGCCGCCGCCGGGGTGGACCTGATGCGGCGGCGGGAGGACCACAAGATCGTCATCGTCTTCAGCGACGGCCTGCCCAACGACATGGTGAGCGGGCGGGTCCGGGCGGGTAAGCCGAAAAAGTATGTGGGGGAGGAGGCCGTGCGGGACACCTGTTTTCAGGTGCGCAAGCTCCGCCGGGCCGGGGCCTATGTGCTGGGCATCTTCCTGGGGGATGACGACGAGCTGGAAAACGAGCGGATGATCTATGGCTCGGCCTTCCTGCGCATCCGCC